>Ga0194055_10003611_pt1 | contig 11845 bp, 10 predicted proteins | sample SepL449m_MetaG_FD_155482 | JGI IMG/M metagenome (GOLD analysis project Ga0194055, IMG submission 155482) | Anoxic zone freshwater microbial communities from boreal shield lake in IISD Experimental Lakes Area, Ontario, Canada - Sep2016-L442-9m | ecosystem: Environmental > Aquatic > Freshwater >... | reverse complement strand
GTTGGCATCACCTTCAAAGGTGGCGGCTTCTACAAAACAGATAGCGGCAAGTCCGGCAGCACTCCTGCACCTAGTTCGTCTGGCGATTCGTCGTCTAGTGCCGCAGCACCGGCCGCTGCACCTGCACCATCAACACCTTCCTCTTCTGATTAAGTGACGCACACATAGGACCTGAAAGGGTCCTATGAAACCACTCACAGTTTTTCTGCGAACTGCACTCGCGCAATTCACCACACTTCTCAATGCCGTTATTCGTGCATTACAAGTACAACGTCGCGCTCAGCTCTTTGCAGTACTCATCGTCTCGGTCGTTATTGGTTTTCTCGTAGCGCACACCGTGCATTCAACACATGCCGCACAACGACAATGGGTTTCACAGGTATCGGTGTTGGTCACGTCACGAAACCTTTCAACAGGTGAAATGCTCACTAATGCGAATACGCGACGCGTTGCACTGCCACTAGCAATTCAGCCGCGTGATGCCCTCACAGAAATCCCTAAAAATGCGCGCATGCGAATCGCACTGTCGTCACGTACCGCACTGTCATCGTCCATGATTATTCGTGATAACGCCCGTATTCAGATTCCAAACGGTTGGCGCGGTGTAGCCATGCCTAACGATCTTGTGGTACCAACGGTTATTGCCGGCGACCATGTTGATGTTGTCAGCGCAGACAGCGTTATTGCCGCCGGCGCCCTTGTTATCGAGGTATCACCAGACAACGGAATCACCATTGCGGTTCCGGCCGAATCTGCAGCCGTTGTGGCCACTGCTTCACGCAACGGTGACGCCTCACTAGTGCTCGCCACATAGACCATCGTCCAAGTCGTACAGCCCGATTTTCCTGACTATTGTCTTGGTCTAACGACGACCGGGGGAATTGCCATGGCATACGGATCAGACGACAAAATCGAATCAACACCAGTCAAAGACTGGGTGAATGACTGGGACTGGCTTGATGATGGCTGGGGTGAAAACGCCATCGAGATTTGGAACAACGTTCGCGAACAATGCCCCGTCGGTTCCACCGAACGTTATGGCCGTGCATTCATGCCCGTCACGATGGAAGCAGTGCGCGACATTGCAAACAACACCGAAGACTTCTCTTCTATTTGGGTCAACGTCAGTCGCCCAGATGCGCCACGTGCAGCTGCACCACCAATTACTTCTGACCCACCAGATCACCACGGACACCGCCGTGTGATTCTTCCTGCGTTTAACCCAAAAGCTGTTGCCGCTGTTGAACAAGAAATGCGTGACTATTGCCGCAAGCTAATCAAAGACCTTGACGGCATGGATGCAGTTGACGCTGCAGTGCAATACACACAACATATTCCTGTGCACGGAATTTGCATTCTCACAGGCTTGCCCGAAGAAGATGCTGACTTGTTCCGCGACTGGATCTACAAGAACTTCCAGTTAGCGCCAAAAGACAATGCGGTGCGTTTGCAAGTTCTCACAGAGATGACTCATTACATCGACGCCATCTTGAAAGATCGTCTTGTGAATCCGAAAGATGATCTTCTCTCCACAATTGCAACTGCAGAAATTGATGGCAAAGAAGTCGAGTGGGATATCAAAGTTGGCTACATCCGTCTGCAAATCATTGCGGGCATCGACACCACCTGGAGCGCGATTGGTTCAGGCCTCTGGCACTTCGCACAACACAACGACGAAGTGCAGCGCCTTGTTGCAGTGCCAAACGATGATCCACTGTGGACCACCGCAAACGAAGAAGTTCTTCGTTACTACGCACCTGTCACCATGGCACGCAAAGTAATCAACGATGTTGAAATTGCTGGTTGCCCAATGCGCGCCGGTGAACAAACACTTGTTACCTTCCCTGCTGCAAACCACGACCCTGCAGCATTCGAGGACGCACACATCTTCAAACTTGATCGTCAAGACAATCGCCACGTCGCATTTGGTGTTGGCATTCATCGTTGTGCTGGCTCAAACCTTGCACGCTTGGAAATGTTGGTGGCGTTTCAGGAATGGCTTCGTGCATTCCCGAACTACTCACTCGACAAGTCTAAGAAAACTACGTGGGCAAACGGTCAAGTACGTGGCCCGCGCGAAATTCCGGTATTGCTAAACCGCTAATACTCTTCTGTCACCGAGGGCACAATGCGTGCGCTCCACGGACGATGCATATCCCAGTGATGGCCTACTAAAACGCCTTCGCCTAGCTTTGCCAAAAAGTCAGTTGGCCCATCAAAATCAGGCATTTCTACAAAGGCACTGCCTAAGGCATGTGGCACATGGGCATCACTGCCAGCGCCCAATGCCAAACCATGTGATTCACCAAACTCACGCGCACGCTTGTTCAATGACTGCAACGACGTCTTTGAATTATGCGCTTCAATGGCGTCTACCAACCCAAGATCAGTGAGTTCAATCAATGATGCTTCGGTGAGATTGCGACGCATCGGGTCAAACGGGTGTGGCACATACATAACCCCACCTTGTTTGCGAATCTGTGTTGCAGTATCAATGGCATTGTCGCCAAATGAAATACGTTCAGTTAAGAAAAGCCCGATTATTTCTCCCGTATGCGTGCGCACCTCTTCGCCAACAATCACTCGGCAAATTTCGTCGCCTTCTAACGCGCGTTGTAACCGCACTGCTCCTTCAATGGCATTGTGGTCTGTCACACACAGCACATCAATGCCGGCTTCCACTACAGATTCAATAATTTCGTCAAGCGTTGTGGTGGAGTCACCCGAAAACATCGTGTGTGAATGCATATCTACACGCACGTAACCATCACGGCATGGCGTTGCCAAGTGCGGATGGCGCTCTATTGCAGCCGCGGCCGCATTGCCCATGAGCAGTTACGCCCCGCTCATAGTGACATCTGCAATCACCATTGATACGCCGGCTGCACGCATTGGCAACCAATCGACATCGTTTCCTACAGCCAGCACATCAAGCAACATGCGCTGCAAGGTGGAAGCAATTGTGAACTCACGAATTGGTTCAGCAATTTTGCCGTTACGAATCATGACGCCAGAGGCACCAGTAGAAAAGTCACCAGAGATGGGGTTAACGCCACTATGCAAACCTTGCACGCTCTGAATCAAAACTCCTTCTTCAATGTCTGCAATGAGTTCTTCTTGTGTCTTCGTGCCAGGCGTGAGTTGCAATGCCAAGCATCCGACTCCGCCACCAACAGCGTTACCTGTGCTCTTCGTACCTGCACGACGTGCTGAATACGACGAATGCACAAACATCTGCAACACGCCATCTTTAATCAGCACATTGCGACGAGCAGCTAAGCCTTCACTATCAATTTCAGACGCTGTGTATGCACGTGAATCAGTCGGGTCATCAACCAAAGTAATCAGTGGGCTTGCCACTGCTTCACCGAGACGGTTAGCAAACAAACTGCGACCTTTCACCACACTCTCCCCATTCAAGGTGGATCCGATTATGCCAAGGAACTGTGCGGTCACCATTGGGTCAAGCACAACTGTTGTGCGCTTACTTGGAGGCTTTACTGCACCAAGCAATCCGGTTGCTTTGTTCGCTGCTTCAACACCAGCTTTTGCCAAATCAAACTCTGCAGGATTTTTACCCAACGCATAGGCCCAACCCGTTTGTGTTTCACCGGCGTCATCAGCCATCACGCTGACGCTGGCATAACAGCTATTGGAACGTCCACTGCTACGAATACCCATGGTGGTGGCAAACGCTTCTTCAGTTGCGCCATCTGAATAGTTCGAATCATCAATACGCACGCGTGGGTCTGCACCTACTGCTGCACGCTCAAGCTCTTTTGCAATCTCAATCTTCTTTGCCGTGTCGAATGCATCAAGAGTGTCGTCCCACAGTTCTTGTTCCACAATGGCAACACCATCTGGTTCTGCGAGTCCTGCCCATTCATCAACGCCGCCCAAGGTTGCGTTCTCACGTGCTTCGGCAAGTACTTCGCGCCACGCAGTTTCATCAAGGGTGCCTGCGTGTGATGAACCCGTGCGACCATCTTTAATAACCCGCACGCTGATGCCCTGGCTTTGTGCCGAAACGAAATGCTCAAGATCTCCGTTGTACACACGAATGTCTGTTTCGCGTGAACGCGCAACGTTTGCTTCAATCTGTTCGCCAGGTTCAGCCATTGCAACAATGGCATCAGCAATTGCTTGCAGATCATCAACGGTGTGGCGGCTCATGCTGCGGTTCCGCCAATAGTGAGTGACTTCACGCGCAATGTCGGTTGGCCGTCGCCTACCGGCACGCCTTGTCCGTCTTTGCCGCACATTCCGGGGTTACCCATTGCAAAGTCATTGCCCAACATGTCAATGTCTGCCAACACTTGTGGTCCGTTACCAATGAGGTTGCTCTCACGCAATGGCTCAGTGATTTGACCGTTCTCAATGAGATACGCCTCGGTCATGCCGAACACAAAGTCACCGCTTGCAGTGTTGACCTGACCGCCACCCAACTTGGCTACATACACGCCGTATTCCGTTGCGCGCACGATGTCATCTGGTTCATCACTGCCGTTCAACACAAACGTGTTGGTCATGCGCACCATTGGCAAGTGTTCGTAACTTTGACGACGTCCGTTACCACTTGGTGCACGACCTTCTTTATTGGCACGAATGTGATCCCACATGTAATCGGTGAGCACACCATCTTTAATCAGAACATTGCGCTGGCTTTCATGACCTTCGTCATCAATTCCAATTGCGCCCCACTCGCGACTCATGGTGCCGTCGTCAACAAGCGTTACCAGTGGCGACGCCACCTGATCGCCCACGCGGTTTGCATACACACTTGCGCCACGTGCAACAAGGTCTGCTTCTAAACCATGACCACATGCTTCGTGAAACAACACTCCGCCTGATCCGCACTTGATAACAACTTGCAAAGCACCACTTGGCGCAGGACGTGCACGCAACTTAGTGACAGCCTGGCGAGCTGCACGCTCTGCCAATTCATTAATGTTCTCTTCTTCGAATAATTCAAACCCAATGGTGTGACCCAATGAGTCGTATCCGGTTTGCATTCCGGCATCGCCGTTAGCAACAGCACTGACACGGAAAATAGTGCGCACTTGCTCATCGGTTGCAAAAACTCCGTCAGAGTTAGCAATGAGAATGCGACGTGTTGCATCGGAATATCCGGCCGACACTTGCACGATGCTTGAATCAATTCCGCGTGCTGCATCATTAGCAATCATCAGCAGTTCGACTTTGCGCGCTTTCGGCACGCTTTGTGGCGCAATGCGCACTGTGTTCACGGGGTGACGCTTTGCAGTTTCTAAAGAAACGGTATGTGTTCCGCCATCACCAGTACTTGCAGCAGCAGCTGCTGCACCTGCAGCTGCCATAAGACCCGCTTCAGACAAATCAGCTGTGTATGCAAAGCCTGTGGTCTCACCATTAATCACGCGAATACCTGCGCCTGAGTCGCGGCCGCTTGAGACTTGCTCAACCAACCCGTCATCAAGGCTTGCTCCCATTGAGCGTTTATCTTCAATAAACACCTCGGAAAACCCGGCCCCAGTGGACCGCCCCTTTGCTAGTACCCGCGACAAAACGCTGGAATCGAACTCATGTGACAGATCAATAAGGCTCACCGTGCCAAGCCTACTGACGGCGTGAGGCGCCAGCCCTGCGCAGACCTAATGTAGAGGCACCATGACCGACGCCATCCCGACCCCTGCGCCAGACGAGGTGCGCGAGCACCGCACGTGGTGGTGGAAAGAGATCCTCATCATGGGGGCGTTTTATTTCATCTATTCGCTCACCCGCAACCGATTCGGGTCCATTCGCGTGAAGGGCGATGACATTCCAGTGCATTCCTTTACTAATGCCATGAAAGTCATCCGGTTCGAGCGCGCCGTTGGTTTGTACCACGAGGAATCCATCCAGCAGTTGTTCCTTCCTTATAAGTGGGTCCTCCAGCTCATGAATACGTATTACGGCACCGCTCATTTCATCGTCACCATCACTGTTTTCTTCGTACTTCTTAACCGCCGTAAAGACGTGTTTCCACTATTCCGCAATGCGCTCGCAGCCATGACTGGTCTTGCCATCATCGGTTTTGCCATGTTCCCCCTCATGCCGCCTCGATTGCTTGATGCGCCGTGCCCTGGCACTCAAAAAGTCATTGTCGCCGGCGCTGAAGTTGTGAAGCAGACGTTTGGGGGCGACTGCATTCCTACGAAACTGCGTAACTACAACGGCGCAACCGAATTCGGATTCGTTGACACGTTGAAGGTCTATGGCGGACCATGGGACTTTGATTCAGGCGGCGTAGCTAAACGTTCAAACCAATACGCAGCCATGCCAAGCCTTCACATTGGCTGGGCATCATGGTGTGCGTTTGCTATCTGGCCTCTTGCGCGTCGTAAATGGATTCGCGCAGCAGTGTTGTTGTATCCGGCGCTCACATTGTTCTGCATCATCGTGACTGCGAACCACTATTGGGTTGACGGCATCGGCGGACTACTTGCACTCGCTGGTGGTTTTACCCTTGGCGGTTTATTACATACGTGGAATCAACGACGCCTTGATGCAAAGTTCGAACAATTCCGCACAGCGCACCCCACAAGCAACACGCTCTAATTTTTAGAAACTGTGGTAACCACCGTCAATGGTGATTACATCGCCAGTGTGATACTTGCTTGCGTCGCTTGCAAAGTACGCAGCGATTCCTGAAAAGTCATTGGGGTCTCCCCACCTGCGCAACGGCACGCGCGGCAACACCTTTGCAATGAACGTGTCCCAGCCCAATGCGGCTTCGGTCATTTCACTTTCAATCCAGCCAGGCAAAATTGCATTGCACCGAATGCCATGACGTGCATGTTCAACAGCAATTGCTTTCATCATGGAAATCACGCCGGCTTTTGATGCACCGTAATGTTGGCCGCGTGCTTGTCCGTAATAGGCAGAACCTGATGTCGTAAACACCACTGCCCCGCCGTTACCCGCCGCCACCATGTGTCGTACTGCCACTTGTGCCGTATAAAACGCACCATCCAAGTTCACGCGCATCACTCGATGCCATTCGTCATCGGTCATAGATACGAAACTTTCTGCGTGTCCGCCAACACCAGCGTTTACGAAACACGAATCAACCCGACCCAATGCTTCCACGGTCGCAACAAATACAGCTTCTACTTGTGACTGGTCGCCCACATCACAAATGAAATCGGCCACACGCACTCCCATCGATTCAAGTTCTGCTCGAGCTGTTGCATTCTTCGAAGCATTCGTGCCCCAGATTGCAATGTCGCACCCACGACTTGCAAGGCCTCGCGCCATGCCGAGCCCAATGCCCCCATTGCCACCAGTGACCAAAGCCACTTTTCCGTTCAGATCAAAGATGTCAGCCATATGGGCACCGTAGTTGTTGTCACTAGGGTCGCAACGACCCCGAGAGATAGCCTTGGAACCCATGGCGATTCTCGACCGCATCTCCCAACCGGCCGATCTTCGCGGCCTCACGGCAGATGAATTGGCATTGCTGTCATCAGAGATTCGCGACTTCATTGTCAACGCTGTCAGCGAAACAGGTGGCCACTTAGGTTCGAACCTTGGCGCTGTTGAATTATCAATCGCTTTGCATCGCGTATTTGAGAGCCCGATCGACCCCATCTTGTGGGACACCGGTCATCAGGCGTACGTGCACAAAATTCTTACTGGTCGTAAATCTGGTTTTGCTGCATTGCGCCAACAAGACGGACTATCGGGATACCCGAACCGTGAAGAGTCACGCCATGACTTCATTGAAAATAGTCACGCTTCCACTGTCTTGTCATACGCGCACGGGTTAGCTGTTGCGCGTGATGCTGGCGTTGCACCGCATCGTCACATCGTTGCTGTGATCGGTGATGGTTCCATGACTGGTGGTATGGCATACGAAGCATTGAACAACCTTGGTCATTCAAACAGTCGCGTCATTATTGTGCTCAACGACAACGGCCGCAGTTACGCACCCACCGTTTCTAATCTCACGTCTGCTGCAGGGTTTGAACCCGAAGACGTTCTTGAAGAACAAAAACTTCCTGACCGCGTCACAGGAAAACTGTCACGCGGGCTGACAAAGATTCGTCTGAACCCTGTGTATGTTCGACGTCAGCGCAAGTTCGAAGCGTTCTTGCGTGAGATTCCCGTTGTCGGTAAACAAGCAGAACAAGGAATGGAAGCATTTAAGGCCGCCGTTCGTGAGTTCTTGCAGCCGCCTTCCTTTTTTGAAGCTCTCGGTGTTCATTACGTCGGCCCATTCAATGGCCATGACATTGCAGAACTCGAAAAGGCATTCGAATCAGCGCTCGCTCGTAACGATGAAGGCCCGATTGTCATTCACGTGCTCACACAAAAGGGCCGTGGCTATTCACCTGCAGAAGATGATGACGAAAAACATCTGCACGACACACCGAAGTTTGACCCCATCGATGGCCCAGCCAAAACCGCACTCGCTGGCTACACCGGTGCATTCAGTGAAGCGCTCTTGCGCGAGGCTGCTGCTGACTCGCGCGTTGTTGCAATCACTGCTGCAATGCCAGGGCCAACTGGACTTCTTGATTTTCAAGAAAAATACCCTGATCGGTTTTTTGATGTCGGCATTGCAGAACAACACGCAGTAACTGCTGCAGCCGGAATGGCTATGGGCGGTTTGCGTCCAGTCGTTGCCTTATATTCCACGTTCCTGTCACGCGCATGGGATCAAGTTGTCTACGACGTTGCATTGCATCGTCTGCCTGTTGTCTTTTGTCTCGACCGCGCAGGCATCACTGGCGATGACGGCCCAAGCCATCACGGCGTCTACGACATGGCATTACTTTCCAAAGTTCCCGGCATGCGCGTACTAGCTCCGTCATGTGTTGAGGAATTGCAACAGATGCTGCACGATGCAATGACACTGGCAAACGAAGGCCCCGTTGTTATTCGTTACCCGAAAGGCACCGCGCGTTCCGTCGGCAATGCTGCAATCGGTTCCGGCATCACTTCACACACACTCGCAACTGGCGATGGCCGCATTGCCATTCTTGCAATCGGCAAAATGGTGGGCGCTGCAGAAAAAGCACTCGAGTCACTAACTGCTGCTGGCATCAACGCCACTCTGATTGATGTTCGTTGCTGTGCGCCACTAGACCCCGCCATGATTTCACTTGCTGCATCACATACCGCAGTTCTCACATGCGAAGACGGAATTCTCGATGGTGGCATTGGTGCATCTATTGCAACTGCTGTTCATGCACTGAACCCAGCAACTCGTGTTGAATCACTTGGCGTTCCCACACAGTTCATCCCGCATAACAAGCCTGATGTGATTCTCGCCCGCTTCGGCCTTGACGCTGCCGGAATTACCGCAGCTGTCACCCGCCTCGTGCAATAGACAAAAAGTTAAAACGCGCGCACCGGCCTCACGAAGGCGGGGATGGTGCGAAATTCACCGCCACAACTCATGTCATCTAATCGAAGAATGGTGAAGTGTTACCGGCGTGAAAAGACTGCGCCGAAATCACCCCAATGCCATAAAGTTCACATATCCTGTCAACTATGTCGAAACAAATACGTTTTTGGTGGGCCGTATTGACAGCGCTGGTCACCATGACTGCGTTGAGCGTCTTTTTTGCCAACCCGTCTCAGGCAATCAATCCAAAAATAAACATCAGTCCAACCTCTTTTACCCTCTCAGAGTTTGCCAGCACTCAGATTTCAGCGACGCTTGCTGAACCAATCCTTTGTGCGCCCGATCCCAGCTTGCCTTGCTCGGTCATCCTCAATTTCGCCACCAGTATTCCTTTGGGTGTTTCGCTGTCCAACTCATCAATTGAATGGACGCAGACAGAATGGGCGCAGACAAAAACGTTTACTGTCACAATGACTAACCCAAGTCTTTTTCAAAACAATGCAGTATTTCATCTCGTGGCGGTCGCCAATTCTAGGTCTGAGTACTACTCCAGATTTTCAGTTGATTTAGCAGTAACAGTAGCGGTGACTCAAACAACCACTTCGATTCTCTCAACAACCACAACAACGCCACTTACTCCTTCCACAACCACAACAACTCTTTCAACAACCACAACAACGTCACTTACCCCTTCCACAACCACATCACTTACTCCTTCCACAACCACAACAACTCTTTCAACAACCACAACAACGTCACTTACCCCTTCCACAACCACATCACTTACTCCTTCCACAACAACTTCTCTTGCTGCAAGAACAGCTGCAAATCAAAACTTGGATAAAATTCCAGCCACGGGGCAAGATTTACGTGTTGCTCTATACGCCATATGGGTACTTGTTTTCGGTGTTGCCCTAACATTTCGCCGCAAAATTCGACAGCAGTGATTTCGAGGGTTCATCGTTCAAACGTAATTTTCTTGTGATTACACCGCTCTCGCGCCCCAGACACACCCCAGCCACTACGGTAGACACATGGCCCCGAACGCAATAGACCTCGCAGCTGAACTGCAATTCGCGTTGTCGCTTGCCGATGCTGCCGACGCTCTCACTCTTCCCCGCTTTGCTGCACGTAATTTCACAGTTGATCTCAAAGCAAACCAAACAGAAGTCACCGAAGTTGACCGTGGTACTGAAACCCTGATCATGGATCTCATTCGTGCACAACGTCCTCACCATGCCTGGTACGGAGAAGAACACGGCTCTGGTGGCGATGGTGAATACACATGGGTCATTGACCCCATCGATGGCACATCAAACTTTGTGCGCGGTGTTCCCGTATGGGCAACGTTGATTGGTCTCGTCCATCGCGACCGCGGCCCCGTGCTTGGCGTTGTCTCTTCTCCCGCTATGGCAACTCGCTGGTGGGGCTACGAAGGCAGTGGAGCATTTTGCAACGGACACGCCATTCATGTCAGCGATGTCACCTCTCTCTATGACTCTCACCTCTCTATTACGGCAAACGATGCATGGAACAGTGCCGGCAAGAGCCAGAACATTGCACGCCTCACTCAAACCGTGAAACGTGTGCGTGGCTTTGGCGACTTCTGGCAGCACATGTTGGTTGCTCAAGGTGCAGTTGATATCGCAGTCGATGCAATCGGACTTGAGCCATACGACATTGCAGCGTTAGTCCCCATCGTTCACGCAGCAGGCGGAACATTGTCGGATCGAACAGGAACACCGAACTGGCGCGCCGACTCTGCCATCTCCACCAACACTGCGTTGCATCACGATGTCATCGCAATCTTGAACTCCTAAGTTCTCTTTCCAAAACCAAAACCCGATTCACACATAACTGTCGAGGCCGATGTGGTGTAATGGCAGCACATCGGGTTTGTCACTCCGAAGGTAGCGGTTCAATTCCGCTCGTCGGCTCCTCACAAAACAAACGGCGGTGCTTGTGCACAGCTCTACTGCATTGACGACGCAGGACAGGCCAAGTAGTCAGAGGCGGAACCGCGAGGTTCCGCCTCTGTTGTTTTCGTATACACTCACCTGTGAGTTGACGAAGTCAAAATAAGACTTGAAAGCCCTACAATTTACTTCTGGAATGACAAGTCTGATCAGAAGCCCCGCGGTGCAGATCGCGGGGCTTTTGCTTTTCCCGTACACTCATGATTGGAGTGACAAGCCCGAATAGAAATTGTCAGCCCTATGATGAAGTTCTTGGGTTGACGATTCCGAGTAACAGCCTCGCGGTGCAAATCGCGGGGCTTTTGCTTTTCCCGTACACTTGTCTTCGGATTGACGAAACCAAATGTTGAAATACCCCGGTGCGTAAGCGCTGGGGTATTTCGCATTCCGCGGTCAAAGCCCCGCAACTACACTTGACTCATGAGCCTCACCGAGCAGACCGGCAAGAAAACCGTCATTCGTAACGCTCAACTGGTCGACGGCAGTGGCGCACCACAAA
>Ga0194055_10003610_pt1 | contig 11845 bp, 14 predicted proteins | sample SepL449m_MetaG_FD_155482 | JGI IMG/M metagenome (GOLD analysis project Ga0194055, IMG submission 155482) | Anoxic zone freshwater microbial communities from boreal shield lake in IISD Experimental Lakes Area, Ontario, Canada - Sep2016-L442-9m | ecosystem: Environmental > Aquatic > Freshwater >... | reverse complement strand
AAAGCTCAGTGTGTTTGGACACTTCTCGTTGCCAGTTGACCAGCACGCTGTTTGGTGCAACAACAAAGAAATGACGTCGACCATTGGCATGCAGATGACACATGGCTGCCAATACTTGAACGGTCTTGCCCAACCCCATGTCGTCACCCAGCAGTGTTCGTCGCTGCACGATCAGGTAGCGAGCACCAAAGTCTTGATACCTGCGCAACGATGCCCGCAGTGGCCCTTGGTCAAGCGGCGACATCTCCACCCGGTTAGCAATGTCGTTCGGTACATCACCAAATCGTCCACGACCACTAGCAGTCTGAGTTTCAGTCGGAGCCTTGAGTTGCTCAAACGCAGCAATAAACGCAGCTGAGTTTTGCTGAAAGCGCCGCAACACTTCATTGGGCTCAACGCTGATGTGTCGTACCGAGTCAAGAATCTGTGGTGTCAGCCGCGAGTCAATCAACCGCTGAGCAATCTCCAAACCACCCTCTGCCTGAGCAATCTCAACACCAAGCTTCTTACGTTTCTCTGCCGACAACAGATTGCGCACAAACCGCACATGCGAACCAAGAAAACCAACATGAGGTTGAGTCTTCCTCATCAACGACTCAAGCTCATTCGTCGAAACATTCAAGATGCTTCGTGTCTGGTTCACTCTGTCGAGTGCCACCAAGAGCGCAATATCTTCAGCAGACGAAGAACCAAGAGAACCGGACCGCAATGTATTGGCAGCAACCTTGGCTAACAGCGCACGCTCTTGAGCACTACGTTGCAACCCAGCCGACTGTTCATAAACCTGCCCAGCCCGCTGAGCCAATTTCAAGACAGATTTACGCCGCCGTACGAGATCAAACATCAATGCCACATCTCATCCTGACAGGGGGGTGCAACAAAGATTTCTACTTTTTATACCCTCTACATACTCTGTATCTACCTAAAAAGAATCAAGCGATTCCGACTCCAGAAATCAGGTCAGCCCAGGTTTATCGGTTAATTTAACCCTGATACCCAGCTTGTGGAAGCGAAAATAAATCTCAGACTAGGCAGTCTTTTGGTAGTCGTATCCACAACTACCGCACTTCGTCTTTCCTTTTTTGACAGCCTTGCCACAAGTAGGGCAGTCACGTTGTCCACGATTGGTGATGAGCCAGATGACGCCAAGAATAATGTCCGCAACAGCCCAAAGGAAGATGATGAAAGCAATTCCGATTCCTGCTCCTATGGCAGTTCCCGCTTGACATGCGGTGAGGCTGTCACCAATCAAGCCGTCACAGTTGGAAGTTGCAGAACTGGTTCCTGCCACAATCCAAACGATAAATAGAACCTGAACGATGAGAATAAACCAGGTTAATTTTCTCCAATTTTTCATGACTGTTATCTCCTTTTTGGTTTGATTAGACCAATTATGTCACATATGACTTCCTCAAGTTCGAAAACGACTTTCAATGCGACGTTAAGTCGACGTAGTTGCGAGAAGTTCAATTAAATGTCATACAAATGACACACTCGTTTGAGGTAATCTGTGGTTTAAGACAATCAAAGGGGAATGTATGAGCGGCTTTTCAGCGCCGGAACCAGGCTCCAGTCCGTCTATTCCTTCGAGCGATAAACAGCCGATTTACAAGCGCAAGTGGTTTATTGCATTAGTTGTGTTGGGATTGATTGGTGCATTTGCACCTAAATCGAAAACATCAACATCCTCGAAATCGTCAAAAGCGACAACCTCAGCGGAGGAATCATCTTCGACCATCGCTACGACAACCATTCCTGAGAAATTGTGGAGTGAAAACCTGAAACCTGAAGTGGTTGCTACAGACCTAGCAATGTCAACGTGTAAGGAACTTGCCAGTGTCATTCGAAGTCAAACAAAACTAGTTGCTTCTCGAATCGTTGCCACCGAAAAACCTTCAAGTGACCCGTACGACAGCGCAGAATACATCGGGAAAATTGAGTGGGAGTCCACTATCCACGCAGACACTGTGTTTGGACTAAAGAGAGCCACAACTGACCCAGTATTGGCGTCAGGCTCAACGACGATTCCATTGGAACCTCAATACATAGGTTTTGTGGGAGATTCAATTATTGCTTGTGGACTCGTGCAGGACTCTGCCGCATTGGACGATTCAGCATTCAAATTAGACCAAAGACTTCTTAACATGAAATCGCTAGCGAATAACTTGCCTTGGTATCCGAAAGGGTTCGATGAGTACCAGCCGGGATTTGCCTTTAAGAAATCCACCAAGAAAGGACTTGACTGCTACTCGTGTTGGGGGATTGTGTTTGAAGTCGTATCAAATAAGAGTTGTCCGAACACGATGTATGTCGAGGCAAATTTCCTTGACAGTTCTGGTGCAGTATTTGATTGGTCCAATGACACTGTTCACGCACTTAAAGCGGGTCAGATTGCGTATGTTCAATTAATAACATATGGGTTTTCGGGCTCCGGAACAGTGCACGTAACTAAAGTCGACTGCTATTAGCGATAGGGGACATTAATGGGTAAACCTTTAGCGAATCTAGGAATCGTAATTGGAGGAATTAATTACTTATTGACTGCGGGGTTTTTCTTTTCAAATGAAAAAACACTTCTCGGACTAATTCAACTGCTTATTCCACCGGCAGAACTGGTGCTCCCATGGGTAGCAAGTCCAACACTTGGAATAATTAGTGCAGTAAGTACGGCAATGATCGTTATCGGAACTACGACAGCGAAATAGTCGGGATTCTCATTGAACACCTCTGAAGCACGCCAGATACTTGGTGTAAGTGCGACTGCGTCAGAGCACGACGTCAAACAAGCCTTTAGGAGGCTTGCATTAGTCGTTCACCCTGACCGAGGCGGGTCAAGTGAAGCCTTCATTCAGGTCAATGAGGCATACGAAATTCTCACGGGGCAGCGCACTTCATCGGCTCAGCCGACTTCTTCGGGTTCTGCCACGAAGAGTAATTCACGAGCAAACGTGAACTTCGGCGTTGCTACTGCTGCAATGACAATGCTTAATTTAGACCCAGACGAATTCATTCGAATCGAACAAGCGTGTTACGAGTGGCTTGGCAGTGTTTCGCAAATGAACAAGAGGGCGGCCAAACAGTTGCTTTGGCTGGCCGTTGGACGACTTCCAGTAGGTGCTGCCGTATCAGTAGCGAAAGGCCAGCGATTCAAACACGCAGCACAGAACATGCTTTCAGCATTAAAAGACGTCAACTCCAATAACGGTATAAACAGCCCAACCTCATGGATGAACTTTGCCGAGTGTTACATGCAGATGCTCAAACTCTCAGGTATGAAATCGGCTTCAAAAGAGTTCAACCGGAAAATCTATATGGAACAACTCACCAAAATAGAGCAAGCCACGAGGCAACAGAGACCTAGTGGACAGTATTAAAGCTATTTAACAAAAACCAAACAACTAAAGGGGAAAATTGTGGGACGAATTATAGGGATGATTTTCGGTGGAGTATCAGCTTTTAATGGAATAGCAATTCTCACGACGAGTGAGTGCCAAACAGTTTCCTTTGCAGGCAAAGGTAGCCGCGTCGCAGTTGCTCAATGCTTTTCGGACTCCAGTGGCGCACTGCCAGGCTGGCTCGCTGGGTTTGGAATGATCCTTGTGGGTGGATTAATTGGGCTTGTCTCATTAAAGCGTTAGTAGTTCTAAATCAACAAAAATCGGAGGAATGAGAATGTCGAGTAGGAAATTTCACTGGACGGAAATAGCTGGGGGAGTCTGCGGTGTTTTCGTTGTCTCCGCAGTCAAACAACCAACTCCTGTCATTCTTGGGGTTATCGGGTTCATCGCTGGTCAAATAATGGTGCGAACTATACGAAATGCTCGGAGCTGAATTTGGGGATATTTGGTTCGCGTCGTAATGCAGTGAAGGATGCCGACCCTTCGGATCTTTTAATTGCATTTTGTGGTCTGACGGGCGACGATCAATTAAATCTGAGTTCGATCATTCTTGATTATCAAGGTGGAGGAATTTTAAGCACGCCTGAAAGCATTGGTGCCTTACGGCGTATTCCAACCGAGAAACAGCAGGCAGAGATGGGGGAATTGTCGGGATCGATTCTTGAAGGATTGGAGGCGTCGGGAAATACATCAATTGGGCAGGCAATTTGCCACGGAATTTTCACGACGAATGTAAGTGAAATGTTTCAAATTGAATTTGGAGAATTTTCACCTTTTCACAAAGCAATTGCCAGCGGAACTGTTAATGCGATGATCAAATTGTTTTCGATTGGAGAATACGAACCCGCACTATATGTTGGACTTCTCGGGCAATGTCTTTTCTTAAACTCAACAAATTGGGAATCCAGCCGTTAGGAATTCCAACTATTTAAGCCTAAAGCCACTTAGTAACTTCCTTGCAGAATCCATTGCTGCAATAAAAATTATGAGTCCATTGCGAACCATTCGTTGATCCAGCGAATTTCAGGTTGCTACTTCCAGGGATGACGATCCAATTCTTTGATGCAGACTTAAGTTCGCTTCTATTAAATGCAAATCCAGGTCCTTTGAATATAGGGGATAAATAAATTTGAATTACTCGCAAGTTGGTAATCGCAATAGTTCCGTCACCTGTTCCTCTTCCGTATGCCTCGGATACCTCTACATGTATCGAAGGTGCTGCATTGAGTATTACTTCACCCGGAATCAGAACGCCATCAAAAAACTTTCTGTATGCTGCCACGGCTCGGGAATTGGATTGATCCATTCTGGAAAAGTAGCACAAAAAGTATCTGGGATTTACGCCGCTATAAACGTATTGCGTGAAGCACGGTAGGCAGTGCTTGTGCCAATTCCTTCGGTATGACATTTATGAAATTCGCGTAAGATCGAGATATGGGAGTTTGGAAAACTTTAGGAAGGTTGAGTTTGCTAAATATCCGTAAACGCGAAATTGATCCGAATTTCGAACTATCTAATTCAATCATGCTGCTTGAAGAGCTAGATAGGGACTTGAGAAATCACCTTGCCTTAATTATCTTGAATTCGGGACCAACGGGACGAAACCTTCGCCAAAACTGGAGTGTTGCACAGCGAGTAGCTGTTCGTAAGGCAAGTGCAACATTGACTCAGCGGTGGGAGGTTCTGACGAGAAGCCGTGTATCTGAAGCACAACAGGATTTAAACAAACTGCTAGATAATACAATTAGCCAGATCAAAGAAGAATTTGGTTTTGTCGGACCAGATCATGAATATCATGTGTTGGTCCTTAAGGGTATCCATAATTCACTTAAGCGAAATTCTCGATCGATGTCCAGACAAAATGTGAGCGATCTTTTTGAGTTGGGTTTGTCATTCATGATTGGCTTGAAGTGGTTGCCGAACCTGAATGATGTAGATAAAAATAAAATTAAGTCGAGGCTTTCCACTCACAATTCCCGAATGCTCCAAGTCCACCAAGATGCGATTAACAGGAGTATCGGACAAGGCGAAACGGCACTGAATGCTGGTGTTTCATTTATGTGGAATCAAAGCGCGAGGGGTGATGGCACACTCATCGCAACAATTGACAGGTTGGTCTTTGTCTATGATGATGAGCGAATAAGGAATTTTTCTATTCAGAAAAAAGACATATCAGATTTTACTTTTAGAGAAACAGTCGTAGTTCCGATGAGTCAAGAACTCGAAGTACATTACATCGATAATGGAAGAAATGAGCAAGCTTTTTTTTTCATTGGTGATTACTTTTCGACCGAAATTAATAATTGGCTCGCATAGGTCAAGAGTCAACAAAGGAGGAACGAAACTTCGCTGGCTTTCCAGGAGTGCTTGTTGTCAGAGGCTACGCACAGCAACAATTCCTGGTTGTAGAGATCTTTCTTAGATTGGTTGATGAGGGTTGTGCGGTAATGCGATAGCGGACAGGTAATTGGTTAGTCATGTAGTCATTGATGGGTTATCAGCGTTAGGAGTGCATACATTGTGTAACCCAAATATCCATAAAGCAATACAATGATTTCACCCATCAGAAGTAGTCTGACCTCATGAGTAGAAAAACCGCTCGAGCACTGGCATGTGCTGCATTAACTGCATTACCGATGTTGCTTTCCACCCCAATTGTTTTCGCCGCAGGTGCCGGATCATCGTGTTCAAAAATTGGAACGCTGTCCGGTACAGCTAAAAAACCTCTCGTATGCAAAAAAATCGGCAAGAAACTTGTGTGGATAAGCTCATTTACAGTTCCAGGAGTTTTAGCGTCACCGACCACTGCAACTTTTAACGGTGGAGGTATCAACGTGGTGTGGTCGGTTCCAGTGACCAACGGAAACAGTCCAATTATTGGATATCGTCTTGAATTCTCTACACCGACAACGCCGTGGTTATTCGTTCAAACAATGCTGTCAAATCAGAACTCGGCGAATGTTGTGGACGCCAGACTCGTGGGGACAACTTTGCAGTTTCGAGTGGCTGCAGTTAATGCCGTTGGAATCGGTGCATTCTCGGTTTCAAATTCGATTCTCTATGGAACATCATCCGGCGCGAGTTCAGTTCCTGCTCCTTCTTCAAACTCCGTGTCAAATACGATTTCGTCCACAACTTCGACTACATCCACAACCACGTCAACAGTGCCCGCGGGAACAGTCAGTCAGAGAAACGCGGTTTCAAAAGGTGCGAGTTACTTGAGGTCATCGTCGTTCTCGCGGAGTGGTTTGATTAGCCAGTTGCAATACGAGGGATTTTCCGTCGAAGATGCAACATATGGCACCGATGCCCAGAATGCGGACTGGAATGCGCAGGCTGTAAAAAAGGGTGCGAGTTATTTGAGGTCATCTTCGTTCTCGCGGAGTGGTTTGATTAGCCAGTTGCAATACGAGGGGTTTTCTGGCTCAGAAGCTACATATGGAACGGATAGTCAGAATGCGGACTGGAATGCTCAAGCTGCGAAAAAAGCAGCTAGTTATTTGAGATCATCATCTTTCTCGCGGAGTGGTTTGATTAGCCAGTTGCTATATGAAGGTTTCTCGCAAGTACAGGCCGAATACGGCGTTGGAACTACTGGGTTGTAGGCATCACGGTTCACTACAGAAAGTCAAGAGCCATTTTATGGTTTGGAGGAACCATTAAGTACCTCCCCTTCGAGCAGCATATTTTATTGGTTATATCTACAAGTACCGCGTACCCCTTACTACCGACTAAATGGGCGTCCTAAAATTTCCTGGATCGAAACTAGGGGTATTGTTCGATTATGAAATTCAGCGAGATTATGGCCGCTATTAATGGTCTGACAAAACCGCAGATTGATGAAGTGTTGGACGAATGGGATCAGATATCCCGTGAACGTTTTCTTGAAATTCACAACGTCCACCCGGCCCAAAAATACTGGATACAGAGAGGTAATGAGAAGTACGACGCTAAGGCAATTTTGGTGAGAGCACTTCGAAAATCGAACTCACTGTTCGCGAACATCAATGCGAATGAATTCAACGGCAATGAAAATACAGTTGCGTTACCACTCCGAGATAAAGGATTTAGGGTTGATGATTTCTATCGACAACCTAAGTTTTGGTGGGTAAACCAAAACCAAACCTTTTTGGAAGAAATTGGCGGCGGCTTCATGTGGTCACCAAAACAGAAGTCAAACGGAGCACGAAACCAATTTTACGACAATATGAAGGAGGTTCAGCCGGGTGATGTCGTTTTCTCATTCTGTGATACTCGGATCAAGGCAATTGGTCGTGTCACCGCTCCCGCACAGACTCAGGCACGACCGGATTTCCACAACCCTGGTAAAGGTTGGTCGAGCGAGGGTTGGTTTGTTGAAACAGACTTTGCTGAACTCGAAAATCAAATTCGGCCGAAGGATCACATAGCAGACATCAGAGATCTTCTACCTGATAAATATGCCCCGCTGCTTAAAAACGGGAATGGGATTCAGAGTGTCTACTTGGCGAGTGTTCCTGAGGAAATGGCTAACTTACTGATTCAACTCATTGGCTCAGAGGTTTCTGGGAAAATTGATTTTCTTGTCGATATCGAGAATATTCTCGATAAACCGTCTGATGAGCTGGATGTTCAAATAGTTGAGCGCACTGATATTGGCGCAGTTGAACAAATTCGGCTGTTGCGTTCACGCCGCGGACAGGGTGTCTTCAAGCGAAACGTGATGCTTCATGAGCAAGCATGTCGGGTTACGAGTATTACGGATATTCGCCACCTAAGGGCAAGCCATATAAAGCCTTGGAAAGATTCCGATGACCGAGAAAAATTAAGCGGAAGTAATGGACTGCTACTTTCACCACATATCGACCATCTCTTTGATCAGGGTTGGATCTCATTTGGTGACAAAGAGGACATCTTGGTTTCCAAGAAAATATCTCCTGGTCTGACTTCTGCATGGGGGATCGATTTAGATCACAAGATTGGTAAATTCACAGATGCGCAGTCTGAATTCTTGGAATTCCATCGGGTTGAGATATTTCGTGACTGAATACTTGCCCACTTGTCTAATTGATTGCCGTGCATAGTTGTCCCGGGTGCATACTGGGCGAATCCAACCGGGATGAACAAGCATTCATCGAGGCATTAAATGAAGGTATTTAGATAGATTCCGTGCAACACGAGAAGAGTAATCTCATTGTGTGCTTGCATACCTAGCCTCGAAAGAACAGTTTCTCAAAGATGCGCCAACCATCGAAGACATTGTTAAGGCTGCAGTTAAGAACAAACTGAATTTGTCGGTAGGGAACAGCGAGTACCAAGCCTGGAGAAACTCGCTTGGGAATGCAATGTTTCATGTGATGAACGATTCCGCGATTCCAAATGATGCAGCGGTTGCGGTTGAGTATCGCCTAAATGGTCGGAAGTTTCGTATTGACTTCATGATTTCTGGTCTTGATGAGCGCGACATAGAGTCATTAGTTATTGTCGAATTAAAGCAGTGGTCCGATATCCAATTTTCGGATTTAGCGGATCATGTGAAGACTTTTGTGGGTGGTGCGTTGCGGGACGAAAGACATCCTTCGTACCAGGCATGGAGTTATGAAAGCCACCTTCGTCAATTTAATGAATATGTCTACTCAAATGATCTGAGCGTCAACTCGTGTGCGTATCTGCATAACTGTGAGAGAGGCAATGTGATACGCGACCCTCGATATGTGGGTGAATTGAATAAGGCACCAATCTTCATAAAGGGCGAGCTGTCAGGATTGCAGGATCTCATAAAAGCCAAGATCAAAACAGGTGCGGGGCCAGCGGCACTCGAGCGCATTGATGCGTCTCCGATCAGGCCGTCGAAGCAATTGGCAGATGCTGTTGGATCAATGCTGAAGGGGAATGAAGAATTTGTGCTGCTCGATGAGCAAAAAACAGTTCTAGAAAAGATTGTTAATGCATCAACCAAGGGAATGGTGGACAGAAAGCAGGTTCTCATTATCAAGGGTGGGCCTGGCACGGGTAAGTCGGTGATTTCGATAAATGCCCTCTCGCGGCTTTCGGGGTTGCGGATGAATGCTCGATACATCACACCTAATGCCGCTCCACGAGCCGTATTAGAATCAAAACTTCAAGAGACAATCGCAGGTGTTGGACTTCAAGACCTGTTTAGTGGATCTGGGGTATATGCCGGTGTGAGGAAAGATTCATTTGATGTTCTGATTGTTGATGAGGCACACCGATTGAAATTGCGTGGTCAATGGACGAAGGGTGGCGTAAATCAGATTCAAGAGATCATTCATGCTGCACGAACTTCGGTATTTTTCATTGATGAAGCACAGAAGGTCACTTGGAAAGACATTGGCGAAATTGCATCGATAGAGAAGTTCGCCCTTGCCGCTGGTGCGGAGGTGGAGCACTTGGAACTGACGTCTCAGTTTCGATGTGGTGGGTCGGATGACTTTATGGCTTGGCTTGACAACGCTCTTGGTGTTCGGGTCGAGCCTGATAGCTATTTTTCACCGGGGAAGTTTGACTTCAAGATTGTGGATAGTCCTACCGAATTACACCAGATAATTAAAGAGAAGAATCAAGTAAACAACAAGTCTCGTGTGGTGGCTGGCTATTGCTGGGAGTGGGTAAGTAGGAATGACAGGTCACTGTCAGATATCGAATTTCCAAAATTTGGTTTTGAAGCCGATTGGAACCTGACGGAATACGGAAGTAGATGGATCATTGACGCTGAATCAATAGAGGAAATTGGATGCATTCACACGTGCCAGGGTCTTGAGCTGGATTACGTGGGGGTCATAATTGGGCCAGATTTGGTGGCGGAAGGTGGTCATCTTGTAACTGATCCTTCATCACGGGCAAAGTCGGATAAGTCGTTAAATGGCTATAAGAAGAATCTGAAAATAGATGCCGTGGCGGCAAATGCAAAAGCAGATGAAATCATTCGAAATACCTATCGAACACTTATGAGTCGTGGGATGAAGGGCTGTTACGTGTATTTCACCGATGAAGCAACTGCGAGTTATTTTAAAGACCTTTTGCCTACCTGACAATAAATGAGTGTGAAGCATCGCTGATTAGTCTTGAGGACGTATGACTATAGAAATTGAGACACTCGCGGCACGACTTAAACAGTTTGCCGATGCTCGTGACTGGGAGAAATTTCATACTCCAAAAAATCTCGCTATCGCTCTGAGTGTTGAGGTGTCAGAGCTTGCAGAGATATTTCAATGGCTTACGCCTGAAGAGTCTGCAGGAGTTATGAATTCGTCTCACTCGGCTGCAGCTGTGCGAGATGAATTAGCTGATGTGATGATCTATCTCACGCGAATCGCTTCAATCCTTTGTGTTGATCTAATTGAAGAAGCAAACGCAAAAATTGATCGCAACGAAGTTCGGTTTCCGCCAACACAATAAAGCTTTAGTGCCCGAAATGAGCCCAATGCTCAATCAGTATCGAGGCAGCCTGCTCGGGGTGTGAGCACATCCACCAGTGGCCTGCATTGTTAATCGTGGCATTAGGTCTAGTTGTACAATGTGAATGTGGAACCTGAAAATCCGTTCGAATTCTTTGGGGTTCATGTAGATGCATCAGAGCTCGAAATTAAGTCTGCCTACCGACGAAAGCTAAAACAGCTGCACCCCGATAAGAATCCGGGGGCACCACCACATATCATTTCTCAGCTTGCAGAATTCACTCAACAGCTCAACGATGCTTATCATGATCTCATTTCGAACCTTGATAACTATCGAAACCTCTTTGGTGCTTATCAGGAAAAATCAGGTTCAAGGGATCAGCAAACCCCAAATCCTTTTGGTTTTTCAGGATCAATACAATCCCGTCTTAAGAATGAAAATATTTCTGTAGATCAATTAGAGCAGCTGCGACTCAATTTGGAATTTCCAAGGAATATTTCAAACTTGTCGCTTACCGCGCTGAGAATTCGTACTTTATTACTGAGAAAATCTCCAAGTTTTAAATCTGATTCACTGAAATTGGCACTATTTTTTGTGATCGGGTCAGAAGTTGCTCAATTTTATTTTCAAGAAACTGTTACGCAGCCAATAGACATTCTTGACCTTCAGATCATGAAATCGACCGAGTATGTTCAAGGAGCGATTGATGACGCTGAATATTTCTTGAGCGTTGAAGACTCCGATTTTGAATCGTTCAAAAATAGCCTTTCTCCAGTTGTTCAAAAATGGATCTCCGGAGAAGCCAACAGGGAATCACAAGGTTCTAAAATAGGTGAGAAATACCTTGTACATGCATTTCTAAGTGGATTTCTATTCATACTTTTTCAGGTCTGATTAAAGAAGCAAACGCAAAAATTGATCGCAACGAAGTTCGATTTCCGCCAACTCAATAAAACTTTAGTTTTCGAAATTAGCCCAATGCTCAATCAGTATCGTTGCAGCCTGCTCGGGGTGTGAGCACATCCACCAGTGGCCTGCATCAGCAAGAG
>Ga0194055_10003609_pt1 | contig 11846 bp, 10 predicted proteins | sample SepL449m_MetaG_FD_155482 | JGI IMG/M metagenome (GOLD analysis project Ga0194055, IMG submission 155482) | Anoxic zone freshwater microbial communities from boreal shield lake in IISD Experimental Lakes Area, Ontario, Canada - Sep2016-L442-9m | ecosystem: Environmental > Aquatic > Freshwater >... | reverse complement strand
CCGGTGGTCTATCCAGAAGTTCAACCGATAAAGGGCGCACGGTCCTTCTTCAATGTAGTTACGCAACCATTTTGGGTCAACCGCCTCCAATACTTCGTCCGCCTGAATTCCAACGTGATGCGTGCAACCGGACGCCTTCAACGCCTCGCGCGAGATGTTGGAAAGGTCGGACAACCATGAACCCCACCCGCCTGGGTTGGGACGCCAAGGGGAAGACAGGACGCGCAGCTTGGGAAACTCAACCGCCAGTTCCATGAGGATGCTTCGGGTTCCGTCATCGGATTCCGCATCCACGATTACCACCTCGTCACAGACGGGAAGCAGTGAACGAAGTGCAATTTCAACGCAGTAGTCAAATTCGACTGCGTTATGGATTATCATGGAGCCGCCGAGTTTCATTTTTGTAATACGAAAATACCGACACCGTTCCACCACCCGGAAGCGTCACCATCGGGGCACGGCTGTTCGTGCGACCGGAGAATCTTCAACCCACTGGCAGCTATTCCACGCCTTGCACCTTCTTGAACCTGTGGCCAGTTCCAATCATCCACGATGTAGATAAATTGGTCCGCCATTTTGGAGGCATAGACCGTCAATGCCTTCTCTTGCGATTCAACCGAATGGCAGCCATCGTAAAAATACAGGTCCACTTTGCCATTTGGTATCTGTGCGATGGTTTCGGGCAACCAGCAGTCGCCAAAGATGAGTTTCGCTTGCGGTGCAAACTTGGTGGCATTTCCAGTCAGTGTCTCCCGGTTGCCATCGAACTCACTGAAATTCTCAATGGCGTAGGCTTCAATATCGTTGCCGTAGCAAGTGGAGGTAAGTGACGCGCCGTGAAGTGAACCAATCTCAAGGTAGCATTCGCAGACTGCACCAAAGTTGTTCATCAAGTGACGGAACCGGTCTCCGCAGAAACCTCCAACTGCACCCATGACTTCCGGGGTGAGTTCAGACTTTCTGCCGCCGTGCGCCACCACCATGTCAAAAACAGAAACAATATTCATACTTTGACCCTCGAATTCTTGGACAGTTTTTCGACCGTCATGTTTTCTTTGCCGATGTCTTTCCACGCCCAAAATGCGCCGTGGGTTTCGCCGCTGGTAAACAGGTGATATTTCGGCCACGTCCATGTTTCGTATCCCATCGCCTCAAACATGTCCGGGGTCCAACCCGAATGATGCCCGTCTGGACCCGAATCGTTGTTCATCCACAGTTCCCCGATAGGAGTAAACACAACAATCCGCTCCGCTATCGACTCCAGTTCCTTCAACAGCTTCAAGGCCGGTTGCTGGTAAAGATGCTCCACGGAATCCAGCATGTATGCCACGCCAAACTTCCGGCCTGCGTAAACCTTTGGAACATCCAAGATGTCCATTTCCACCAAGTTATCTGGCGGATTTCCCTGACGAATGAGGTCAACAAACGTCATCTGCGGAAGAATCCTGGTATGGCTTGCATTGCAACAGCCAAGGTCAATGCCGGGTGCCTTGTAAAGCTCCCATACCATTCGGGAAGACTCCTTGGGGTCTCCAAATCTGTCAGTGCTGGTCATCGTAGTGGTTTTGTTTCCGTCAGGTAAGTTCCCCAACGTTTCGCAAACAACGCTTCACCTTCCTGAAGCAGCTTCATTTTCATCGGGGATGTGGTTTGGGATTCGTCATGTATCCCGGTTGCTTTCGGTTCGTAAATCAGTTTCCACCCGGACTTTTTCAACCGAATGCAAAGATCGGCATCTTCGGAATAGCAGTCGTATCGTTCGTCAAAACCTCCAACCTGATAGAACGCCTTTCGGCGCACGATTGCGGCGGCAAAGTTGATAAACTCCATTTCAGTAGGTTCCGTGAACCGGTTGTCCTGAATGTGACCGAAGTTCGTGGCTCCGTGTGGCCGGTGGCTGCCTGCGAAATAGAGCTTCCCGTTGGGATACCGGGTCTTGCAACCGACCACGGCAACTGACGGGTCAACAAAATGCTTCAACATCTCCGAAACGGAACCGGGGTCCATGTAGCAGTCGTCATTCAGGAAGAACAAGAATTCACCCATGCTGTGACGCGCCATCCGGTTGCACGTCTTGCCGAATCCATTTCTTTTCTTGGATATGTTGGGAACCGGGTGGCCATATTGACGATAGGGTTCCGGTGATGCGTCCCCGTCCAAACCGATCAACAGTTCGTATTCGATCTGGCCCATCGACTTATCAAGCGTCTTGGCCAACCGTTCCATTCTTGGAAGTCCCGTCATCGTTGGGACTAGTGCGGAAACTCCATGCGGAAACACCTTCATCCGCATGACTCTGGCCATTTCATTTACATCCAGCCGTTGGCAGGGCGGCTTTTCCTTGTCGAATTTCTGACAGGTGTAGGTGGAACAATATAGGCAATCAACCGGTGCCTTGACCGCCAAGAAATCGGAACCGTCCGTAACCCGCAACTCACTTCGGAACGGTCCTTCAATGACGCCTATCGGCTTCCTGAACGCAGCAGCGACATGAAGAAGACCGGTATCAACACCCACGAACGCATCGCATTCGTTGATTAACGCCATGACCCTTCGGAAACCGTTCACGTTCAGATTGCGAACGGGATGCGGCAATGGCCACGGTCCAAGGCTTATGAAGGTTGCTTCCGGCATGGTCTCCGCAACCTTGCGCCAGTCTTCGGTGTGCGTTTGACGATTCTTCCATGACCCGGAGGCGGCAGCGATTCCGATAATGGGACGCTTCAAACCGATCAACGCATTGAACGCTTCCTTCTTCTCTTCCTCGGTCAGAAACAGTTGGGGAACCCGTTGGTGTTGCAAGCCATGACCGTTCTTGCGATGCAACAACGTCTGAATGCTGGTCGTGGGGAAATCAGGCGACCGTTCATAAGCCCAATCCAGTTCAATGGTTGGAACATTAGGCGCAGGCGTGTTTGATGCGATGGACGGATGCCCCTTTAGAACCACGCCCTCCACTTCACCGGCCATGAAGTGAACATCGTAACCATGTTCACACAGCGCATCGGCAATGGTCGTGGATTGAATCACATCACCGAATGCGCCGCCACGATGAACGTTGATCTTGGGGCGAACTGAAGTTGGCTTGCTATCCCCCTTCTGCCAACACCAGGTTGGACGACCATCCATTGCCGGGATGTTGGGAACCCACACTTTCAACGGCAGATGACACCCGCAAAGCTCGCATGTTTTAAGTCCAGGTTCACCCGGAACCACCAATTTGATTTCCTTTCGGAAGGAAGTCTGCGCCAAAATCTCTTCGGCGATGGCCGTTTCAATGTGGCCACCCGGTTGATTGTGCGGGCATGGGTTTCCGCCATTTCCGCGAAGACAGGCGCGTGCGCGTTCGTCGGCTACGGACTGGTCAACGGGAACCGCGCCATCACCAATCCATCGGCCAAGGATAGCCAGCCCGCGCGCATCGTTTTTGAAGCGATTCCAAAACCGCTCAACGACACCCGGTTGAACATCTTTTGAATCCTTTTGGGAGTAAGTCTGGTGAGTCGGTGAGTTTTTTTTTGAGTCTTCGTCAAACGCCTCGCACCAGTTCACATGGTAGTTGAGACGGGCGGCGGTGAAGTTGTGAAGTGCCTGTTCACAATCGGCCAGATTCGGACTCAGGTTCAGCCGTGGATTCTGACGGCGAAAGTTGGCGATGTTGACAATCTGATCCCGGAAACCTGTGCCCAACGGAGCCGGTGCGTTCCAGCCTTCTTCCGAATACATCCAGCCACCGGGCGGAAATACACCGTAACAGTTTTTGATTCGGAAGTTCATTTTGAAAACGAATATCCGAACGAACTAAGTTGATGGCCCCATCCGCCACTTATCATGGCATTCTTGCATTTTTCGCATCGAGGAATCGGAGGCAAACAAATCGAATTGGTAATAAAAATAGTAAGCTTCCAATCCGCGACTTGATCCCGGCAAATCGGGCAAAGTGTGGACTTGATTAAATCAGGATTTATTTTCATTGGCCTGCCTCCACCACCGCCAACACAGCGAAGTCATCGTATATCTTGAACGGGATGCCATCCACCACCACGTCCTTGCCGTTGTAGGGATTCACCACCACGCGATTACCAACCTTCGCTTCGCACTTGCTGTTGGTCCCGTGAATCATCAGGCGACCCATTTGCGGACGTTCCGCCATGTGCCCGCTTTGGGGAACGATATGGAGTCCATTAACAACGGTTGGCAACTCTTCCATCTTGACCAGAACTTTTTTTCCGGTGGGTCGAAACCTGAATAAACCTTGAGCCATAAATGACGGAATAACTTTTTTCACCTCCACGACCGACTGTCAACTCTTTTAGACACTACGCATCGGAACAAGGTCATGGCCACGTATGGTTTTGCGTATCCGTTCCGCTACTTTGAGCAACGGATTCTCGCCGGTTTTCTTCATCACCTTTGCGCGGCCAAGCTGGAATCCATGCCGTCTGGCCATCTCCAAAAGAATCACGAAAGAGTCCATCAAATCGGGTGATTCCTTGGTGCGCTCTTTCATTTCAACCTTGGGTTCAACCTGGACTTGCACGAAGCCGGACACCTTTCCTGTCTCCTTGTAGATGCGCTGGCAACCTTCTTGAGCGCAGTCACGCGGAAGTCCCCGTATCTGACCCAGCTTGATTGCCTCACGAACGGCGAACCAAAGGCCGGTCACGCGATTCCGATAGGCTTGCGATTCCATGTCGGGAGAACCGGCACGAACCGGTCGGTCTGGGGCGGAACCGCCAAAATCAATCGGCACGCATTTATGGCTCCACAGGTGCGCGAACTCGGAAGCCAGAGTGGCGTTTCCGGTAGAGTCGTAACCGAAGTTCTCCGGTGGGATGTCGCGATTCAGGCATTCTTTCATCACGAACTTTACAATCTGTGTGTCCACATCCTCCGAGGAATTCACGATGGGGATGTTTACTTGCAACTCAGGCTTCAAAACCATGACCCCGTTGGCGTCATCGCCGAACGTTCCAATCGTAAGAACCTTGCGGTCGCCATCAGCCACCTTGCCGGGGTCCAGCGCGGCCACCTTTTTGAGAGGACTGCTTGACCATGTGACATCGTTGAAAGCCATTCCGTCTTCGCATAGCTGCATCGTCAAAACCCGTTTGTCGAGCGACAGAATAGGCATGATGCCGTAATACATCATGGTCATGTTGATGTCGTTCACGTCTTTGTAGTAAGCCAATTTCCGTTCAATCGTTTCCGGCTTCAAGATGCCGTGCCACGGATTGATGCCGCGCGGGAAGTCACCGTTGGGAGTGTCCGGCCCGTAAATCTGAATCCCCACGCCACCGTCACGGGTTGCCCATGTCCGGGTGCGTTTCTCCTGACCGATGGACGACCAGCCGCCCACGGGTTCACCGAGTTTGCCCAACGAATCAAGCGGGTCTTTGGGGTTTCCCATTCCGATGAACTGAACACTTATGGCACCGCCTGTGGCCAGGTTCGCCATCGCGTCAATGGCACCCGAACCCATCAGGGACAATTCATCCATGATGACCAGCAACCGTTCGTTTTTCACGCCGACGTAGTTGCTCATGCCGGTCCATTGGTCGGGACCAACTTTGCAGGCGACACCCTTGATTCCGCCTTTGAAGCTTCGGCCTTCGCCTTCGACTGAACCGGATACCGTCAGGGAATAGTTTGCGTCAGTGATATGACCGTCCAGCCAAGGGCGGTTTTCTTTGCAGGCACGATGTATGCCGCAGATTTCACCCCACACACGTTGCGGCAAAAGCTCACGGGTAGTTGTCGAAACAAGACAGGTCAGGTCTTTGCCCCATATTTGGAAGTTCAGATATGCCCACGCTGCGGACGTGTAGGTTTTGCCAGAGCTACCGGGTCCGCAGATGGCAATCTGGTCATGCTTCACGAAGTTCTCGAAAAGCAGTTCGGACCAGCGATGCCATTCAAACTTGGGCATCAGGGCGGTCAACGCCTCGCGGTAATGGTGCAAATCATCTTTGCGTTCCGGGACGTAGGACGGCTTACGGATGATTTCGCGCTCTATCAGAAACCGGTCGGTCCCAATCGGGAACGTGCGACCGTAAAGGGTGAAGGAGACTTTTTTTTCTGCGCGAGATATTTCCATTGCCGCTTGAACTATAACCTTGGCTGTGTCAAGTTTCAATGGAAATGGGTTCAGGCATTAACGACCCCAACCGGGTTTACGATGGAATCACCGCATGGGATGGCGGGGTGGACTCGTCTTTGCCTGCCACGATTATCAGCCGGAATCAGGCTTCGTGGGCTACCAACCGGGTTTTCCGATCCAGCTACAACGATATTCGACCTGGGATGGTTCAGAGAAAGACCGGTTATTTGCAGGGGCTTTTTCAAGGATTCGGCACTTACACTTCGGATTCCGGTCAGGTCTTTGCCTCCGTTTCGATTGCGGGCCGCGTCTATCTGACCAACCTGAACGACAACAACTACACGGTTACTGAGCTAACGTCGGCAACGATTGTAAACGACACCACTGCTCCGCACGTCTGGTTCTGTCAGGCGGAACGAAACCTGATTGTTCAGAACAACGTCAACCTGCCGATCTTTTGGAACGGTGTCATCGCCCGCAGAAGCAACGGGAATCAGACGACACTGAACGTTCACGAACTGCCCCCTGGAGGACCAACGGCTTATTACCAAGGCCGGGTGTGGGTGGCGGAAGGAAGCAACTACATTGGTGGCGACATCGTAAACGGGAATTTGGAACTGGCCGATCCCCGCGACTCCGTATTGCAATGCACTGAGAATGACTTCCTGAATGAAGGCGGTTCATTCGCTGTGCCGGGAATTCAGGGCGGCATAACCGCCATAACGTATTCGGCGAACATTGACACATCCCTTGGTGAAGGCAGCCTTTTGGTTGGCACGTCACAGGGCATCTTTGCGTTCAACGCTCCGACCGACCGAACCGTTTGGAAAAACCTTCAGCAACCCATTCAACAGTATGCGTTGATTGGTTTCGGACCCGTATCTCAGGAGTGCTTTGACAACGTGAACGGAGACATGTTCTTCCGGTCCAGCGATTCGCAGATACGCTCCTATTTCTACGCCCGTCGCGATTTCGTCCATCAATGGGGCAACATCCCGTTGAGCCGTCAACTGGTTCGGGCCATTGAAGGCGAGGCTGAGGTATGGCTTTACGGAAGCAGCGGAATGACATGGCAGAACCGCTACCTGTTCACCGTCCAGCCGCAACGCGACCAGACCACCGGCATCTATTACCTCGGTCTTGGCAGCTTGGACTTCTTCAACGTTGGTGGCGTCGGCAAGACCAGTCCACCGGCTTGGGATGGCATCTGGACCGGACACCAGTTCTACGGAGTTTTCAAGGCTACGGTGAACAACTTGGAACGCGCTTTTGCGTGGGTCCGAAATTCATCTACCAACCAGATTGAGCTATGGGAATTCGACCCCAACGCCAGACAGGATTACAACGGAACATCCTACGTTCCGATTCAATGGTCCTTTGAAACGCGGGCATTTGATTTCGCCAACCAGGAAACGTCTTCATTGGATTTGAAACAGTTGCTTGGTTGCGACCTGTGGTTCGATCAGGTGGCCGGGAGCGTATCCATAAACGGATACTACCGTTCGTCCCTTGGACCAGCATGGACACCGTGGGCAACCACGTCGGCGTGCGCCATCACCGGAGCCTGTTCCAATCTTGGGTGTTATCCGCCTGTGTTTCCTGACCCGTTGGCTTTCAATCGGGTTTCATTCCAAACTCCTGACCCGGCTGTTAATCCGGCACAGAACACGTCGGCAAGCTGGGGTTACAACTTCCAAGTTCGGGTTGCCGGTTCCGGGGCTGTGCGATTCAAGGAAATGCGGGCTTGGGCGCACAAGAAACCGGAAAAGCCTTCAGGCGATTTGGACCGGAGTGTTTGTCTTACCGCAGACACCACGCAATGCACGGCGGCTGGAGTTTGCCCGGTAGTGCAGGTTTGCGACGTGAACGATTACTACTGATATGGCGACCATCACTTTCAACGCGGGAACTTTGCCGAATGGGTTCTGCCCCACGACATGGCAGCAGACGTTCACCGGGTTCGTTAATGCGCTGACGGGCACGGTCAACGGTCTGAATTACTCGCAGATTATTGTCAGCACGACGGCCCCGAATACCGACCTGACCAACCTTTGGCTTCAGGTGACGAACACGGGCATTCCGATTCAGCTTTACGCCTACTCGGTTACGGCTGGCAGTTGGGAACCGGTCCAACAGAACTGGTTCTTTTCGGGCTACACAGACACGGGCGCAGCCAACGCCTATGTTATTACGTTGTCGTATCTGCCCATAAGCCAGACCACGGGAGGCATTGCCACGTCGGGCCTGACCACGGGCATGACGTTTCTGTTCAAGGCGACGCACGCGAACATTGGAAACTCCACGTTTCAGGTCAAGGTGGGTGCATCGGCGTATGCGGCGGCTCCGATCAAGATTATCGCGGCGCAGATTGGTGCCGGTTACATCGTCGCCAATGGATGGTATCTGGTTCAGTATGATGGGACGAATTTCCAACTGCTGAACCCGGATATAACGGCATTGCTTCCATCCGTAGCTTTTTCCGCACTGAAAACATCCCCTGAAGTTGATGTGTTAGCAACGCCAGCGTTTCCTCAGATTCTTCAAACCTACAACCACGGATTCTCTGGAATACCTGAATTTGTTAGACCTGTTATGGTCTGCATAAGTGACGACGCTTCGTTTATTGCAGGTCAAGAAATTGACGCATCAGAGTTCATGTTTGATTCGCTTATTTCTTCGGGACCACCTATCGAAAGAGGCACATTTCCTGCATTTTCTGTTCGCACAAGTTCTACCCAAATAATAACTTATCAAAACGGAGGCACTGCCGGATTGGGGTTCAATCTGTCGATTGTGGTTTTAGGTGACGGACAGGGTTCTGGTGGAACGGGTAAATACGAAATAATTACAACTAAATGGAAATACAAGGTTTACGCCGCCCACTAATCCATGATTACCCTCACCTTCACCGCTGGCACGCTTCCGCCCAACTTCTGTCCGGCAACATGGCAGTTGACGTTTCAGGCGTTCGTCAATGCCCTGAGTGCGACGGTCAACGGTCTGGATAACGCACAGATTCTCGTTTCCAGTTCCACCCCGGCCATCAGCACAAACTACCTGTGGTTGCAAATCTCCGGTGGCGGAACGCCGTTGCAACTCTACCGGGCGAGTGGTGGTGTGTGGGTTCCGAACCAACCGACGTTCTTTTTCCCCGGACTGTCCGATATAGGCGCGGCCAATTCGTATCAGGTCACAAGCGTCACAATTCCGGTTTCCGTAAACCCGGATGGAACCCCTGCCACTGGACTGGTTGCGGGCATGACCTTCGTGTTTATGGCGGCGCATACAAATACGGCTGCCAGCACATTTCAGGTAAACGCATATACGCAAAAGCCGATTGTATTTGGATCAGTTGCGATTACTGCCGGGCAGATTTCAGCGGGCAACTGGTATATCGTTATTTATGATGGAACCAACTTCCAGTTGATGAATCTGTCTTCAGTTGTGCCCGGAACTGCTGACGGGCAGATTTACACCACGAGACAAACGGTTGTTGGACCTCCGTCCGTTTTTGTTACTCGTTGGGAGTCTAGGATTTACCGGACCCCAGCCGACAATCTTCAGGCAGTTCCGGCTGGTCCCGGATTTGTTGTGTTCACTCACGGATTGAGTGTTGGCGGCGTCGCCACCACGCCGACATCTTATGGCGGGTTCCTGATCTGCACTGACGCAGGCGGTGATGCTGGTTTTGTTCAGAACGATGTAGTTCCCTGGCCATCCACATACGATGTCAGGTCGGCGCAGGCTCAATATAACTCAAATTACGCAAACTCCATAAACATAACCGTGATGAGGATTTACACGGAGGGGCAATTCGACACCGTTTCTCCGACCGGGACTTTGGTTGCAATTGACCCCGCAAAGTGGAAAGTGGGGGCGTTTGGGATAATTTAAGCCATGCCAATCCGAACTACATTTGCCGATCTTCAAAACTCCGGGGTTGGGGACACCCTTAACCTTCCGCCCTGCAACGCGCGGTTCATCGCCTTGGCCAACCGGGCGCAACGCACGCTGGCCGATGCCGGACGCTGGTATGGAACCATCGTGGTAATGCGGTTCTGCCAATACAACGGGTGCATCACTTTTCCGCGTGACGTTGCCGTTGTTGAAAAGATGGATATTTGCCGGGAATCCGTTTACATCCGAAATCAATGGTGGGAGTTCCAGACCGATTATCCGGTGCCACCGGTCGGTCAAAGCAAGCAACAGCAACAGGGATGGACCCCGGAACTCTTACCGAGAAACAACGTCTGCACGTTCCAAGACGTTACCGGTTCACCGGCTTACATCCAGCTTTACCCGCAGTCGGCGGCTGACGTTGGCAAGATCATTTTGCTTCAGGGCATCGACTCTTCCACGCTGCAACCGGTTCAGGAATCGGTCATGCTGGCGTTGCCGTATGCACAGTCTGCCTACCAGTATCTTCCGCCAGGGCTTACCGGAGTTCAGAAGCCGGTTACGGTGGGCCAGATAAATGTAACCGCGTATTACCCGACAAGCACGCAGTCTGCACCGATTGCAATTTGGGAAGCGTCCGAAACCGACCCTTGGTATATCCGTCGTTACCTGCTGAACTTCCCAACGTATTGCGCTTCAAATGCACCTGTCACCGGAGGGAATTGTTGCACCGATTACGGCACGGGTTGCGCTCCAGCATTGGTGAACTGCCAGAACGGTATTGCCGCCACGTTCTTGGTGCGCCGCGAATTCGTCCCCGTTTTGGTGGCTACCGACTGGATGTTCATCCAGAACATAGAGGCTGTCCGGGAAGAAATGATGGCGTTGAATTCACGGGACCAGCATCAGTTTGACTTGGCTACCCAACACCACGCCATTGCGATTCAGCTTCTCCGAAACGAATTGGACAAGTATCAACCACCGCAACAGATCACGGTGAACTGCCAGCCTTGGGGAGACGCCCATCCCCGGCGAGTGTTCGGGGCGTTTATATGAACGAACTTGCCGTCATTGACCCGGTGGAACAGATGGAGGCATTGTTGCTTCCGAATTCAACCGTCGATATGGCGTCGGCAACCCATCACTTTTTGAGCGGCATGTATATCCGGCACATGTCCGCCCCGGCTGGGATGTTGTTGCTGGGGCACAGACACAAGACCACGCATCCAAACTTGTTGCTCAAAGGCAGGATGCGCCTTTGGATGAATGGGATTGTTCAAGACATTGAAGCCCCGCACATATTTGAATCACTAGCCGGGTCAAGGAAGGTTGCGGTAACGCTTGAAGACGTGGAGTTCGCCACCTTCCACATTACCACTGAAACCAACGTGGATACACTGGAAGATGAACTGTTTGAAAAATCAAACACTTGGTTGGAATTTCATAAACGAAAGGAAATATGTCAGCCCTAGCAGCAGCTATCGGATTATCCGCCGTGGGAACGGTCGGTTCACTTGTGGCATCCAGCCAGACCAAGAGCGGTCTAGGTAAAATAGCCAACACACCCTACGTCGATCCCAACAAGGCTTACACCGATTCGTTGAACGCCTCGTTGGCGGCACTTCCGCAGGCGCAAAACCTGACCAGTCAGGAGAACGTCTATAACCAGCAACAGATGCAGGATGCGCTCAACAAGAGCATCCCCGGTTACAGTGCCATCCAAGGGGCGCGTTCGAGTCAGATTCAGGATGAATTGGCCGGACGAATTCCGCCCGATGTTCAGGCGGCAATTGAACGGTCAGGGGCGGCACACGGTTTGAGCGGCGGCTTTGGAGGGTCGCAGGCCGGT
>Ga0194055_10003607_pt1 | contig 11850 bp, 8 predicted proteins | sample SepL449m_MetaG_FD_155482 | JGI IMG/M metagenome (GOLD analysis project Ga0194055, IMG submission 155482) | Anoxic zone freshwater microbial communities from boreal shield lake in IISD Experimental Lakes Area, Ontario, Canada - Sep2016-L442-9m | ecosystem: Environmental > Aquatic > Freshwater >... | reverse complement strand
CGGCGGTCGGCGACCGCAGACGGCGACAGCTTTTTCTCGGCGAGCGTCGCGCGAACGAAGAAATCGATGGCGTTGCGTTCGGCCTCGACGCCGGGCATGGCCGCGAAGGATTCCACGCGGGCCGGCACGGCCGGCTTCGCGATCGGCTGCCAGGCCCAGTGGTCGAGCCGCGGATCGCGGACTGCGGCAGTCGGCGAGTCGTCGGAGCCGGGCCAGGGCGCATCCGCATCGATCCAGGCGGTGATGGCGGCGACCTCTTCTCTGGAGAGCCGCTCGCCCTCGGGCGGCATCATCTGCTCGGGATTGGTCGTCGTGATCCGCCGGACGAGCTCGCTCGTGGATCCCTTCCCCGAGACGGCCGCGGGACCGAAGTCGCCCCCCTTGAGCATGGCGGCCCGCGAGTCGAGCCGCAGGCCCGATTCCTGGGAGTCGGCCCCGTGGCATTCCACGCAGCGGGCCGTGAGGATTGCCCGAGCGGGGGCGTGCGCGTCCTGCGCATCGTCGGCCGCGGCATGCGGCCCACCCCCGGCAGTGGCAAACACTACCAGAAGGCAGACCAAAACCAACGATTGGTGCGGCAGAGTCATCAACGTCCTCCGCAGGAGTATGAGCCGCTGGAGGCACTATTGGCACTTTTGAGCCCCGCCCCGGCTTGAGTACATTTTGATTGCACTGCAATCAATGATTACAATGCACGCACACGATAAAGCGGGACTTTTGGAGGCTCCGATGGCCAGCATCACGATCCGCAACCTCGACGACGATCTCAAACTCCGCCTGCGGATCCGCGCTGCCGAGCACGGCCGCTCGATGGAGGAGGAAGCCCGGGACATCCTGCGGCGGGTGATGGCCGAAACCCCTCCGCCCCGCAATCTCGCCGCTGCGATCCGCGGCCGATTCGCGGCTCTTGGCGGCGTCGAACTCGACCTGCCCCCGCGGGAGCCGATGCGTGAACCGCCCCGCTTAGGCCAGCGGCGCGGATGATCATCCTCGACACCAACGTCGTCTCCGAACTCCTTCGACCTGCGCCATCGCCAGCGGTCGAGGCCTGGCTGGCCGCGCAGGACGGCGCCACCGTCTTCTTCACGGCGATCGGCGAGGCCGAACTGCGGCTTGGCGTGGCCATTCTGCCCGCCGGACGGCGTCGCACCAGTCTCGCCGAGGCCATCGATGCCGTGCTTGAAGAGGATTTCCGGGGTCGCATCCTGCCCTTCGATACCACCGCCGCTCAGGCTTATGCGGCCATCGCTGCCACTCGCCGCGCGGCCGGCCGGCCGATCAGCCAGTTCGACTGCCAGATCGCCGCCATCGCCCGCATCCGTCAGGCAGCCTTGGCGACCCGCAACACGGCCGACTACGAGGGGTGCGGGATCGAAGTAATCAACCCGTGGCAGCACGTTGCTCCTTGATACCGCGGGCCTGAATGAAGGTGGCTTCCCATGCAAGCCCGACGCGCGAGCGAGGGAATCCGCGACCCAATCCCATAACGCCAACCGCATTCCCTTGCTTGCGCCGCGGGCTTGGATGATGCCCCACTCCCATACCTGATGATGGCCCGCTCACTTGCCCGCGGATGGATCAAGATTTGGGGAGGGTTCGACATGCCGTCGGTGATGTCTTTTCATGCTGACTAAACTGGAGTGTCCTGCGCCGTGTTCCGAAATGGTGCGCCCAGGTGAACGGCACCCAGGTCGTGCGAGGGCTGTTCGTTATCGCGAGCGGAAATTTCTTCTTCGCATCGACGAGATTGTGCATGGCCAGCCCTCATTGCTTGAGCGTGTTCTGGCAGCTGCTGCGGCGGGCAGATTCCCGGGCCGCCTGAGCCGCGGCGGGGCTCAAAAGTACCAATAGTGCCTCTAGCGGCTCATAGTCCTGCGGAGGACTGTCGATTTCAGCTCGCTGACATCCGTCCGTCCCCCTCGCCACATCTTCGGCAGTTCGCCGATCAGGCAAGGAATGCGTCTCGTTGCTCGACGCCCGCAACAACGGGGCCACACACCCCGGCAGCTCCATGTTGCCGGCCGTGCTCGCCCATGAACAGTGAAGGAGAAATGACATGAGAAGACCTATGCTGATGACCGCCATGGCGCTCGCCGTGGGATTCTCGGCTACGTATCTCGCCGCGGACGTCGCTGATATCGCTGCGATGCCAATTCCCTTGACGCCGAGCCTTTGGCATGTCGAGGCGACTGCCGGGGACACCGTTGATCTGGAAGAGTCGAACGGGGTCGTCACCCTGACCTACGACGTCGCCCTCTCAGACTACAATCGCGTCGGCCACGTCTCGAGGGTCAAGGGCGGATTCAAGCTGCTGTTGAAGGAGCCGCTGGCGCTTGGCCCCTCGCAGTTGCGGGTCATGTTCGACGGCTCGGGCATCGGCGGCGACAACTCGCTGCGGCCGCTCATTCAGGACGAGAAGGGAGAACAGCTCAGCTATGAACCTCACGCCCTTTGTTCGCTCAAGAATGGGACCACTGTCCCCGCCGACCAATGGGTGAAGCGGAGCAGCCGCATGTTCTACGCCAGCGAGGCGGGCGGCGCCACGCAGAACATCTTCGAGTCGGATGGCACAGGCGACGGCGACGCCTGGCCGACCGGCAAGCTGCGTTTTCTCGGGTTTGAGGGGCGGCTGACGCGCAACCTCAAGCCTGACGAGGCGGTTGACGCCGCGGCCAAAGAGCGGCGCAAGGGCGTGTTCAATCTGGCGCGCGTCGCGCTGGGCGACGAACGGGTGCCCGAGACCGAGCCGGCCGTCTTCGCTGACATGCTGCTGAAAAAGAAAGGCAAGGCGCGCGTGGGGTTCCAACTCCGCGACGAGTTCCAGGCTCTCCCGTATCTCGAGAAGAGCGTGGAGCTGGATTATGATCCGGCCGATCCGGTCAGCCGTCACCAGGAGATCCGGTTCGACGTCGGCCCGGTCCGGAACAGCTGGATCACCTGCGGCGTGACCGAGGCCGACGGCGCCGCCTCTACCGTCAACTTCCGCTGGGAGAAGAACATCGCCCCGGGCGGTCCCGCGCAAAAGAAAGTCGACGCCGCCACGGCTCCGACCGTCGGCCTGATGCGGATCAACCCCGCCGCCCGCGCCAACGGCGTCTACAAGCCGGGCGAGCCGCTGCGCGTCGACGTACGCGTCTTCGCCACGGCCGCCATCACTCCGATCAAACTGACCTGGGCACTCACGCCCTATGGCTATGAGGACCTGCTTGAGGGCGGCGAGACGGCTGCAGCGCCAAAGGTCGGCGGCCATGCCGACGCCACTATCGAGCTGAAAGGAGACGCCAGTCACAACGCTTACACGCTCAACCTCGCCGCACTCGACGCCTCCGGCAAGGAGCTGGACCGGCAGTCCTACGTGATCGGCGTCGAGAACCGCTCGCCGCAGCCCTATACCGCGCGAACCGGCATGCTCCGCGGTCGAGACTTTGTGAAAAAAGCCAGCTACTTCCGAACGAGTTACAGCATCGAGATAAAAAAGAAGAAACAGACGGAAGCGCTGGCCCATTTCGCGGCGATGCTCGATGAGTCAGTGCAGATGACCCGCTACGTCACCTATAACATCGACCTGGCCGATTTCGAGATTCTTCCGGGTGTCTACGATTTTTCCCTGCTCGACCAGATCATGGACGCCGCGGCCGACCGCGGTTGCGCCATCACGGTGCGAGTCAGCCACTCAGAAATGAGGGTCCCCTACCGCTGGATGCCCTACACCCTGCCGCGGAACTTCGACGGCGCCGTGATCCCGGGACACGCCTTCTACGGGGCCTTCGACTTCGCCGACCAGAGCTTCGTGCAGGCCTGGTTCAAGGCCTTCGAGACGCTGCACGCCCGCTACAAAAGCCATCCGGCCTTTCAGGGTTACTACCTCCTTCTGCCCGCCGGCGAGTGGGCGCTGCCTGACGAACCGTGGACGGGCAACTTCGCCGGCTACGCCTGGTCCGACGCTGAAGGGTTCAGAACCTTTTTGCAGAAGAACCGCAACCTCTCGCTGGAGCAACTGAACGCCCGCTGGGGGACGGCCTTCAAGGCGTGGCAAGAGGTGACGCCGCCGATGCCCGACTTCTCGGTCGGCAAGAAACCGGACCTGCGCCCCTGCTGGCTGGACTTCTCCGATTTCCGCCAATGGCTCGACGAATGGTGGTTCCCCGCGTGCTCGGCACACATACGGACCTTCGACCACGATCACGTGGTGATCACCTACGGCGGGCAAGGGCTCAACCTCGAGCCCGTAGAGGGCATCGTCGGCAACGCCGACTATCTCCACAATGGAGGCAACCACGTGCTTAAGGGCGAGGAGTCACTGACCAAGGCCTGGGACGAGGGCCAGCTCGGCTGGATAACCGAACCGCACCATCCGACTCGCTGGGCGGCCTACGGCGACCCCGGGCAAAAGGGCTGGGTGCTCGACTGGTCAGTCTTTGTCATGACCGCCCAGGCCGGCGGCGGCGGTGCCAACCTGCATGTTTACTACTTCGCGCAAAAGACCCTCGACCTGGTGGCGCACTACGGCGCGGCTTTCGCCTACGACCGCTTCGAGAGCTTCAAGCCGATCCTGCGCGAACTCCACGGCGCCAAGCTGCAATCGACGCCGAAGCAGGTGGCGGTGATCCATGACCCCATGACACTGATGCTCAAGCACCGCACCGTCTTCGCCCCACGGCTGGCCGACCTGCGCCAGTGGTTTGAACTGTTGAAACTCGATTCGGTCGACCACGAGTTCTACCGCAAGGACAACGAGGCCAACTACAAACTCGTGGTCATGAACCCGCTCGACGAGGTGCTCGGCGACGAGTCGCTCGACGCCGCCGTGCGCATGGCGAACAACGGCGCCTTGCTAGTAATCTCGGCCCGAACCGGCCGCTACTGCCCGGAGAAAGGCGCCGAGGAGTATCCGCTGCTGCGCGCCTTGGGGATCCCCGCCCCGGCAGGCGCGTTCGAGACCGCCGGGGACGGCGCGGTCTCCAAGGTCACGGCCGACTCCGCGTTCTTAGCCAACGGCGCCGACCTCAAGTTCTACAGTCAGGGCGACATGCGCAAGGAACTTTCCGATCCTGCCTACGGCAAAGGTTTCTGGCAGTGGCCGTACCGCTGGATTCCGGAGAGCGACTACTTCGGCTCCTATAAAAACAACAAGATCGCCGCTGGCCAGATTCTGGCCCTCTTCCCCGACGGTGGCGCGGCCGTCACCCTGCACGAGGTCGGCAAGGGCAAGGCCCTGGTCTTCTGGGGCATCCCCGACATGAAGCCCGAACTGCTCAAAGGCATGATGGGGCGGATCGCGCAGGCGGCGGGCGTTGTCAACCCGCGCGCCGGCAACCCGATCCCCTACGCCCTGGAGATGGACCACAAGACGCTCAATCGCCACTACGCCCTGCTGTACCACGAGACCCCCGGCGACTACACCCAAAAGCTCTCCGGCGTCCCCGACGGCGAGTGGTTCCTCGACGACATGGTCTCCGGCTACCGCTATGGCATCCGCAAAGGCGAGACGCTGCGGACGGAGGGCATTGAGCTCTCCTTCACCGGCGGCGCCAGCCCGCTGAAAATCCTGCGGATGATCCCGAAAGCCCAAGTGGAGTCGCCGTGGGCGGAGAAGTATGGCGACGAATCAGCGGGCAATGGGAAATAGGGGGCGCAGCATGAAAACTCATAAAATACAAGCGAAAAAGATGACTTACCGAACACGGTCTATCTTATTTCTCTTATGCACTATTTTGTGCATTGCCACCTCCTCGCTCCGCGCCGAGGAAAAGAGCCGGGTGTGGCCGTTGCCGGCGCTGGACGACGCGGCAGCGTGGACGGTCACTCCACAGGGGGAGAATCCGTTCACCTTCGATTGCCACTCCAGCAACGGCGCGCTTTTCGTACGTTTCGACTGCGCCAAGGAGAACGTGGCCGAACTGCGTCTGAAGGAGCCGATCCCCATGCCCGAAGGCGTCACGGGGTTCACCTTCCGCTGCGGCAACAACGGCACCCCCTCCAGTCTCTGGATCAAAGTGCTGGCACGGGACGCTCTTGGCCAGGAGTTCGCCTTCTACACGACCTCCTGGTTCTCGTTCACGAAGGGGATGTTTGCGCCGGAGCACCACCAGCGGCGGGTCTGCGAGGAGCGTTTCACCACGCCCGGGTTTGGCAGGCCCAAGCTGGAGCCGCAGGCCGGCGCCACGCTCGAAGGCCCCCCGACATCAAACGTCGCCCCGACACCTCCTTACACGCTGCTGGGGCTGCGCTTTATCGGCAACGGCGGCAACCAGCAGGCAACGTTCACGGAGTTCTTCATCAGGGGCTTCGCCATGACTAAGGTGGATCCCAGGACATCCTCGCTGTACTATCAGTTCCGCGACATCGAGGGGTTCGGCGAGCTTGACCCCTTGCCTTACCTGACTCCAGGTCACATGGGGAAATGGTATGGCAAGCGCTTCGACCTGAGCTGGGAGCTGCGCGACCGCTACGACGGCACCCCGTTTCTCGTGGATGGCAAGAGCTTCGAATTCGCCCAGGCCGGCTGGCAGGAGAAGAGCGACGGCGTCCCGTATCCGCTGCAGATCGCCCAGCGGATCGAGTTCCCCGTCAAAGAGAAAGGCAGTTACTGGGCGCGGGTGCGGCTGCGCTGGTCGCAGGATGGCAAGAGCCCGCTTCCGCAGGAGATCAGCGAGCGCGAGTTCCGACTCGATGTGGTCAACGGCGTCGAGCCGTGCGAGCGCAAGCCGGTGCCGGCCGAGGCGATGGCGCCGAACTGTTTCATCCGCATCGCTCCCGACCGGAAGACGCTGATCTTCGAGAATGGCGAGAAGTTCGCCGTCAAGATTGCGTTCCGCAATCCCGGCGAGACCGTCAAAGACGCCAGCTACCGTGTCGTCGTTCGCCTGGCCTCCGGCGACGAGGAGGTCAAGTCGCTGGATATCGTCCCCGCCTGGGATAGGGACAAGCCGTTTATCACCGAGCTGGACTTGAACGACCTGAAGCCGGGCGTTTACAGGGTGTTGGCCGAGATCCACTCGGGCAAACAGCTCTTCGACCAGGTTGACCGTACGATCGCCCGGAAGGCGCCCGCGACCGCTGCGGCGAAATCCGCAGCCGTCCCTGCGTCGGTCCCGTCGTGGCAAGAGTTACTCGCCAATCCCAAGCCGATGTTCCATCTCTCGCCGGTTCTTCCGGACAATCTGCCGCAGAGCGGCGCCAAGGCATGGGACGAGCAGTACCGTCCCTTCCTCGACAAGGCCGGCGAGCTGTCCACGCAGATCGAGTTTCCCCTCGGTTGGAGCACCGTCGAGCCGCTACCAGGCGTCTTCGACTGGGGCGTCGTCGACCGCTTCGTCGACTACGCCCAGTCGAAGGGGTTGACCGTGCAACTGTGTCCCTCGTTCCGCGACCTGCCTGAATGGATGCCCGTGCGCTACGAGATGAGTGTCGACGGCGCGGTGTTCGGGAGTGGCAAATTTTCTTACAAGTTCCACGGAGGGCGCCCCAATTACATCAATACCCCGGCCATCCGCGACGGTGCCGTCGAGTTCATCCGAAATGTTGCCCATCGCTACCGCAGCCACCCCGCCGTCCGGAGCTACTTCTTCTGCTTTGAGCACCCCGGTGACGCCCCGCACAACGGCTGGTACGAGGGATACGCCGAGGAGAGCGTGCAGGCGTTCCGCCGCGAGATGAAGAAGACGCTGAAGACGATCGCGGCGGCGAACCAGCGCTGGGGGACGGCGTTCGCCTCGTGGGAGGAGGTCGTCCCGCCGCCCAAGGAGGCCACTTCGGCCTACCACCTGGACTGGCTCCGCTTCAAGACCGATGGCATCGAGCGCCTGCTGCGGGATTGCGTCACCTCGATTCGCTCGGCCGATCCGAAACGGCTGATCATGATGTATGCCGACGGCCTGCGCGACAACCGCTGGTTCCACGAGCAAGGCTGTATGTCGGCCAACGGCGGTAGCCAAGACACCATGTGGATGCCGGACTATGCGGCGTTTCCGCTGGTCGGCCTGCCGCAACGGACGGAGGATCATTCGCCCGGCAACTGGACGGCCTACTTCCCGACCCAACTCGACGCCAGCCTCTTCGCCATGATGGCCGGCGGCGGCGCCAACGCCCATTGCAAGGCCTACGTCCTCACAAAAAACAGCTTCTCCGACATGGTTGATCCCAACGTCTCGCTGGGACGCTACAAACGCTTCATGCCCATCTGGTCAGAACTGCGGCAAACCGAGTTGGTCCAGCCGGCCGAAGCCTTCCTGCTGAAAGACTTCTCGTCCTATCTGATGGAGGCGAAGACCACCTACACCGGATGGTGGAACGACCCGTTGATGCTGATCAACCTGTCCCAGGCGCAGGTGCCTTGCGCAGCCGGCATGGACGACCTCTGGGAAAAGGGCAAGCTCCTGCTGGCCACTCGCACGTTGAAGTCCATGGAGAAAAGCCTGCTGGATCGCGTGGTCCGCTATGTCGAGGCTGGCGGCACGCTGCTCATGTACCCCGACATCGGGCGGAAATGCGTCGAGGAGCCGGGCGCCGACTGGGTCCTGCTGCGCCGCTTCGGCATCGCGCCGCCGCCGGGCGAAGTCGTTCCTGACTGGAAAGCCGCCGCGGTCCCCGTAGTGGGAGCGATTTTCACGACGGAGGCCAAGCCATTCACCTTGCGGGACGCCTGGAAGGTGCCACCACCCGAAGGCATGGAGTCCGCCGCCTGCTTCGACGGCGACAAGAGCCGCGCGGCGATCTCCTGGAAGCGATTCGGCAAGGGCAAGGTCGTTGTTGTCTGGGCGCAGACGATCGTCACCCCGGACTGGGGACTCCCCGAGGCGGGCTATCCGTTCCTGCGCGACATCGCCCGCTGGGCCGGCATCCAGCCGCAGGCGGAGGCCGTCGACAGCCACCTGTGGACGAACCTGCTCAAGACGAAGGACGGGAGCTCATACTACGGCCTGACGCATGTCGGCTCCTGGCAGAACTCTCCAGCCAAAGGGGTCGACACCACCGTCAGCTGGTTGCGGATTCCCGATGGAAGCTACACAGTAACCGAGCTGATCTCCGGGAAGGAGCTGGGCAACTTCACGGCGGAAACGCTGCGGACGGACGGCCTTCCGGTCAAGCTGGAACCGCGCGAGGTGGCCATCTTCCGGATGACGAGGAAATGACATGAGAACACCGAAGTTGATGTACGCGCTGGCGGTTGCCATGGGATTGGCTCAGGGTGCGTGCGCAGCCGACTCCACGCCCTCCAGGCGGCCCCATGCGGATCAACGCCACTTCTGAGCGCGGCGGCGACCTGTTGCCGGTCTTCGCCCGGGCCAATGCTCACAAGACCTGTCTCAGGATTTGGGGAGGGGGTCATTCATGGCTTTTCCACCTCGATGTCCCAGGTCACCTGCTTCGGCACCTCGAAACTGAGCCCCGACGTCGCGGGGCTCTCAAACCGTGAATCGACAAGCTTCACGATTCGATCGGATGGGTTCTCGGGCGCCACTTCGGTATCCTTGATGGCCACACGGCAGCCGCCGGCGAGCATGCCGTCCTTTTCCGTTTTCGTGCCGATCGTGAACGATCCGTCGGCACGAATCCGACCCCAGGCCTGGCCAGGCCTGCCGCTCTGCTCGACGACAACACGGCCCTTGGTCAGCGGCGCGCCATCGGGAAAGTGGACGCGGCCGCTCACTCGATGCAGGTCGGACTTGCCACAGCCGGCGATGACAATCACCGCGAAGGCACAGCAGGCACGCACGCATACCCCGACCGTGGTCGCTGGGCGCACCCGCGGGGCATAGAACGCATCGGAGCTGGCGGCGTTGTGTACGGCCGGGTGCATCGCGCGGCCTCTATCAGGGGAGCTCGAGTGTCTGGCCATCACGGCGATCGCCCAATCGGGACAGATTCGTGTCGTCGATCGTGTTGGAAACGGTTCGCACGGCTCCGTCTGCCAAGAGAAAATTGCATACTCCTGGGTGCCAAGACCCGATCGTTGTGTCAGGACTCGATTCATCCGGGCCCCGGGCGACGCCGCCTCCGTTGGCCCGCACGAAGAGTCGCCCCCTGCCGCCAGCCGCAACGGCCGCCACCGGCGGATCGTCGAGCCCGTCGCGCGTCGTGGCGTCGTACCCTCCGCTGATCCCCACTTCCTTGTTGAAGAGGTGTTTCTCTGCCAGGATCGCAGTCTTGCTCGTGCCATCGGTCACGTGCCTGATCCCAGAACGGGGGTACCATCCGGCATATGTCTTGTTGGAGGTAGATGAGTCGACCTTCATCTGCGTGATGATCTGATTGCTCGCATTGACTGGTCCCATCGCCACATTGAGAACTTGGAAGCCGATATCGGTCGTCTGTTCTCGCTCCGCCGCGCTGTTGCAGGCCCGGGCGTACTTGGACCAGCAGAGAGTATCGCGGTGATCGGTCGTTAGCGTCGAGGAGCCTATCGATACGATCCCGTAATCGCAGGTGTTGCACTTGGATTGGTTTGCCCCCTGGCCTGTCACGACCGTCGTCCGCCTTCCGCGAGTGGGGCAGTTAAGCCAGTTTGGCCGGGACAAGGTCGTTGTCCCGTCGAACCCCACGATCAGGTTCCAATTCTTGAGCATCGTGGCATCGCCCGGGCTGAAATTCGTGTAATGAACGCCCGCGTTGTAATCGATCTTGGCTGCGGTATCGGCCTCCTCCATGAACGGCATGATGAGGGCAAAAAAGGGAATCCCTGCTGGGCCGCTATTCGACCACGTCGCCCCGGTCACCGAGGGTGGATATCCTCTCCGCGCGTCTTCGAAGTTCATGGTGGCGATGCCGATCTGCTTCAAGTTGTTCATGCAGGAGCTCATGCGAGCAGACTCCCGGGCCGACTGCACGGCCGGCAGGAGCAGCCCCACGAGCGTGCCGATGATGGCGATCACGACCAGCAGTTCGACGAGCGTAAAACCCCGCCGAAAACCCCGTCGGGCACCGGACGCCCTGTCGGCACCGTGCGATTCTGTGTTTTCCACTGGGATTTCCACGCGATCCCCCTCTCAGACAAGAAAAGAATGAACCAAACCGGGGCATTTTGATTTGTGCCGATCGCAGGGGGATTGGTACCTCCCGATTTTTGCCTCAAATTGACATCTGAAGTCAAACGACATAGCATCATGCATCATGCGGACGACTATCGACATCGACGATCCGGTGCTTCAGGAGTTGAAGGCTGTCGGGGCACGCGAGGGCAAGTCCTTGGGGCGGTTGGTCTCCGACCTGCTCGCAGCGGCATTGGCCTCGCGAATTCAAGGCCGAACTGCCGTGACCAAACCGCTGCGATGGCTCTCGAAGCCCATGGCCGCGCGAGTGGATCTGGCCGACCGCGAGGCTTTGTACGACGCCATGGAGAGCCGCCGGCAGTGAGCTTCGCGGTCGACGTCAACATCCTGCTCTACGCTTCGGACTCGGGCTCCGACTGTCACGAAAGAGCGGCGGCTTTCCTGCAACAAGTCGCCGACGACAGTGAAGTCTGCTACCTGCCTTGGCCAACGGTCATGAGCTACCTCAGGATGGCAACCCATCCGCAGATCTTTGCCGCACCGCTCTCCCCCGCGGAGGCTCAGGGCAACATCGACCGCCTGCTGGCCCTGCCACATGTCCGCTGCGTGTCGGAAGGTGAAGGGTTTTGGCCGCTGTACACGCAGATCGCCAAGGAGGTGCCGGCGCGGGGCAACCTCATACCCGATGCCCACATCGCGGCGATTCTCAAGCTTCACGGGATTCGCACGCTCTACTCCCGCGACCGTGACTTCGCCCGATTTGCCTTTCTGCGGGTCATCGACCCCTTGAAGCAGGAATGAGCTTTGGGGAAAGGCGCGGGACGTACGAGACCGAAGGAAATCGACCCGTGGCCACGAT
>Ga0194055_10003606_pt1 | contig 11850 bp, 13 predicted proteins | sample SepL449m_MetaG_FD_155482 | JGI IMG/M metagenome (GOLD analysis project Ga0194055, IMG submission 155482) | Anoxic zone freshwater microbial communities from boreal shield lake in IISD Experimental Lakes Area, Ontario, Canada - Sep2016-L442-9m | ecosystem: Environmental > Aquatic > Freshwater >... | reverse complement strand
TCGAGTACCTCGGTTGATCCATCGCCGAGTACTCGATAAGAGGCGCGCCACTGGCGATGAGTGGCAGGAGACAATTTAGGAGGGCGCAAGGACGCGGTGCGGCCGGCTGTCATATGGGCGCCGAACATGTCATCCGGGTACCGTGAACAGGGAGTATTCAGTACCAGTCGCGCCAACAACAATGTGGGAATCCTGGGCAACAGCGTGGGAAATGGTCGCCACACCACTGCCAAGTTCCCAACCCAACACGGTTATGTCGGCAGCCCACTGGTGTTGTGGAAAGCACAACGTTTCCCCTGTTCAGACCAGGGTTTGAAATGGGAGATGCAGGTCCTAATCGTTGAAGTGAGCGCCACCCGCACTTGAGAGATCTGCCTTCTAGGACTACACCTTCGGTGCGGTTAGGTCGAAGGAGGCAGTCTCACCTTTTATGGTCACCATCAGTTTGTACGAGCCTCCCGAACTCACCGAGACGTTGTTCCCGAAGTGTGTGTCAGCCGGATTGCGGTCCAGACCGACCATCATCGCCACTGGCAACGAAGTGCCCATCGAGCTTGCGCTGGCTTCGTCAAAGGTCATAGTAGGCATCGTGGCGACGATCTTGCCGGTCGCACGAGAACAGACGTGGACCTCGACGTGCGACATTGTTGTGCCGTGCGACATCGGCTTGAGAGGGTCGCCCTCAATGCAACAGTGCCTTGTGGCGGCCTAGCGGATCCCTGGGGGCGGCTGGTAGCCGCACTACCCCAGCAGTACCCCGGCGCTACTCTGCACCAGAGCCCGAGCCATATCTTGGCGACGAGCGACACCGTCCGGGGGAGGGCACTTGCACGCCGTGGATCACGCCATCAGAAACAATGCGGCGCGCTGGTGGGTCGTCCTCGTCCTCCTCGCCGGGACCTTGGCTGCCTGTGGGGGAACCGGTACGTCCTCACCCACGACTACTGCGGCTCAACTGACGGGCTGGCGGGCACCGGCGCTGTTCTCGGCACCACCGAGTACCGGAACCATCATCGAACCCATATCCGCCAACCCCAACGGACTGGCCGCCCATGGGTACGTAGAGCAGGAGTACTTCGCCTCGGGCACTGCGTACTCGTTCACCGGTCGCGCTACACCCGCCAACGGACGGTGGACCATCGCTGTCGGGGGATCGGCGCCGTATGCCACCCGCATGATCGTGCGCCGTCCCCGTGACCCGTCCACGTTCGACGGGAACGTCATCGTGGAGTGGATGAACGTGTCAGCTGGTGAGTCCGCCCCGGACTGGGACTACCTGAATCCGGCCTTGATGGATACCGGTGCTGCCTACGTGGCGGTATCCACACAGGCCCTGGCCGTCAACGGTGGCACCTCGCTACTCGGTTCGGGCTCGATGCCCGGCCTTCGAGGAGCCGATCCGGCCCGCTATGGCGACCTGCATCACCCCGGTGACCGGTACTCGATGGACATGTTCGCTCAGATCGGTCAGGCGCTACGAGCCCCTGCTCCCTCGGTCCTCGGCGGCCTCCACCCATCGCATGTGGTGGCGATCGGCGAGTCTCAGTCGGCGTTCTACCTCACTACCTATGCCAATGCGATCCAGCCTCTTGATCCTGCCTACCAAGGCATCTTCATCCACTCTCGTGGAGGTGGCAGCGCACCGTTTGCAGGCCACAGCGTCACCGCAGCGATAGACGGCAACGTCCGCATCCGCACTGATCTCTCCATTCCTGTCTTCATGTTCGAGACCCAGTCCGACCTGATCGAACTTGGTTACGCCGCCGCCCAGCAACCGAATACATCGAAGATCCGGACATGGGAGGTGGCCGGTACGTCGCACGCTGACGCCTTCGAACTCGGCGTGGGGGCCGCCTTCCTCGGCTGCACGACCCCGGTCAACTCGGGACCCCAGCACGAGGTGGCCCAGGCCGCATTGGTGGCCTTCCTGCGCTGGGTGGACGATGGGAAACGGCCGCCTTCACCAGCACCGTTCACCTTTTCCTCGACAAAGCCACCTGGGTTGGCCGTAGACACCCACGGAAACGTGGTGGGTGGGGTTCGCACCCCTGCGGTGGATGTACCAGTGTCGACACTGAGCGGTGCGCCACCCCAAGGCAGCAGCGTGCTCTGTGGTCTATTTGGATCGACCGTCCCCTTCGACGCGCAATCACTGTCGGCGCTGTATGGGTCGACGGCCGGATACGTCGCCGCCTACACCACTGATCTCGACCGGGCCATTGCCGGCGGTTATGTGCTGCGCGCTGACCGTGCGTCACTCCTCGCCCAGGCAGCCCAGACGTCGATCCCCTCCTGATCGGAGATCGCCAGCCAGCGGAGTGGACCTCCCGACCTCCCGACCTCCCGACCTCCCGACCTCCCGACCTCCCGACCTCCCTAGTGTCGGCTAGATGACAGTTCCACCGTCGCCTAGGCGGCGGAAGCGGATCGCCCGAAGGCGCAAGATGACTGCAGTCCAGATCGGACGCATGAATCACCCTGGAGGAATCCGATGAACCACTCACGCATTGCCGCTGCCATCACCGCCGCTGTCGCTGTCGCTGGCCTGTCCCTCGGCGGTGCAGTTGCCGCCCAACCGGCCGGGGCCGTGTCGATGAGCTTCTTCTCCCCGGCGCTCTACTGCTCCACACATCCCACCAAGGCGACACTCATCCAGTCCAGTGGAGGAGTGGACCTGAACGGGCGCGCCATCACAAACCTGAGCATCACCGGCAGTTGCTTCTCGTTTAACTCGTGGGCCTCCTATCAGTTCATCGATATCAAGTACAAGAACCTCCTCTCCTCTACGGTGGGCACGGTCATGACCAGGTCCGACGGATCTTTTTCGCAGACGATGTCGATCGTTTTTCCGGTGGCCAACAGTGGCATTTGTGCGGTCTTCACCGATGGTGCGACCAGGGCGGTTGTCTCGACCTGCTGAACGATGCCGCACTCCTCGTGAGGATGAACAGGGAATGGAGAACGGAGGGTGCCTGCCAGGCGCCCTCCGTTGGCGTCCGGCGAACCGCAGGGGCTCCTTCTACGTCCACCCCTGCCGCCCTACTGCTTGCGTCCCTGCTGCAGGGCAGCCACAGCCGCTTTGGCCTCGCGGTCAGTGGCCCAGTCGAATGCCGGCGCGGCGGCCTGGTGGCGCTCCGAAGCTTCAACAATCATTGCCCTGCGGACCTGGACGAGGGACCGCACGGCGGTCTGCGGGTTATCGAGGATTTGGCGGGCCAGCGCTTCGGCAACCTGCATGTGCTCGCCGTCTTCGGCGAGTCGGGTTAGTGCGCCGCCTGCCATGGCCTCCTCAGCCGTGAACATGCGCCCGGTCATAGCCACGTCGTAGGCGAATACCGTCGTGCCCAGCTGAGGAATCAGACCTGGCATGGCCAGTCCGATCTTGGTCTCGGTGACCTGGAACTTGGCGCCACGAGCAGCAACGACATGGTCACAAAGCAGTGCTGTGGCCAGCGCATGGCCGAGGCAGTACCCGTGCACCGCCGCGATCATCGGCTTCCAGTGCTCGCACTCCAGAATGGCCGCGCGCTCTGTCGTCCGACCCGCGGTCGATCCTTCATCCATGGAGCGCTGCAGGCGGTCAGTGACGTCACCCCCACTCGAAAACGAACTCCCTTGGCCGAAGAGAATGGCTAGGTCCGCGTCGGTGTCGCCGTCCAATCGCCGAATAGCTTCGCTCAGCGCATGGAGGTCTTCGTCGCGAAATGCATTGTGCTTTTCTCGACGTTCGAAGCTGATGTAGGCGATTCGATCCCTCACGTCATACCCGATGCTCATGGGACAACCCTTCCCGAGATCATTTTCGACGTCAACAGGCTCGAGTGGAAGGTCCGTGTGAGTTCCTCCGACATCTGGGCGTGCGAGATCGAGGGGAACACCGAGCCAGCCTGTAGACCGCTGGTACCTGGACCCGCTGTCTCACTGCACACCCACGGGGCCAAACTAGGGGGATGACGCACCGCTGGTTGGCCGCCATGACCATTACCGTGCTTGCGCTCGCTGTCGCAGCATGTGGCTCCGGCACTTCCACCGCCCCTGCGAAGCCACCGCTGAGTGCGACTGCCTCCGCACAGCTCGCCGGCTTGCGAGACCAGTGCGTCGGCATGGACGGAGTCTTCCTGGTCGATCGCTCACCGGCGGCATCCCACCAGACGCCGTATGGCTGTCGCTACATCGGTCTCGACGGCAGGACTTCCGTGAATTTCGTCGGGACCGAGGACGGCAACTACGGCTACGTCGACACCATGCCTACGACATCGGCAGTGCCTGCACTACGAGCCATCAACCAAGCCGGCGCCGCCTGCACCGCCGCAAAAGGGACGTTCGCCTCGGTCGGCGACTCCAGTAACTCGTCGTATGGATGCACGACGGCGTCCGGCAATGTGGACCTGCTGGTCATTGCCACTGATGCCAGCTGGTCGTGGCAGACCCCGCTAGGGCCCTGAGACCTGACGGCAGAAGTCTCTCTACGAGTCGTCGAACCGCTGCTTTCCGACCCTCAGACTCCTCCTGAGAAACTCGGTCGGTCCCCAAGATCCACTACTCGAGACGTCCAACACCGAGTTCCGTCGGTGGAGTGACTGGACCTCGGAGCGCAAAGAGTTCAACTCGTCTTCCATCAAATCACGATCGGGACTCTCCGCCATGAGTGGAACCGACATGGCCAACAGCGCATCGCGGGTCTCTTTAGCGGTCTGGATCTCTTCTTTGAGTGCGAGGAGTTCCCGACGGAGTTCCGCTCGCTCGCGTCGCAATCCAGGGATCTGGTCCCCGAGCTCCAATACCTCCACGCCAAGCCGGTCGCGCTCCGTGGCCAGTGCGGACTCCGACTCCAGACGCCGAAGCACCTCGCCAGCACCTGCCCGCTCTGCTCCGTGTCTGCATGCCTCGCTCGGGCCACTGAGTGGAAGCTCAGGCACTGGCACTGGCAACGGACGCAGACGGGCGTCACTGTGGAGGAGGACGGTGGGAAAGGGGAGGTCGAGGTGCCAATCGGAGGGGGCTGTTACGTCCGTCATTGGCACCTCCCTTCTCATTCCCACAAGTAATGCTCACTGCACCTAGGACTCTACGATTGTTCCTGGAATGGATGGCTGACCTGCATTGACCTGCTGCAATGGCGGCACTTCCAGGACTTACCAGGGTTTGCTTATCTAGAGGAGAGCGACTGATCCATGACCACCCCTGTCTACTCTCCTGACAGCTCGACCGTTACCGGTCGAACAGGAGTCTGTAGTGAACAGGGCTGATCCAGCCGCATCTACCCGGCGATCCCACCTGTTTTCGTCCTCCCTAGCGCCCGTATCCCACGGCCACTACCCTGGACCGCAGTCGGGAACCGTCGAACGAGGAGTAGCCATGACCAACGAGCCGCAGGCCCCCTTTGCGTTGCGTGGGATCAACCACCTCGCCCTGGTGTGCAGCGATATGGCCCGAACGGTCGACTTCTACTCGGGGGTACTCGGGATGCCCCTGATCAAGACCATCGAGCTCCCCGCCGGCATGGGCCAGCACTTCTTCTTCGACTGTGGGGGCACCGACACCTTGGCGTTCTTCTGGTTCCCCGATGCCCCCGAGGGCATCCCTGGCGTCTCGTCGCCGGCCACCCGTCCTGACGAAGGCACGCTCACCAGCGCCATCGGCTCCATGAATCATGTGGCCTTCGACGTCGAGGCCGACAAGATCGAGGAGTACGCCGAGCGCCTACGGGCTGCAGGCGTGCCGTGCTCGGACATCATGAACCACGACGACAGCGAGTGGGGCATCTCCCCCGACAACCACTCTGGGGTACTCCTGCGCTCCGTCTACTTCACCGACCCCGATGGCATCATCTTGGAGTTTGCCGCCTGGACTCGCGTCATGGGACCCGAAGATGTGCGCCACATCCCGGCTCGGGCTGTCGACCTGGCTCAGGCCTGAGACGCCATGCCCCGCCTTCGCCAGGTCTCCCGAGCGGACACCGACGACGCCCTGACCATCACCATGTACGACCTGCTATTCGGCGACCGGGATCCGGTGGCGGAACCCGGCACCTCGGACGGGACCCCCGGGGACTGGTGGACGGTCTTCTCCCTCGTGCCTGACGTGCTCGAGCACGCTGTCCAGGGGATCCTCCTCTACCAGAGCCCGAAACGCCTGCTCGACCCGCTGCTGCGCGAGTTGGCCCAGGCCCGCGTCGGCTGGGTCTCCGGTAGCCAGTTCGTGTTCTCCCAGCACTGCAAGTCGTTGCGAGCCATGGAAGTGAGCGAGGAGATGATCGAGGCCGTTCCCCATTGGGCCGCCGCCGACTGCTTCGACGAACCCCAGCGGCTAGTCATGGCCTACACCGACTGTCTCGCCTTGGACCTCGGGCGGGTACCCGACGGACTCTTCGAGGCACTGCATCGGCACCTGTCCGACGAGCAGATACTGGAACTCACCTACATCACGGCGATGTACTTGCAGATGGCCGTGATGTCTCGGGCCCTCCACACCGAGTGGGATGCCGCCCCCGAGCCGGTGGTAGAGGTCTGGGTCGAGGGTGCGGACAATGCCGCCGAGCGTCGCCCCGGAATCCGTCCGCACCGTTGAACTGACCGGCCCCGCCAAGGGTTTCTGTCCCGCTCGTCGACGTAGTGCTCATGAACCTCGATCTGAGCGGATGCGATGCCCTCCCCTTCCGTTGCCCTAGTGACCGTCCAAGGAATATTCCGTGCCCTCTGACCAGACCTTTCGCATCGATCGCATCATCTCCCTCTGGCCGCTCGACATAGGTGCTGGGCTCGAGATCGGTCCGTTGGACTCTCCCCTCGCCCGCAAGAGCAGTTGCAACGTGCGCTACGTGGACGTGGTCGACACCCAGGGTCTTCGTGACCACTACCTCGGTGACCCCAACGTCGGACAGGAGGACATCGTCGACGTCGACTACTCACTCCACGACTCCGACGGAATCATCCACTCACTAGCCGAAGTGGTCGCACCCGGAGCCCCGTTCGACTGGGTGTTGGCCTCTCATGTCGTCGAACATGTTCCGGACCTCATCGGGTGGCTGGCCGATATCGCCCAGGTGGTCACCGACGATGGCCGACTGCTGCTGGCCATACCCGACCGGCGGTACACCTTCGACGTCCGCCGTCCCCAGACGTCGGTCGGCCAGATCCTCCAGGCCCACACCGACAGAGACATGGTTCCTTCTGAGCGGGCGGTGTACGACTACTTCCGTTCCGTAGTCACCGTGAGCGCCGTAGATCTTTGGGCCGATGTCCCGGTGGCTGATCTCCCACGGTGCTACACGTTCGACCAAGCCCTCGACTTCCGTCGGCGCGGGCTCGATACCGCCGAGTACCTCGACAGCCATGTCTGGATGTTCACGCCCCGTGATTTCGTCGAGCAGATCACTGATCTCGGGCGTCTCGATCTGTGCGACTTCGTGGTCGACAAGGTCATCGACACTGCCGTCAATGAACTCGAGTTCTACGTCTCGTTGCGACGGATCCCACGTGGACTCGACCCCCTCCAGACCGAACAGTTCCGCGCACTTGGCATGCAGGAGTTCGTCGAGGAGATCAACCCGAAGGCTGAAACAACTCCCGATCAGGTTCCCCGGGTCTCCCCTCCCAACGAGGAGGCTGGCGGACAGTCGCCCGGCTCCGAAGCCCACCTCCTCGGCGGGTCTGCCCTCAGTGACCTCGAACTCCGATTGATCAACGGCAAACGGCGGGCTATGGCTGTCGTGCGCCAAATCTTCCGGTAGCCGCTGCACCTGAGGGCCGGCCACAGGGCATCCGCTGAAGCCATGCCGTAAGACTGCAGACTCTCGGTCATGATCGGTCTAGTGATACTCGCAGGGGTGGTGTTCGCCTATGCCATCGTGGCCGGGCTGTTCGACCGGCTGTCGATTACTGGGCCGTTGGTACTCATGGTTGCCGGGCTGATTGTCGGACCCGGCGGATTGGACCTCTTCACCGGATCGGTCGGATCCGAGTCAGTAAAGACGCTCACTGAGCTCGCCTTGGCGGTGATCCTCTTCTCCGATGCCTCATCGGTCTCGATCGACTCGGCCCGCACCGAGGCAGGGGTCTCGGTCCGGCTCCTCGGAATCGGACTCCCCTTGACCATCGCCCTCGGAGCCGTTGCCTGTCATCTCTTGTTTCCCTCGGCCAGCTGGGCGATCTGCGGCCTGGTCGGCTCGCTGCTGGCGCCTACCGATGCCGCTCTGGGCCTGGCTGTGGTCACCAACCAGGCAGTTCCGGCCAGCATCCGCAGCGCCATCAACATCGAGAGCGGCCTCAATGACGGCCTCGCTACCCCGTTCGTCTACTTCTTCCTGGCCCTCGCTCTCTCGAACAGCACCACTGGACACTGGGTCCGCTCGCTGGACCAGGTGCTGGCTGCCATCGTCATTGGTCTGGTCGTGGGCCTGGCCTTGGGCTGGTTGGCTGCCTGGGCCGTGGCCCGAGGTTTGACCAGCGCCCGGTCGCGGCAGTTGAGCGTACTGATCGCTGGGCTCTTCTGTTACGGCCTGGGCATCGAGCTCGGTGCCAACGGGTTCGTGGCCGCCTACGTGGCTGGGTTTGCATTCACCATCGGATCCAAGGGGTCGTTGGCCCCGGATGCAGAACTGTGCGAAGAGACCGGGCTCTACACCTCATTCGCCGTATGGGTGTTGTTCGGTGCATTTCTTCTTGGTCCGATACTGCGCAGCGGAGTGTCCTGGCAGGCGGTGCTGTATGCCGTGCTCAGCCTCACTGTCATCCGGATGGTCCCGGTCGCCCTGTCGCTGATCGGCACCGGATTCCACCTCCGCACCCTGGCCTTCATCGGATGGTTCGGACCTCGGGGGCTGGCCTCGGTGGTCTTCACCATCGTGGCCATCGACAGTCTGCCCCACGATCTCCATCTCCAAACCGTGGTGGACGCGGCCACATTGACCATCGCGCTGTCCGTGCTGCTCCACGGCCTGACCTCCCGCCCGCTGGCCCTCCGCTATGGACGGTCGATCACCGCAGACGATCCAGAGCGCATCGCTGGTGCGGAGGGGAAGCTGCAGAAACCTCCCCCGGGGCGGTCTCTTCCGTGAATGGCGCTGTCCGTGACTGGCGCTGTCCGTGAATGGCGCTGTCCGTGACTAGTGCATCCCAAAGCGCCAGACCGAGGTGGCAGACCATGAGACGCAAGGCGCTCAGGAGCTTCGCTGTGGCGGCCGGCATGGTCGCCTTGGGCTCGGTGATCACTGGGTGCGGTGCCAACATCTCGTCCTCGGGCAACTTCACCCCGGCACATGCCGGCGTACTGACGGTCGCCACCGACGACGTCCCCGTTCCCGGCCTATGGGTAGGAACCCCCCTCCATCCGACGGGCGGGTTCGAGTACGGGCTGGCCCGTGCCATAGCTGCCCGGATGGGGCTTGGCCGGGTCCAGGTCGTCATCGTCCCCTTCGACCAGATCCTGACCGGCGATCTGTTGGGGGCCGACCTGGCCCTGTCGGATCTGACCTCTACCGCGGAGCGCAAGAAGAACTTGCAGTTCTCCGGGGTCTACCTCTCGGCCACGCCCGCCGTGCTGTGCCGCGCCGGTCAATCCGTGGACGACCTCAATACGGCCCAGGGTCTCCATTGGGCTGTCCAACGCAACACCACGCTGTCCGCTTTCTTGGAGAACACCGTCCAGCCCAACTTGGCTACCACCTACACCGCGTCCAGCCCGGAGACCATCCAACAGGTGGCAGATGGCACTACCGACGCTGGTCTGCTCGACCTACCGGTAGCGGCGGCGGCGGCCCGGTCCTCTGCTGGCCGGCTCGTCGTCACCAGCCAGTTCCCCACCAACGACAGCCTGTCGGCCGCCTTGGCCAAGACCTCGTCGAACCTCGATGCTGTCGACTCGGCCATCCATGCGCTAATCGCCGACGGCACGGTCACCCAACTGGCGCACCGTTGGCTCGGACTCGACCTCAGAGGTACCTCGGCCAACGACATCCTCGCCATCCCCATCATCCCTTAGGAGACCGGCAGTTCATGATCCACGTCCATATCCCCGACTCACCGGACTTCACCTTCTTGGTGGTCTTCGCCGTGATCCTGGTCGGCCCGTTGGTCATCCGGCGGTTCAAGGTGCCCGGGATCATCGGCATGCTGATCGGTGGACTGCTGATCGGACCTCACGTCTTCGGGTTCCTCGGAAGTGGGGAAACCACCATCCCCAACCTGGGGAACTTCGGGCTGCTCTACCTGATGTTCATGGCCGGGCTCGAGCTCGACCTCAAGCTGGTCATGGCCCACCGACGCGACACGCTGCTGTACGCCGCCTTCACCTTTACCCTGCCGATGGGGCTCGGCATGCTGGTCGCTCGGGCTCTGGGATTCGGTTGGATGGCCTCGGTGCTGCTCGGCTCGTTGCTGGCCTCCCACACCTTGATCGTCTACCCGACCATCAAAGAGATGGGCCGGGGTGACAACCGGGCGGTGACCACCGGCGTCGGGGCCACCGTGGTGACCGATACGTTGACGCTGATTGTGCTGGCCGTCGTCCAGGGCCTGACCACGGCGAGCCACCAGAGCACCGGGGTCATCGTGCTTCAGATCGTGGTGGGCATGGCTGTGCTGGGCGTCGGCGCCTTCGTAGTGCTGCCGCTGTTGGCTCGGTTCTTCTTGGGCCGCTACGGCACGGCGCGTCCGACCCGGTACGTGTTCGCTCTGGTGGCCATGTTGGGAATCGCCAGCCTCGGCGATGCGTTCGGGATCGACGGCATCATCGGCGCCTTCTTCGCCGGCCTCGCCCTCAACCAGGTCGTCCCCAACGAAGGTGATCTGATGGAGCGCCTGGACTTCTTCGGTGGGGCGTTCTTCGTCCCGGTCTTCCTGGTGTCCGTAGGACTGAGGATCATCCCGTCGGTGATGATCCAGCCCCAGACCTTGCAGATGGCTGCCTGGTTCATCGTGGCGTGTTTCGCTGGAAAAGGGTTGGCCAGCCTGCTCACCCGGCCGCTCCTCCGCTACGGCTGGCCCGAAGTCGGCATCTTGTTCTCGTTGACCATCCCCCAGGCGGCGGCCACCTTGGCTGCGGCCCAGATCGGCTACGACATCGGACTGTTCTCCAACACCGTGCTCAACGCCATCCTGGTGCTGATCGCCGTCAGCCTGGTGCTCTCGGCGGTGATCACACCGATCTTCACCCGTCGCCTCGAAGCCCGTACGTCCGATGACTACCAGCCGGGGAAGCGGGTGCTTCTGGTGATCTCCCTGGACTCCCCGGTGCGCCGGCCCGTTGCCGAACTGGCCGTGCGCTTGGCCAAGTCCGACGGCGGGGTGGTGATCCCTGTAGTGCTCATGACCGATTCGGCCATGGGGCTGGCAGCCAGCCCACCGGTGGCCGAACCGTGGCTCATCGGTCTTGGTGTGGATCGTCCCATCGTCATGGTGATGGACGACAACCGGGCCGAGGCGGTCCGTCACTCGGTCCACTCGTTCCGTGCCACTTCCGTCATGATCGACGATGCCACTGGCATGCTGCACGACCTGCTCGGCTCGCTGGTGCTCACCCAGCCGGTCCTGTTCGTTGGTCAGGCCACCGGAGGGTTCAAGCACGCCGCCGTGCGGTCCACCTCAGGCACCGATGGTTTCTGGCTATCCGACACAGCCAAGCGTCTGGCCCGGGCCAGCGACGGCACGTCGGAAACGTGCGACCTCATGGTGCAGGCGGCTGGCAGCGCCGCACCCGAGTCCGATGGCCGGGCGGTCACCGTGGTGCGGATGCTGGGACCGGCCTGACGCGGCACCGGCCTAATGCTGCACCGGCCTAATGCTGGGGCCGGCCTAATGCTGGGGCCGGCCTGACGCTGTGCCGGCCTAATGCTGGGGCCGGCCCCAGCAT
>Ga0194055_10003604_pt1 | contig 11855 bp, 7 predicted proteins | sample SepL449m_MetaG_FD_155482 | JGI IMG/M metagenome (GOLD analysis project Ga0194055, IMG submission 155482) | Anoxic zone freshwater microbial communities from boreal shield lake in IISD Experimental Lakes Area, Ontario, Canada - Sep2016-L442-9m | ecosystem: Environmental > Aquatic > Freshwater >... | reverse complement strand
CCTTGCTGCTGAACAGGGGGATGCGAATTCGCAGTTAAGTATTGCTTACTGCTACAACTATGGCGAAGGAGTTGCAGAAGATAAAGCAGAAGCATTTAAATGGTATCACTTTGCTGCTGAACAGGGGCATGCGCATGGGCAATTAAATCTTGGTTATTGCTACGCCTCCGGCGAAGGCGTTACGCTAGATAAAGCGGAAGCATTTAAATGGTATCTCTTGGCTGCCGAACAGGGGAATGCGCATGCGCAATTAAATCTTGGTTATTGCTACGCCTCCGGCGAAGGCGTTACGCTAGATAAAGCGGAAGCATTTAAATGGTATCTCTTGGCTGCCGAACAGGGCCATGCTGAGGCGCAACACAAACTTGGTTACTGTTATTACAAAAGCGAGGGAGTTGCAAAGGATTTAAATGAAGCATTTAAATGGTATAACCTAGCTGCAGAGCAGGGCCATGCGGGGGCGCAGTTTAATCTTGGTTGTTGCTATGATTACGGCGAAGGCGTTACAGAGGATAAAGAGGAAGCTTTTAAATGGTTTCGCATGAGTGCCGAGCAGGGGGATGTGCCAGCCCAGGTCTGCACTGGCGTTTGCTATGATCACGGAAAAGGAGTTACCGAAGACGCAAACGAAGCAATCAAATGGTATCTCTTGGCAGCCGAGCAGGGGAATGCAAATGCGCAGTTCTATCTTGCCCTTTGTTATGAAAACATGAATGGATGGCAGGAAAACAATAAGGAATCTGCCAAGTGGTTTCGTAAGGCTGCGGAGCAAGGTAATGTTGGTGCGCAGGTTTGCCTTGGGTCTTTTCATGAACAAAGAGAAGATCTGGAAGACAAAATGGAAGCGGTTAAATGGTTCCGCTTGGCTGCTGCGCAGGGCAACGCAATTGGGATTAACAAACTTGGACTTTGCTATGTAAACGGTACTGGCGTAAAAAAGAATTTAACAAAAGCAATCTACTGGTTCCGTAAAGCTGCAGAGCAGGGGGATGCTTTTGGCCAGTGTAATCTTGGGAGGGCATTTGTAAACGGAGAAGGTGTAGAGAAAGATAAGATAGAAGCAGTGAAATGGTTTCGCTTAGCTGCAGAACAAGGCTACGCAAATGCTCAATTTAATATGGGGTACTCGTATGCCAAAGGGTATGGTTTAAAGAAAGACAAGATAGAAGCAATGAAATGGTTAAGGTTGGCTGCAGAACAAGGGTATGAAGATGCAGAGGAAATGTTGGTGAGATTAGATGAAGAAGATTATTTGAACCAAGATGATGACAATGGTTTTTAAGGTGTGTAATTAACTCAGGTTTAACTTTTAGGAGAAACGCCCATGCGCAGATTTGAATTTAATGATAGTTCCTCGAATAAGTTTTGGGAAGTGAATGTTAAGGGTAAAACCCTGAATGTAACCTTTGGAAAAATCGGAACGAAGGGGCAAAGTAAGCCGAAGGACTTTGCCACGCCTGAGAAGGCCAAAGCCGAGATGGAAAAACTGATCAAAGAGAAGGCAGGCAAAGGTTATGTGGAAGTAGGTGGCAAAGCGGTTAAAACTGCTAAGCCACTTTATCCTGAAATAAAAAGGTTGAAAGAGGCAGGAGCGACCTTGATTAGGACTGTTTTTGAAGGAGTTGGGGATGATGGTTGTTTTTTCAGTACGGTTTACAAAAACAATGAAATACTTGCCATTTCAAATCAATTGGATGGTTACAATGGTGACATTGGGAGAATTTACGAAGATAATAATATGGAATTGCCGACTGGGGAGGCCTGGGGTTGTACGTCTATTTTGATAATTGAATTAGCCAATGGAAAATGTAGCATTGCTGATGATGTTCTTGATCGCCAAAATGAGCTTTTTGAAAACCTAGTTTGGGAAGGAGTAGAGGAAATAAAGGCTACGATTTTGATAACCAAAGAAGAAGAAGATGAGGAAGATGATGATTATTCAATCTCAACTTTTCTCGAGAAAAAAATTGAAATAAAGCCCTGCAGTAATTTGCCTAAGGGGAAAAAACTTTTAAAGGATAAAGCTGAAAATGCTTTGCAATGGTGGGTGAATTGCGAAGGCCAAACTTCAATCAGTGGTGAGACCCCTTTTTTTGAGGGTTTAGCGTCGGATTATAAAGTAAATTCCTTTGATCTGACGGTTAATACAAAGAAAAAAGTGATGGAAATTAAGGCTGGTAAAAAGAAGATCAATATCAAGCTCTCTGGTATTAAAACAAAGAAATTTAACATAGACATTTAGGAACCATGGCGCACCCTTTGTTTCATTCCAGATCGTCCGCACGAAAGCATGGCGGCAAGCCAAAGGATTATCAACCAATTCACGATTGGTTTGATGAATCGAAGGCATTTCTTGCAGATGTTCGCCACCGAGCCCTTCGCCATCATGCTGAAGGGATTTTTATGTGCGAAAAAATATTTGGAACAAGCATTGTTAATAGTGATGGCAAAGAAGTTCCGGTTAGGTTTATTGGGGAGGTGCTCGAAGACCTTGGCAGAATCCCAACAGCTTCCGACTGGTTAAGGGAGCTTCCAATTAAACCATGGATGGGCCCTAAGTCTAGGCTTCAGTTACCTGAACCTGAACCTGAGCCCTTAACAATCAAGGTGAAACCACCTAGTAAAAAGCGTGCCAGAAAAAACTAATCCTTTCGACCATGAAAACCAAACTTAGGACGCCCAATTATGCAAGACCTTAAAGATGGTGAATCAACCGAGATGCAAGGCTCGGGTGTTAAACCCTACACTTTAAAAAACACGGGTGGCGTATACTCATGCAGTTGCCCCGCCTGGCGAAACCAATCTCTTGCCATCGAACGCCGTACCTGCAAGCATCTCATCAAACTGCGGGGCGCAGATGTCGAAAAAGCACGCACCCAAAATGCCACTACTGCACAAGCTGATTCTAATGATGCAGATGAAACCAAGGAAGCTGGCACTGCGGAAGATAACAAAAAGGGCCCGCCACTTCTCCTTGCTCATTCCTGGGATAACTTTGTCGATCCTACCAACTGGTGGATGAGCGAAAAGTTAGATGGCGTTCGTGCCTACTGGGATGGCACGCAACTTCTAAGCCGGCTTGGCTCAAAGCTTCATGCCCCGGATTGGTTTACCAAGGGCTTGCCAAGCGAACCTCTGGATGGTGAACTTTGGTTAGGCAGGAAGATGTTTCAAAAGACTGTAAGCATAGTGCGCAGGCAGGATAAAAGCGATCACTGGCAGGAAATTCGCTTGCGTGTTTTTGATGCCCCAGGGTGCGCAGGTGGATTTGAAAAACGATTAGCTTTCGTCACTAGCTTTCTGAAATCAGCAAAACTTAAATATATCGAACTCCATGAACATGAACCTTGTAAGGGGATTGATCATCTAAAGACAGAGCTAGCTCGCATCGAAGGGTTGGGTGGTGAAGGCCTGATGTTAAGGCAACCAAGCTCGCTTTATGAAGTGGGTCGTTCCACAACGCTTCTTAAGGTAAAAACTTTTCATGATGCCGAGGCCGAGGTGGTGGGACATCAGCCCGGCAAAGGCAAGCACAAGGGGAAGCTTGGCGCACTTCTTATGAAGCTTGAAGATGGCACAAGTTTTTCCCTGGGCACGGGTTTCTCGGATAGAGAGCGGGAGAATCCACCAGCGATTGGCTGCAAGGTGACTTTTCGTTATCAGGAGTTGACCGATGGTGGCGTACCTAGATTCCCATCGTTTGTAAGGGTTTACGAGGATATTGATCAAAAGCCCACGAAAGGCAAACGAGGCAAATAGTAGGAGCTGGAAAAGAAGAAGACTAGCCATGGAATGACACGGAAAAACACGGAAGGAAGACCAGGCAGAAGTAGAAGATTGGCAGTGATTAATGAGTGTATTCAAAGCCCATGGACTTAGTTCCATGGGTTGGTTTTGCTTTTAAAACAGTCGAGTTAAGATTTATTCTTAGTCATAAAAAAGGTTAGATTATTAATACAAGTGTTCTTGTTGCCCTTTGGAGAAACGCCCATGCGCAGATTTGAATTTAGTGATAGTACCTCAAATAAGTTTTGGGAAGTGGATGTAAAAGGTAAAACCCTGAATGTAACCTTTGGGAAAATCGGAACAAAGGGGCAAAGTAAGCCGAAGGATTTTCCCACGCCCGAGAAGGCCAAAGCCGAGATGGAAAAGTTGATCAAAGAAAAGATAGGCAAAGGTTATGTGGAAGTCGGTGGTAAAGCAGCTAAAGCAATAAAGCCAGCAGAGAAGTCACCAGCAGCGAAGCCATCAACAAAGCCACCAGCAGGGAAGAAGACCAGGGCAGGAAGTATGGGTGAAGGGTTAAGCAAAGCGGAAAAGAAGGCAAAGGCTGAAAAGGTGTTATTAATGTTTGCGGGTGGTCAATGGGAATTAGCACGGGGGATATTGGAAGTGGCACAGGAGGAACATTGGTTGTTTGAAGAGTTGTTGGAAGGATGCAGTGTTAAAAAAGACAAACCCACATTTTCAACATTAATCAAGAAGGCATTTTCAAAAGGGGAAAGCGCCAAGGCAGAATTGGTGATATTAGAGGTATTGTTGCATTTGCCCAAGGAATTGGAAGAGTTGCAAAAGTTGCAGGGAGAATTAGGGATAAAGTTAAGGGCTGAGATGTTGTTGATGTATTGGAAAGAGATAGCGGAAGACAAATTTAAAGGCGTCAAGTATGGTTATCCGGGGAACTTTACTGATCAGTGGTATAAGGAAAGGGAATCTGTAATAGCGAAGGCGGAAAAGGAATGTGAGGTCAGAAGTAAAGCGCTTAACATGCCATGGAGGGAAGAGAAAGATCTGGGTCAAGGTGTGAAATTGGAGATGGTATTAATCCCGGCGGGTAAGTTTGTGTTGGGTTCACCTAAAAAAGAAGTCGGCCGATATGATGATGAAACGCAGCACGAGGTAACACTAACAAAACCTTTTTACATGGGAAAATATGAAGTCACGCAGGAGCAGTGGGAAAATGTGATGGGGGTCAACCCAAGTTATAGTAAGAATGCCAAGAACCCAGTAACGGGAGTATCGTGGGATGATTGCCAAGAGTTTATTGAGAAGTTGAATGGAATAACCAAGGGTAAGTATCGATTGCCAACAGAGTCTGAATGGGAATATGCATGCAGGGCAGGGACAACAATAGCGTATTCATTTGGAGCAAAGATCACGCTTAAAGATGCGAATTATGATGATTCGGGAATAGGCAAACCCATAGAGGTAGGGAGTTATAAGCCTAATGCGTTTGGCCTGTATGACATGTCTGGCAATGTTTGGGAGTGGTGTGAGGATTGGAAGGCAGATTACCCAAAGGGTGCGGTAATAGACCCGAAGGGGCCTGCAAAGGGAAGTGGCCGTGTGTTGCGTGGGGGTTCTTTCTTCAGCCTTGCTTCGAAGGCTCGCTCTTCCCTCCGGTTCAACCTCACGCCGGCCGGTCGGTTCAACTTCGGTGGGTTCCGTTTGGCGAGGACTGCTTTATAACTGCTTAGCCACTTTACCGCTTCTATATTTAAAAGCCATCCCCTGCGAAGCTTAGGCCTTTTTCTAAATCCATGAAGATTTAAAGTATTTGGTTAAATTATTGGCTAAGTTTGGCTGCTGGTTCCGTTAATGGAATGAGCGCCTGTTTGTTATGTTTATTTCTTAATGTCATATTTGGTATTTATGAAAACTTTCTTGGTTATTTTATATTGAGAGTTTTAATAACTAGGTAAAATTCCATTCATCGGTTTTTATGCAAATTAGTTGTTCTATTAGTGTGCTTTACGCCATCTTTTGGAGAAACGCCCATGCGCAGGTTTGAATTTAGTGATAGTACCTCAAATAAGTTTTGGGAAGTGGATGTTAAGGGTAAAACCCTGAATGTAACCTTTGGAAAAATCGGAACAAAGGGGCAAAGTAAGCCGAAGGATTTTGCCACGCCCGAGAAAGCCAAAGCCGAGATGGAAAAGTTGATCAAAGAAAAAACGGGCAAAGGCTATATGGAAATCGGGGGCAAAGTGGTTAAAGCTGCAAAGCCAGCAGCAAAGTCAGCCGCAGAGAAGAAGACTAGTGCAGGAGGAATGGGTGAAGAGTTGAGTAAAGCGGAAAAGAAGGCGAAGGCTGAAAAGGTGTTATTGATGTTTGCGGGTGGTCAATGGGAATTGGCCCGGGGGATATTGGAAGTGGCACAGGACGAACTTTGGCTGTTTGAAGAGTTGTTGGAAGGGTGCAAGATTGAAGATGGTATTACTGTTCCATCAGTAAAAATAATGGATACTTTCGAAGAAGAAGAAACTAGTGAAGGACACTGGGACGACGAAGAGCATTTTGAAGTCAGCGAAGTAAGGCCAGTCAAATCAGAATTGGTGATGCTGGAAATGTTGTTGCATTTGCCCAAGGATTTAAAAAAACTTCAAAAGCTGCGGGATAAGTTAGGGATAAAGTTAAAGGCGGAGATGTTATCAAAGTATTGGAAAGAGGTTGTGAGAGGTAGAGGTGAATTTGAAGGCGTCAAGTGGGGTGATCCGGAGAACTTCACTGATCAGTGGTATGAGGCAAGGAAAGCGGAGATAGCGAAGATTGAAAAGGAGTGCGAGGCCAGAAGTAAATCATTTAATAAACCATGGAAGGAAGAGGAAGATCTGGGTCAAGGTGTAAAGCTTGTGATGGTATTAATCCCCGCGGGGAAGTTTGTGATGGGTTCAGAAATGGGACATTTTGAAAACGAAACTCAGCATGAGGTTACTTTAACCAAGTCCTATTACATGGGTAAATATGCAGTTACGCAGGAGCAGTGGAAAGCAGTGATGGGGAAGAACCCAAGTGATACTAAGGGTGCCAAGTTGCCAGTAACCTATGTATCGTGGAATGATTGCAAGAATTTTATAAAGAAGCTGAATGGGATAACCAAGGGTAAGTATCGGTTGCCAACGGAAGCGGAGTGGGAATATGCATGCAGGGCAGGAACAACAACAGCGTTTTCGTTTGGAGATGAGATCACGCCTAAGGATGCGAATTATGGTGATTCAAAACTAGGCAAACCCATAGAGGTAGGAAGCTATAAGCCCAATACCTTTGGCCTGTACGATATGCATGGCAATGTGTGGGAGTGGTGTGAGGATTGGTATGGTGATTACCCAAAAGGGGCGGTAATAGATCCGAAGGGCCCTGCAAAGGGAGAATACCGTGTGTTGCGTGGCGGGTCTTTCGAATACCGTTTGTTGTGTGAAGTGAAAGGCGAGTACCTTGAAGACCTTGTTCGTTCTTCCCACCGGTACGGCAACGCGCCGTCCTTTCGGTACAGCGGCGGCTATGGCTTTCGCCTTGCGAGAACAATTTAATTACAACTTACCCTCTCAATTTAATTCACCAAATTTTACATGTACCAACACTAAGGAGCCTTTATGAGTAGCACAGGATACGGACCAAAACTTAACCCCATGCAGCTTTCATCCCTGCTGGATCATATCTTCCAACGCAACTTGGAAGTATCAAAAGCCAACCAAGGGCGCGGCACCCCGGTTTGCATCTGGGGCACCCACGGCTTGGGCAAAACCCAACTCGTTCGTGATTATGCTCGCAAGCATGGTTGGAAATTTGCCTACGCAGCCCCGGGCCAATTCGAGGAAATGGGCGATCTTCATGGCATGCCCATTATTATCGACCCAACCCCCGATCAACCAACCTCGGGCGATGAATACACCGTGTTCGCACCTCCCGAATGGGTTCCCAAGGAAGAAGGCCCAGGCATTCTGCTTCTTGATGATATCAACCGAGCAGATGATCGCATCCTTCGTGGCATCATGCAGCTTCTGCAAAACTTCGAACTCTTTTCTTGGCAACTTCCCAACAAATGGCAGATAGTCGCAACGGCTAATCCGGAAGGCGGCGATTATTCCGTTACCACCATGGATGATGCCATGCTTACCCGCATGGTCCACCTAAGCATGGTGTTTGAGCCAAGGGCATGGGCGGAATGGGCCCAACTTTCCGGAGTAGACCCCCGTGGCATCGCCTTTGTTTTGAATTATCCCGAAGCGGTAACAGGCAAACGCACCACGCCACGAACTATTGTGCAATTTTTGGAATTGATCTCAAGCATTGCAGATTGGAAAAGTAAAATCGATCTCATTGGGCATCTTGCAATGAGCACATTGGATCAATCCACCATGGCTGCTTTTCTCACCTTCGTGAATGATGAACTTGAAGGGCTACCTTGGCCCGAGGAAATTTTGGAAGCTAAGGATGTTGCGCTTATGAAAAAACGCATCACCGAGATGGCCAAGGGCAAAGGCGGAGAAAGCAAGCGTGTGGATCGGCTTTCTGCATTGCTTACAAGGGTATTTATGTATGTGACTGCAGAAGGCTACAAGCCCAAGGAAAAGCACCGCGAAAATATCGCAGACCTTATGCTGCTTGAGGTAATCCCGAATGATTTGCGCATGGCAATGATGAGCGATCTTTCGAGGCATCCTTCAAGTAATGCGCAGTCGATGACCAAGGACAAGCGCCTTTCGAAACTGCTGCTCCAGAAGTTGTAGACCAGAGCTGGGTGGGAAATAAAAAGCCCAGTCACTGCGCTGGCTGGGAAGGCCAGACGACGGAAGGAAGATCAGGCAGTAGCAGAAGAATAGCCACGGAATGACACGGAAAAACATGGAAGGAAGACTAGGCAGAAGCAGAAGATTAGCCACGGAATGACACGGAAAAACACGGAAGGAAGACTAGGTAGAAGCAGAAGACTAGCCACGGAATGACACGGAAATAAGACTAGGCAGTAGTTGAAGATTGGCAGTAATTGATAAGTGGTTTCAAAGCCCATGGACTGAGTTCCATGGGTCGGTTTGGTTTTTAAACAGTCGAGTGAAGATGTTTTCTTAGTCAGCAAGAAGGTTGGATTACAAGAACAGTTTTTTCACCCTCAGGAGATACGCCCATGCGCAGGTTTGAATTTGTAGATGGTAAATCGAATAAGTTTTGGGAAGCGAAAACCGAGGGGCCGAAACTTTTGGTGCGTTTTGGCCGTATTGGGGGTACCTGGCAGGAAAGTGATAAGTTGCTTGCCAATGCTGAAAAAGCCAATGCAGAAATGGAGAAACTGATCAGGGAGAAAACCCGCAAGGGCTATTTAGAGGTTGGTGGTAAACCAAAAGTCAAAGTTTTGGCAAAGGCTGTAGCGAAAAAAGCGAAACCCAAAGAGCCAAAACCTCAATCGATGGAGGCAACTATATCGCCTGCGGAAAGGAAGGCAAAGGCCCAGAAGGTGCTTTTAATGTTTGCGAATGGGCAATGGGAATTGGCTCACAACATATTAGAGATTGCGCAGGATGAAGAGTGGTTGTTTGAGCAATTACTGAATGGTTGCAAGATTGAAGAAGGGAAACCTATTCCTTCCAATGCGATCAAAAAAGCATTTAAGAATGACGAAAAAAATTGTCCAGTCCTAGCAATGCTAAATATTATGCTTTGCATCCCTGATGGTTCGAAATTATTGAAAACATTTAATTTTGAAAAGTTAAAGGAGCTTGATTTTGGTGCAGTTGAAGGTGAAGAAATGAGACCATGGATTGTTCATGTCTTACGCTTGTTGCCAAGGTCAGAAATTTCGGTAGTTCTTTATGGTTTGACAAGCTTGAGTGATGCCGCCGCCGAGGCATTAAGCAAGCACGAAGGGGAATTGGATCTTAGTGGTTTGGAAAGCCTGAGTGATTCTCCAGGGCGTGTGGTCTTGGCTGCTAAATTAGCCAGCCAAAAAGGAGATTTGGATCTTAGTGGTTTAGAAAGCCTGAGTGATGCAGTTGCAGAGGCCTTGAGTAAGCATAGGGGCGAATTGAAGTTTCGTAATTTAACAAGCCTGAATGATTCCCCGGGACATGTGGCCTTGGCCAGAAAATTAGCCAGCCAGAAAGGAGGATTGGATCTTGGTTGGTTGAAAAGCCTAGGTGATGCAGTTGCAGAGGCCTTGAGTAAGCATAGGGGCGAATTGAAGTTTCGTAATTTAACAAGCCTGAATGATTCCCCGGGACATGTGGCCTTGGCCGAAAAATTAGCCAGCCAAAAAGACGTTTTGTGGCTATATGGTTTGAAAAGCTTGAGTGACGCAGCAGCAGAGGCATTGAGCAAGCATAAGGGAGATTTGAATCTTGGTAGTTATAAATTGACAAGCCAGAATGATTCCCTTGGATATGTTGCCTTGGCCAGAAAATTAGTCAGCCAAAAAGGAGGAAGTTATTATTTTCTAAGCCTTAGTGACACCGCCGCCGAAGCTTTTAGCAAGCACAAAGGGGGGTTGAGCCTTAAAGGATTGACGCACCTGAGTGATGCAGCAGCAGAGTCTTTGAGCAGGCACAAGGGAGATTTGGATCTTTTTAATTTGACAAACCTAAGTGATTCTCCAGAGCATGTTGCCTTGGCTCAAAAATTAGCCAGCCAAAAGGTGTTGCATTTTGGTAGATTGAAAAGCCTAAGTGATGCAGCAGCGGAGGCATTGGGCAAACTCAAGGGTTTCTTGGGTTTTATTGACCTGACGACCCTGAGTGATTCCGCCGCAGAAGCACTGAGTAATCACAAAGGGAATTTAAATCTTCCTGGTTTGACAATCTTAAGTGATGCCGCAGTCGAGGCCTTAAGCAAGCACAAGGGGCGTTTGGGTCTTGATGGCTTGACGTACCTGAGTGATACCGCTGCAGAGTCTTTGAGCAAGCACAAAGGAGATTTGGATCTTTATGGTTTGAAAAGCCTGAGTGCCGCCGCAGCCAAGGCTTTGAGCAAGCACGAGGGCGAATTGGAACTTCGTGGCTCGTTAAAGCAAAAAGTCGAAAAGTATAAAAAGCAAGGCGGGAAAAAATGATCAACACCGTCGATGACTTAATAGCCTCTGCAGGTGTGGATTTGCTGCTTAAAGAGCCATTCTATGCCCACCTTCTATCTTCCATCCCTCGGCTGATATCCGAAAAGGTTGAAGTGGCAGGCTTAGAATGGACAGGCCAGGCGCCCCAGTTTCTTTTTCACCCCGAGTTCGCCAAGAAAGCCGGCAACCCCAACCAGCGCACCTCTTGGGTCAAGCACTTGCTGCTTCATGTGGTTATGAAACATCTTTTGCGCAGAAAAGGCACGGATCCTAAACTTCATGAAGTTGCTGCAGATCTTGTTGTTTCACAACTCATTGCCCCGATGCCCCAATTTGCGGAAGCCACTACTTTGCAAACCTTTCCAGAATTGAAACTCAAGAAAGATGAATCGCTGGAATACTACTACGATAAAGTGAATGTTTTATTGTTGAAAATGAAACAAGCGGGCTTTTCACCAGAGGGCGAAAGTAGGGCTGAGAGTGGTGATGATCAGGATCAAGATGGTTCAGGTGAAGGCGATTCGCAAAAGAAAAAACCAGAATCGAAGTCTGGCAAAAAGAAGGGCAAATCTGAAATCCCCGAGTGGGCCGAAAAAACCAAGATGCCAGAAAGCGCAATGGCGCTTGCAAGGCTTTACCAGCAAACCAAGGGCGACTTGTTGCAGCAGACCGCGCCACAAAGTGGTTCTGCAAATTGGACCGCTGCGGAATATACACTTGAAGCCATGGCGTTGCGGGCTCTCGATCGCACCAGTGCCAAGGATCGGGGCACCATTCCAGCCGGCTTGTTAAGATTGTTGGAAGAGTATGAAACCAAGCGCAAGCCCGCCATGGATTGGAAACGCACCCTGCGCCTTTTTACAGGATCCAGCTACCGCACCAAACTGGCGCACACCATTAAACGCATTAGCAAGCGTTATGGCACCCGCCCCGGCATCCGCATCAAGAAACTGCAGCGCATATGCATGGCGATAGATACCTCGGGCTCGGTAAGTGAGCGAGAGCTTTCGCTGGTGTTTAGCGAAATCCGCCATGT
>Ga0194055_10003603_pt1 | contig 11855 bp, 10 predicted proteins | sample SepL449m_MetaG_FD_155482 | JGI IMG/M metagenome (GOLD analysis project Ga0194055, IMG submission 155482) | Anoxic zone freshwater microbial communities from boreal shield lake in IISD Experimental Lakes Area, Ontario, Canada - Sep2016-L442-9m | ecosystem: Environmental > Aquatic > Freshwater >... | reverse complement strand
CGCCGATAGATGCCATGGTGTTGGCGGTGTACATGCCACCGCAGGCACCTTCACCGGGGCAAATTGCGCGTTCAATGGCATCAACTTCGTCGCGTGTAATCAAGCCACGTGCACAGGCACCAACTGCTTCAAAAGCATCAATGATCGTGACGTCGCGGTCGTTGTAACGACCGGGCAAGGTTGAGCCCGCATAGAGCAGCACCGATGCCACGTCGATACGAGCAGCGGCCATCAACATGCCGGGCAATGACTTGTCACAACCAGCAAGAACGACCATGCCGTCGATGCGCTCGGCTTCCATGACGGTCTCGACCGAGTCGGCGATCACTTCACGTGAGACCAAGGAGAAGTGCATTCCCTGGTGACCCATCGAGATCCCGTCGGACACCGAGATGGTGCCGAACTCCATGGGGAATCCCCCACCGTCAAAAACGCCTTGCTTGGCAGCCTTAGCCAGCCGGTCGAGACTGAGGTTGCACGGCGTGATCTCGTTCCAACTGCTAGCGATCCCCACTTGAGGCTTGAGGAAGTCCGCATCGCCCATTCCCACGGCACGCAACATGCCACGCGCAGCAGCGCGCTCAAGGCCATCGGTTACTTCGCGACTACGGGGCTTGATATCTGGAGAATCAGTCATACCCAGATCCTACTTGGCGGCGGTCTTGCGACGCCCCCGCATCACGTTGGTCAAATAGCCCAAACCAAAGCCCAAGGCCAGGGAAATCACCAGCAATAGCCAAAGCGCGACGTCTTCAAAGCTCCACAACAAAATCTTGAAAGTCACTGGGCCATTGTTTTGCACGATGAATAGGACGGTGATCACCGCAAGAACGATGAGACCGATACGGGCGGGCGTGACCTTAACGGTCTCGCGCTTGTAGGCGTCTGGTCCGCGCGTGATGTCATCACGATTAGGGGTGGGGTCAAACTTGTTCACAAGGTTCCTCTCACGGAGCGGTCATGACGTTGTGCAGGGGTTCGTTAGCCACGTAACGCAACAACTGTGCGTGCACTAAACGATACGCCCGCGGCAGAAAAGCAGTGGTATTTCCGCCCACGTGTGGGCTGATCAATACACCGGGTGTGCGCCACAACTCATGGTCAGCCGGCAACGGTTCCGGATCGGTCACATCCAGCGCGGCCTTGATCCGACCAGTTTTCACCGCCGCTAGTAAGTCCTCGGTATTGACGACCGGACCACGAGCCACGTTGACCAATAGGGCGCCAGGTTTCATGGATTCGATGAAGGCGCTATTGACCAAGCCCCGCGTTTGCTCAGTCAACGGAGCGGTCAAGATCACGACATCAGCTTGAGGAAGCAACTGCGCTAGGGACTCAAACCCCGACACTCCCGCTCGCGCGGTTCGTGCAACTTTCACGATGGTGACTTCAAACGGAATGAGGCGCTGCTCCAGCGCTTCGCCGACGCTGCCAAAACCCACGATGAGCACTGTCTTATCGGCCAAAGCGTCGTAACGCCCGTATAACCAATCGCCGGTCTCTTGTGCTCGAACAAAATCGGGGAACTTGCGCAACGAAGCGATCGTCAATCCCACGGCGAGCTCGGCCGTGCTCGCATCGTGCACGCCCTTGGCATTGCACAACGTCACACCCGACGGCAAGTGCGCCCACACGTTGTCCACACCAGCGGTCAGGGTTTGCACCGCCTTCAAAGACGACATGTGTTCCATCACCTGGAGAGTGTGATCTGCACCCATGTAGGGCGGGACAAAGAAATCCACTTCATCACTGCGCGGAACCTCTCCGGTTCCGTCATAGGTCACCCAATCCACGCCAGCAGGAACAACTGAGGCCACCACCTCCGGCTCGCTCCACGGGATACACACCAAAGTCATATCCGCACAATAACGAGGGTCACCATCACCGCGGTCATGCCTCTAGGGTGTGTGGCATGAAGATCCGATCACTAGCCGGCCGTGAGGTTTCCCCGCTCGGACTGGGGTGCATGGGCATGTCCTGGCTCTATACGCCCAGTGGTCGTGACGATCACGCCTCCATAGAGGTGATTAATGCCGCGATCGACAACGGAATCAATCTTTTTGATACCGCCGATGTGTATGGCCCCTACACCAATGAGGAACTCATCGGTCGCGCCATTGTTGGACGTCGCGATGAAGTAGTGATCACCTCTAAGTGCGGTGCGGTCGAAATCGAACCCGGCAAGGTTGTACGCAAGGGCACTCCAGAACACGTACGTAAGTCCTGTGACGATGCGTTAAGCCGCCTTGGTCTTGATGTCATTGATGCCTACCTCCTGCACCGCCTCGACCCTGATGTTCCGCTCTTGGAAACGTGGGGAGCATTTGCCGATCTTCAACAAGCCGGCAAAGTCCGCAGCATTGGCCTGTCCGAAGTTAGCGTCGAGCAACTCAACGAATGCAACGCACAGCAGCACGTTGACATCGTCCAGAGTGAACTTTCGCTATGGACTCAGGACCACTTGGACACGGTCGTCCCGTGGTGTGAAACCCATGACAGCGTCTTCATGGCTTACTCCCCCCTCGGACGGGGTTTCCTGACCGGCTCTTACCAGAACACCACCTTTGAAGATGGTGACTTTCGTTCGACCAATCCGCGATTTACCACCCAAGCAGCCGAACAAAACCAAATGATCGTGGATGCGGTGCAAGGTATCGCCCAACGCAAGGGTGCTACTGCTGGTCAGATTGCGTTAGCGTGGATTCTGACCACTGGTCCCCATGTATTGGCCATTCCAGGAACGCGTCGCCTGAGTCACCTGATGGAAAACATCGGTGCCTTGGATGTGGAATTGGATGCCACCGACTTAGCTGAACTCCACGCCTTACCCGCCCCGGTGGGCGAGCGTTACTGACCTAGTTCTTGCAGAACCAGCTCGCGCACGCGGGCCGCATCGGCTTGACCCTTCGTGGCCTTCATCACCGATCCAACTAAAGCACCAGCAGCGGCGACTTTGCCATCGCGAATCTTTTGTGCGGCATCGGGATCAGCCTCGATGGCGGCCTTGATGGCTTCAAGCAAAGCGCTGTCATCCGAAACAATCTGCAACCCACGGGAGTCAGCTACCGCCGCCGGCTCGCCTTCGCCGGCCAGCACACCATCAATAACCTGGCGAGCCAACTTGTCGTTGAGTCGACCTGATTGAACAAGCCCTTCTAGATCAGCGACCTGCTGTGCGGTGATCGCCAGCGATTCCAACTCCACGCCTTCGTCATTGGCGCGACGCGCCAGCTCTCCGAGCCACCACTTGCGAGAAGCAGCCGGATCCGCGCCTTCGGCGATGGTGGCCAGAACAAGATCAAGAGCGCCGGCGTTGATGACGGACTGCATTTCCTTTTCGCTGATCCCCCACTCCTCGCGCAATCGCTTACTGCGTTCAGCAGGAGGTTCAGGAAGCTGGGAACGCAGCTGCTCAATCCACTCCGCAGAGGGGGCAACCGGGACCAAGTCAGGTTCAGGGAAGTAGCGGTAGTCCTCAGCGTCGGACTTCACCCGACCACTCGTGGTGACTCCGGTGTCCTCATGCCAGTGCCGAGTTTCCTGGATGATCGCGGTGCCGTCGGTGAGAAGTGCGGCTTGGCGTTGCATTTCGTAACGGATGGCGCGCTCAACCGAACGCAAGGAGTTGACGTTCTTGGTTTCGGTGCGGGTGCCTAGCGGCGCGTCAGGTGATGCTCGCAACGACAAGTTGACGTCACACCGCAATGAGCCTTGTTCCATCTTGACGTCAGAAACACCCAGCCCGCGCAAGAGTTCACGCAAAGCTCCCACGTAGGCCTTGGCTACTTCCGGTGCGTACTTTCCGGCACCTTCCAACGGCTTCGTCACGATTTCAATCAAGGGAATGCCAGCGCGGTTGTAGTCCACTAGCGAGAAATCAGCGCCATGAATTCGACCCGTTGAGCCTCCCACGTGAAGCGACTTGCCGGTGTCTTCTTCCATGTGAGCTCGTTCGATTTCCACCCGGAAGGTTCGGGTGCCCTCATCGGTTTCGACATCCACATCGAGGTAGCCCTCGTAACAAATCGGTTCGTCGTATTGCGAGGTTTGAAAGTTCTTGGGCATGTCTGGATAGAAATAGTTCTTGCGCGCGAACCGACACCACGAAGCGATAGAACAGTTCAGCGCTAAACCGATTCGAATCGCGGACTCAACTGCCGTGCCGTTGACCACAGGTAACGAACCGGGCAGACCCAGACAGGTGGGACACACTTGCGTGTTGGGCTCGGCACCAAACTCGGTGGCGCAGCCACAAAACATCTTGGACGCGGTGCCTAATTCAACGTGGACCTCTAATCCCAAGACGGGATCGAAGTTGGCAATGACCTCGTCGAAATCAATCAAGGGTGCACTCATAGGGCCACCGCCTGATCTAAGAGCAAACCGCCCCATTGCTGAGCCAAGGCCTTTTCCACCGCTCCGGCCACGCGATACACCTGGTCGTCGGCCATCACGGGCGCCATGACTTGTAAGCCCACCGGAAGGTTCTCATCGCCCAAACCAATCGGGACGCTGATCGCCGGACCGCCGTACAAGCTCGACGGCAAGGTGCACAGGTCGGCTTTGTACATAGCAACTGGATCATTGACGCGCTCACCGATCCGGAACGGCTCGGTCGGAGTCGTGGGCGAAATCAAGACGTCCACACTGGCCCACGCGGCTTCAAAGTCGCGAGTAATCAAGGTGCGCACCTTTTGTGCTTGGCCGTAATAAGCGTCGTAATACCCAGAGGACAACGCGTACGTTCCCAAGATGATGCGTCGTTTTACTTCCGGACCAAAACCTGCTGCGCGGGTGTGCCGCATGACATCCTCGGCGCTGAGTTCACCATTGTCGTCGGTACGCAAGCCAAACCGCATGGCGTCAAAGCGTGCCAAGTTACTCGAGCACTCACTGGGAGCAATTAAGTAGTACGCACCCAACGCGTAGGTGAACGACGGACAAGAGATGTCGATGATCTCAGCGCCCTGTGCGCGAAGTAGTTCCACTGCTTCATCAAATCGAGCCTGCACTCCTGGCTGATAGCCCTCACCCGACAACTCGCGAACCACACCGATGCGCATTTTCGACACATCTGCCGACATTGCAGCACCGACCACATCCGGAACTGGTTCCTTGATTGATGTGGAGTCGCGCGGATCGTGTCCTGCGATCACGGAGTGCAACAACGCGGTGTCGGCCACCGTGCGAGCAAAGGGGCCGGCTTGATCCAGCGACGAGGAGAACGCCACCAGGCCATAACGCGAGACGGCACCGTAGGTCGGCTTGGCGCCAACGATTCCCGTGACAGCCGCTGGCTGACGAATTGACCCTCCGGTGTCAGTGCCGATCGCCAGAGGAGCCTCATAGGCAGAAACTGCGGCAGCAGAGCCACCCGATGAACCACCGGGGATGCGATCCAAGTCCCACGGATTGTGCGTTGGGCCGTATGCAGAGTTTTCAGTGGATGAACCCATAGCGAACTCATCCATGTTGGTCTTGCCCAAAATCACCACACCGGCATTGCGCAAGCGCTCAACCACCGTGGCGTCATAAGGCGGGCGCCACCCTTCCAAGATTTTCGAACCAGCGGTGGTGGGAACGCCGGTTTGCGTTAACACATCTTTCAACGCCAACGGCACGCCAGCCAAGGGGCTCAAGGCCTGGCCCGAGGCCACTGCGTGATCAACTGCACGAGCTTGTTCGAGGGCGCCATCACCATCGACATGCAAGAACGCATTAACGCGACCATCGACTTCCACGATGCGGTCAAGGTGCGCCTGGGTGACTTCGACCGCACTGACTGTCTTATTGGCTATCTGGGCTGCCAGTTCAACCGCGCTGGCATGAATGAGATCAGACACGGCTACTCCTCATCCAAAATGCGTGGCACCCGGAAGCGACCATCTTCTGCAGCAGGAGCGTGGTCCAACACCGAGTCGCGGTCCAACGACGGGGTGACCACATCGTCGCGGAACACGTTGACCACAGGCACCGCATGCGTGGTGGGAGGAATATCGTCAGCGGCAACTTCAGAAATGCTGGCTACGGCCGTCAAAATCACATCAAGCTGACCGGCGTAATCGTTCAGCTCCTGCTCCGTGAGTTCAATGCGAGCCAACGAGGCCAAGTGCGCAACATCATCGCGCGAAATGGCTGACATGGTTCACTCCTAGAAAAATCAGGGGACGAGGCCTTTATCTTAGGGGCGCGTCAGCCGCGCTCATCACCGCGATCTATGCCCACGACCTCAATGCGGGTACCGGTGCGCTTTGCCACATACATCGCCGAGTCGGCAGCTTTAATGAGCGGGTCGATGTGGGTCCCATCGTCGGGGTACAGGGCGATGCCGACGCTCACGTCAATGTTTACGGTGACTTCGTCCATGGTGAATGGACGGCTAATGGACTCGCGGATTCGCTGCGCAACTCGCACTGCAGATACGTGGTCTTCGACTCCCGGCAGCAGGACTGAGAATTCGTCCCCACCCAACCGAGCCGCAAGATCCCCCGGTCGCACTTGGGCCTTGATACGACCAGCAACCATCGCTAGCAGGCGGTCACCAGTCGCATGACCGTACGTGTCGTTGACTTCCTTGAACAAGTTCAGGTCCATCAAGAGCACGCCAACCCGAGTACCGGTGCGGCTGGCAATATCAATTGCCTCCGTCAACTCATCACGCATCATGGCGCGATTTGGGAGTTCGGTGAGCATGTCGTGTCGCGACGCGTAGTCGCGCTCCTGCGAAATCGAGGCCGCCTGATTAACCGCCCATAGCGGCACGAGGAAGAGGAAAAGCATGGGCCACACCGTCACTGCGACCAACGCAATGATCGGGGCTAGGGAAAGAACTGCGAACAAAGTCAGGATGTAATACGACAGATCCTCGCGAAGGGCTTCCTTGAACGTCATCGACGTGTCCGCGCTTACACCCACGATTAAAAGGTGATTAACAAGGAAGAAAACCGCCCACGTTGTAGGCATCCACAACACATCATCAGCATTAAAGGTCACCGTCGGATCTTGTAGGGACGGTGTATGCCGAGAAATCACCATGACGATCCATGTGACGCCTAAACACAATGAGTGCTGGCCAATATTGAAAAAGACTTTCCAGGCGGTTCGGCGTTCGTACAACTCAGACAGAAGGGTGGCGAGTGCCAGCGTCAACATGGCTGCTGGAAGTCCGTAGACATACATAATGGCAAAGACGAACGCATAGGAGGCGACGATTCCATTGGCGTCTTTGCCAGGAACAACAACTGGTCGCAGTTCAGTGATGATGGCAAGAACCACCAAAGCAATCAATGCTTGAGGCTTGACAACATCTGTGAGGGAGATTGTCGCTGCGGCCGCGACAATAATTCCCAGCCCGCCCCACACACTTAAGTGCCAGCAGAGGGAAAACACTGATCGACTACGAAGCGATGGGCGCTGAACTATCGTCGCCATGCCGCCTCCATCCTGACCTAGTGAGGGAACTATCCCACGTTGGGTCCAGCAGTGCGCCCTAAACCGACACAGCCATTTCGCGAGCTCTATCGGGACCGTGCTCAATCAGGGCCACAAATCCCGCGGCATCAAGAATCGGGACCCCTAGGGTTGCGGCCTTGTCGTACTTGGAACCTGGGCTGTCCCCAGCGGCGACGAAATCCGTTTTCTTTGACACGGACCCACTGACTTTTCCGCCCAAATCCTGGACCGCTTGCGTCGCGCGGTCACGGGTCCAACCCTCAAGGGTGCCCGTGATGACAACGGTGATGCCTTCCAACGGTCGCGGACCGTCGGAGATCGCGTCTTCCATCCGCACACCAGCCAGTTGCCATTTGTTCACTATGTCTGCGTGCCAATCCACGCTGAACCAATCGACCACCGATTCCGCGATCACCGCCCCCACGCCTTCCACGCTTTCCAGATCAGAAGCAGTCGCCGAACGAATCGCGTCCATGCTGGGGTACGCGCGTGCGATGGCTTGTGCAGCCGTGGGTCCCACATGACGAATGGACAAGGCGACCAGGATGCGCCACAACGGTCGCTGCTTCGCTGCTTCTAAGTGTTGGACCAGCGAGAGTCCAGCCTCGCCGAGTTGGTGGCCTTCCTCACCCTTACGCGCGGTGCGCACAAAGTAGTCAGCTCGCATCAAGTCCGAATCGGTGAGTGCAAACAGGTCACCTTCGTTAGCAATCAAGCCGGATTCGAGCAAAGCGGCTGCTGTTTTTGCCCCCAAGCTCTCAATGTCGAGGCATGAACGCGAACCTAGTGCAAAAAGTCGCTCGCGCAATTGAGCCGGGCAGTGCTGCGCATTCAAACAACGTATGTCAGCATCGCCTTCCTTTTCCGGCGCCAATTCAAACGCACAGTCTGGACAGTGTGTAGGCATAACAAATGCTCGCTGGGTTCCATCACGCACCTCCGTAACGGGACCGATGATTTCGGGAATGATGTCGCCGGCCTTACGCAGGTACACCCGATCACCGATGAGCACGCCCTTGCGCACGACCTCGTACGCGTTGTGCAACGTGGCCATTTCCACCACTGTGCCGGCAACCTTGACTGGCTCCATGACACCAAAGGGCGTGACTCTGCCCGTGCGTCCAACGTTGACTCGAATGTCGAGCAATGTTGTGGTCACTACTTCCGCGGGGAACTTGTAAGCGATGGCCCACCGAGGTGCGCGCGAGGTTGAACCGAGCTGGCCTTGCATCCCAAAGTCGTCAACCTTGATCACCACGCCATCAATTTCATACGGGAGTGAGTGGCGCTTGGCTATAGCGGCGTTGATGTAGTCAGTAACGGCCTGGCGATCTCCCACAACGGCTACTTGATCACTGGTTGGCAGGCTCCAGGACGCCAGGACCTCGTAGGCCTGGGATTGCGAGGTGGGGTCATACCCATCGTGCACACCCATGCCATGCACGACCAGCTGCAAACCACCTAGTGCATCCGTTGCTCGTTGTGCTTCTGCTTCCAAGCGTGCGACTCGCTCGCTTTGCTTGCTCGTGCGATCGGCTTCCTGAGTTTTCGAGCGCACATCCTCGACTTCAGTCAATCGACGGTCGATGCGTTGCCGCAAGGTTCCGGCGGCGGCATTGCGTGGATTAGCAAAGGGCGACTTACCCAATTCCAACTGGCGGACATTGATGGCATCAAAGATCGCGATCGGGAAATACACCTCACCGCGTACTTCCAACAGGGCCGGAACGCGATATTCGCCTTGCGCTACCAATTTCTTCGGGATACACGGCATGTACCGCGAGTTAAATGTGACGTCTTCACCGACGCGACCATCACCGCGAGTAGCCACGCTGACCAGTGATCCCTCGCGATAGACCAAGTCCACCGCCAAGCCATCAAACTTTAATTCGCACAAATACTGCGGTGATTGGGCATTGAGCCCCTCATCCACGCGCGCAGCCCATGCGCCGAATTCGTCGGCGGAAAAGACGTTGTCCAGACTCATCAAACGTAGTAGATGCTCAACGGGCTCAAACATGTCCGTGGCCTGGCCACCCACCGTCTGTGTCGGTGAATCAGGCGTGATGAGCGAGGGATACTGCGCCTCAATGCCTAGGAGTTCTTGTTCGAGCTGGTCGTATTCGGCATCAGCCACCGTGGGAGCGTCTTCGGTGTAATAGCGATAGCGATGTTCCCTGATCAAAGCAATGAGTTCGTCGCGGCGAGCCACGACATCATCGGGCACGTGATCACTGGGTGGCGTGGTCGCCATCTGGATCCTCCCGAAGCACCGTCATCATCTGTTGCAGTCTGGACAACACAACCCGTACGCGCGCTGGCGATGCTCCGGCTAGTCCACACGTGGGACTAAGGGCCAGGTTGTCGGCCGGCGATCGATCGGTAAATCCCATCGCTGACCACCACCGCTGTACACCACTAACCGTACTAAGAACCTCTGACATTGGCGGCTGGCTTCGGCCACCTTTGGTCAAGTTCATGGCTGCCGTAGCGTCCTCAATTCCCATCACCCCAGGGATCAGCACAACGCCCTTTTCCACGGCCTCGGCTAGTAGGTCCACATTGGATGGCCCGAGTACTCGCTGATCAAAACTCAATCCAGCAAAACCGGCTTCGAGGAACAATTCCAGGGGTGGCTCATCGCTACAGGAGTGCACGATCGGCGTAGCACCTGCACTCCGAATGGCCTCCACTACCGCATTTAGGCCGCCACGAACTTCGGCTTTGTCCACGCTGCGATACGTCGCCCACCCACTGGCTGTGGGCACCCGTCCTAACAACACCTGATCAACCATCGGCTCATCGACTTGGACCAGGAGCTCCACGCCAGCGGGAAGCCTGCGCTGCACATCGCGAACATGCAAGGTGACGGCATGCTCCAACGCGGTGACCAGATCTCGACGCGCACCGTGATCGCGAAGCAATGCTTGTCCGGACGCTCGCTCAATGCGGGCCGCCAATGTCCACGGACCACACACCTGAACTTTGGCCCACCCTTGATGGGCTAAACACGCTTGTTCAAACGCATCGAGATCCTGTCCTAGCCATGAGCTCGCTCGACGATGATCAATCCCCGGGTGATCAGTGAGTTGCCAACCGCTGGGCACTGCGGACACCGTGAACCCGTCGAGCAGTGCTGCTGTGCGGCCGACGAGGTCTGAACCTGGACCGCGACTGGGAAGTTCAGGTAAAGCAGGCAGAGAGCATTCCCCCACCACGATGCGTGCGGATTCGAAGGGGTCATCACCGGGCATGGAACCTACGCCGGTCCAACTCCCTGCAAAGGACTCGCCAGTCACCGGGCCGCGGATCGAATGCGCGCGGAACCGACGACGCGATCACCGACGAACATCACCAATTCTTGGCCCGCCGCGATGCCGTAGGCCACATCGCGCAATTCGACGGCATCAACCACCCCCTGGGTGTTGATGACCGCTCGAGCAGCGGCCGGACTTCCATGCGCACGCCATTGCACTTCAATGCCATCGGGGTCGACGTCCTTGAGCGCAATGGAGGTTTCTAAATCAAGGCGTTGGACCGCCAAACTTTCGCGCGGCCCCACGACGACCTTGTTATTGATTGGCTCAATAGACAACACAAAACGCGCACGACCATTATCGGCTGGATCGCCAAGCGCCAGGCCGCGACGTTGGCCGACCGTGAAAGCAAATGCCCCCTGGTGCTCGCCCACGACGGCACCTGATTCGTCAACGATGTCGCCGGGCTGGTCACCCAACTCAGAGCGCAGGAATGCGCCCGTGTCACCATCGGGAATGAAGCACACGTCGTAACTGTCGCTCTTGTCGGCAACTAGGAGCCCGCGCTCACTTGCCTCACGCCGAACCTGATCCTTGGTTGAATCCCCCAGCGGAAACAGCGACTGGGACAGGTCCTGCTCGCTGAGTACACCCAAGACGTAGGACTGATCCTTCTGTGGATCGACTCCGCGCTTCAACACCAAGCCACCGGCTTCATCGTTTTCAATGCGTGCGTAATGACCAGTGCACACGGCATCAAAGCCTAAGCCGCGTGCCTTATTCAGGACCGCTGAGAACTTGATGCTCTCGTTGCAACGAATGCACGGGTTGGGTGTGCGCCCAGCTTGATACTCAGCGATGAAGTCGTCCACTACCTCGCGACGGAATTCCGCACTCAAATCCCAGACATAAAACGGAATCCCCAAGACATCAGCAATACGTCGTGCGTCGCGTGCGTCTTCCAGGGTGCAACAGCCGCGTGAACCGACACGGTGGGTTTCGCGCGATGCTGACAGCGCCAGGTGTACACCGACTACTTCGTGTCCGGCGTCGACAGCGCGCGCGGCAGCCACGGCAGAGTCGACTCCGCCGGAAAGGGCTGCAATAACTTTCATAGGGACATTCTCTCGTACTCAGTTGTTGGAG
>Ga0194055_10003602_pt1 | contig 11856 bp, 8 predicted proteins | sample SepL449m_MetaG_FD_155482 | JGI IMG/M metagenome (GOLD analysis project Ga0194055, IMG submission 155482) | Anoxic zone freshwater microbial communities from boreal shield lake in IISD Experimental Lakes Area, Ontario, Canada - Sep2016-L442-9m | ecosystem: Environmental > Aquatic > Freshwater >... | reverse complement strand
ATCTGCGACGCGCTGATTGACCTGATCCAGCAGTCGGCGGCGATTTGCAAAACGGGACGTGGAAATCTCATCGGGAAAGGCCAGATCCGGAATCCGGAACGTCGGTGCATTCGGATCACAGTTAATCAACCAGGGATCATTCTTCCGGCCCAGGAATCCTGCGTCTTGACCCGGCCAGGGAAAATTTCCGTCGTTCCAGACATGTTCTGGAAGTGCGATTGATGACGGCAGGCCGTTTCGCGCGGGTCGCAACAGGCGAACAATACTGTCGAGGCTCGGCCAAAGATTTGGAGCTTTGGCGATCACACTTTCCGCATTCAACGGAACGTGTGACATCCCTGTCAGCATGGCATAGCCACTCGACGAGTGGGCATTGTCACCCGTATACATCGCTCGCAGGACGGCGATCTTGTCCGTCAGCAACGCCGTCTTCGGCATCAACTCGCAGACGTTCAGTCCCGGGGTCGCTGTTGAAATCGGCTGGAATGGACCGCGAACTTCCAGAGGAGCATTCGGCTTGGGATCCCACGTCTCTTGCTGTGCCGGTCCCCCATTTAACCAGAACAGTATGACCGACTTTGCTTTTCCAAACGCAGCACCGGCTCCCGCCCCTGCCGATCGAACTTCCGCAGCACCAGCGGTGGATTGGCGACCGAATTGGTTGAGTGCCAAACTACCGGCACCCAGACCACTCGATTGCATCAACGCACGCCGACTGAGCCTCAATCGGGCCAATTCATTGAAATCCACCGCCATTTCGTGAACTCCCACCCAAACGGCTCTGCCTGAAACGAGTTACATGCATGCACTGACACTTTTCTATCAATGCCAGTGTCATGTGTAATCTAGCGTTTCCATCGCTCAAATGCATCAGCAAACTTCAATGTCATTTCGAAAAACGTAGGGACGATTACCGCCCTGCCGCCTTATCCGAAATGTCTTTGCGGCACCAGGCACCGTCCCAGCGAATACACTTAACTGCTTGGTAGGCATGCAGTTTTGCGTCCGCCAGCGTGTCCCCCAGGGCGGTGACGCCGAGTACGCGGCCACCGTGATTCACAATCTGATCCCCTTCCTTTTTCGTTCCCGCATGAAAAACTTTCGTGTCGGGAACGAGTGCGGCTTCTTCGAGACCTCGCAAGGGCTTTCCGTTGACATAGTCACCGGGGTATCCGGCCGATGCCATCACAACGCAGACCGAAGGACGTGGGTCCCATTCGATCGATTCGATCTCTTCCAGCTTTCCTTCCGCCGTCGCATACATCAGTTGGGCGAGGTCTGTTTTCAGTCGCATCAGGACGGCCTGAGTTTCCGGATCCCCCAGGCGAACGTTGAATTCGAGGACTTTCGGACCCTGATTGGTCAGCATCAGACCGGCATACAAGCAGCCTCGAAACGGTCTACCTTCCTTTTTCAACTGGTGGACAGTTGGAACCAGGATCTTTTCGACGACCATATCGATCAGTTCGGGGGTAATCATCGGGGTCGGTGAGTAGGCACCCATCCCACCGGTATTTGGACCGGTATCTCCGTCAAACGCAGCCTTGTGGTCCTGGGCGGCTTCGAGAGGGATGATCGTTTGACCATCAACAAAGGCGAGCAGGCTGACTTCTTCACCCTCCAGTCGCTCTTCGATAACGATCCGGGCACTCGCCTCGCCGAATTCCTTCATCAGCAGCATGCGCCGAATGGCATCGCGTGTTTCTTCTTTCGACGAACAGACGACGACCCCTTTTCCTGCTGCCAATCCATCGGCCTTCACGACAAATCGCTCGGTATGCTCTTTCTCGTCGACGTAGCTGATGGCTTCGGCAGTGTTTGTGAAGACCCGGAAATCAGCGGTTGGGACATTCGCTCGCTTCATCAGTTCCTTGGCGAAAGTCTTTGAGCCTTCGAGTTCTGCGGCCTTACGCGTGGGGCCAAAAATGCGGAGATCGGCTTTGAGGAACTCGTCCACGATTCCTGCGACGAGGGGAACTTCCGGTCCAACGACAGTCAGATCGATTTTTTCCGTCTGTGCAAACTTAAGCAGACCGGGGATGTCTGTGGCTTTGATGTCCACATTCGTCACATCCAACCCGGTGCCGGCATTTCCCGGTGCACAAAAGACATGGGTGACCAGAGGCGACTGTTTCAGCTTCCAAGCGATGGCATGTTCGCGACCGCCGTTTCCAACAACGAGAATCTTCATAACCCGAAACGCATCCTTAGAGAATTCTGCGATCGCCAGGCAATCACAACCATCAATGACCGTCGGCGATGTTCGTCACCAGCCACGGGAAGGTGTCGACAACGCGAAGGCGGATGATACCAGTGTCGCGCGTTACTGAGTAGGTTGCGGAGAGATTGACCTGGAGATTGCCTGCAGCGAATCCCACTCGCCCCAGCCACAGACGTAAGCCGCTACGCAGCCATAGCTTAGCCGCCTCGAAGACCGCAACTTCGGTCCCAGCGATGAACCGCGACTCTATTCCAAACTGAACATCATGCAGCAGACCCTCCGCGACCTGGGACATCAGGGGACAGCTCTGGTTGGATTTGGCGACGAATTCGTCGAACTCGAAAACGTCAATCAGCTCGGCGGCATCGCCATCGACAGGAGCCGACGTGATCGGGACAGTTCAAAGACCAGCAGCGGGACCAGCCAACTTCCCCAGGCAGCCGCCTGATAGGGCCACTCCGGTCCATAGTCGATGACGGTCAGTAACCCACCGATCACTCTGATGACGACGGCCGAGCACAGCAGCACAAAGCAGCGTTGCATCCAGAGTCGATGTTTGGCGAATCGCCGCCGGACGGCTGTTCGCCATCCGAGAGCCATGCAGATCGCGGTCGCAATCGCCAGGAACGCAAAGCCCATCGCGGCAATCGGCCCCGTCATTGCGTGATACGCCATCAGCAGTCCGCTGGGTGCCACCAGAAACAGGATGTTGATCGCCTGAATTCGGCCGAGGTAACGGTGCCACTTCGGGAACCGCGATCGAAATCGATCGCTGATCAGGAACATCCCGAGGATCAGCGACAACGGCCCCGAAACCAAATGCGTATAGAAGGCCCAGTGGTAGCCCTTCCAAAAATACTGTTCGCGATCCTGCAGAAAATCGGACTCAAAGTTTGGCGGCAGATAATCGCGATAGTTGAGTACCACCGCGATCGTGACTCGCAAGATCAACAATCCTGCCAGCAACGGTAGAAGCTGCATCCGAACTATCGAGTCGAACGTCTTCACGATCATCTTCAAACTTTGCGAGCTAAATGGCCGTGCGCGATTTTGCTCGAAGGTCAAGGAGGAGGTCGCCGCGATGCCACTGCTTCTCTGAGGACTCCGAAGCAGTGGCATCGCGGCAACAACCATAATCGCGCACGGTCATTTAGAATTCTCCGATTGTATCCGCCGCATTGATCGTCATCAGAGCGTGACGAACCTTCTGGTCGAGGTTGTAATTCACAAACCGGACCGCGCCATCCGCTATCAGCACATGCAGACCACCGGTATGTGAAACTTTGCTCTTCGGCCCCAAACTCAGAAAGAATTGCTCTTCCACATCCATCGGTGACATCCAGGGAACGGATTTCTCCGAGTCCACTTCGACGACCATGATCGTATTGCTCGCCCCGTCCGTGATCTCAGAGATGGACTTGGAAGCAGTACCGGGAAAACAGGTATCAGCTCCGACGACAACCACATAGGAAGTATTAGTGTACGGACCAGGGACTGAAGGACAGTGATACGGGTTCACATGCGTCCTGGCCGCTTCCGCATTCACCGGATCGTCCCATGGTTTTGAGAAATCGATCTTATTGTACAGCGGTGCGTGATCAAGGTAGGGAAGTATCAACGTCCGCCAACTGTGTAGCCGTTTGCCATCGGCATCGACGGTGTAAGCCGGAGGAAAAGCTCCGTACGTGTCATGGTAATTGTGTAGCGCCAGTCCAATCCCCTTGAGGTTGTTCTTACACTGAGTTCGCTTCGCAGGTTCTCTCGCGCGCCGCTGGGCAGGTAGCAGCAATGCAATCACCAGACATCCGATGGGAACGATCCACAGCAGATGCCAGAGCCTGAATTTCGATCCTGCCTTCAAAGGAGCGGGAACGTTCTCAGGACTGGGGCTAGCGTACGGATTCTCTGTCATCGAAGTCTCCCTGTTATCAGTGTTTCTTGGCCGACGATGGAATTGAAAAATCCGCTCCCTTCGTGAAATGGGAGCCCCAGTGGACTTCGATCGATTGACGTGTGGCAGCCATTTCAGGGAATTCGGCATAGCCGCGACGATGTCAAATTCCTGCGAGGCGCTCCGTCGCGTCGCCAAATTCTCGCAGTTCGATCCCCATACGATCCAGCAGCGCCAAGTACAAACTGCAGAGCTTACGGCGGTCGTTACCGGCCGGCATGAAGTCCATCGTCCGTCCCGTTTGCAGCGTCCCTCCCAATCCGCCCGCCAGGATCGTTGGAACCTGATTCGAGTTGTGCGCATCCCAGTGTTCCGAGATGAAGAGCAGACACGAATTGTCCAGAACAGTGCGATCCCCTTCCTGCATCGCCGCCAGTCGTCCGATCAGGTAGGCGTACTGCTCCACATGGAACTTGACGATCTTCTTGTATTCCGGTCCGGTATTCGAATGCGAATAGCTGTGGTGATCGTCCTTGATATCCAGAAACGGATACGTCTGACCCGATAGATCGCGCGAAAGCAGCAGCGTGGCAACGCGTGTCCGGTCTGTCTGGAAGGCCAGGGCAATCACATCACACATCGCCTTGGCATACTCACTCAGATTTGAAGGCAATCCGTCGGAAGGCCGCTGCGCTGCACGTTGCTGAGTCTGAGCCGCATCGGAGGGTTCCGTTCGCAGCTTCTTGACTCGCTGTTCGGTCTCGCGGACGGACGCAAGATACTCGTCGATCTTCACTTGATCTGAACCACTGGCCGAACGTCGCAGGTCATTCGCTTGCTCCAGAACGTGATCGAGGATACTCCCCTGCAGTTTGCCGCTCTTTTTGCCAAACAATCCATCGAAGGCGAGTGACGGATAGAGTTCAATCGGAACCGGTGAATCAGGGTTCTGCCACGAGATGTGAGAAGCATAAACCATCGAATACTGACTCTCGTGAAATCCGCTGACGGGATGTTCACAGCCAAGAACGAGACTGGGTACGGCTGATTCCTGCTCGTACTTGCGAGCCAGCAACTGGTCCATGCTGGCTGCCCCACGGATGATTCGTCCGCGTTGCAATGCCACTCCGGACAGGATGTTGCCGGTACAACGAGCGTGTCCACCACCGGCATTTCGGTTGAACAATCCGTTGATGACGTTGAGCTTGGTCTTATGCGGAGTCAGCGACTCCAGGCTGGGCCCAAGTTCCATCGCGTCGCCTTGCCCCTTTGCCCACCAGTCTGGTGGCGAGATGCCGTCGCCCTGAAAGAAGCAGGCAAACCGCTTGGGAGCGGAAACCGGGTTCACCGTTTCGTTTCCCCAGACACGCACGGATTCGAGCCACGGCAATGCGACCGAAACACCAAGGCCCTTCAGGACGGCTCGACGAGAGATTTTTGCTTTCATTATCGTTCGGCTCTCTGATTCTGGGTTCGAAAACGAGCAGTGGAAAAATCGCGGCACCGCTGGTTACGGAACTGGGGACTTCGAACAATGGTCTCGACCAAGGGTACAAAACGGTCGCCGTTCGTGTCGAGAGCGACTCGCATCTCTTCCAGAAGTACATCATCGGACAACTGCAGGGATCGACCGAGAGAATATCCCAGCAGCTTGCGACAAATCGTCCGGAGGAAGTCATCGCGACGTTCTTTAATCAGGTGACGGGCGAACTCGGGGATGCCATGAGCCTCGGTCCCATCCGCCAGTTTCACGACATTATCAACCGGTCGATTCGCCAGGTCCTTCGTCCGTCGTCGGCCAATCGGATCAAATCCTTCCATCGACAGCCCGACAGCATCAAACCGGACGTGGCACCGCGCACATTTGTCCGCTTCAACATGCAGCGCCAGTAATTCCCGGATCGTCTTGCCGTTGGTATCAGTTTCCTTTGCGGGGAGGGCCACTACATCAGCAGGAGGAGCTGGAATATGTTCCCCAAGAACTTTGTGAACCACCCAGAAGCCTCGCTTCACAGGGCTGGTACGTTGTGGTTGAGAGTTTTTCGTCAGAAAAACAGCCATCCCCATGATGCCGCCTCGGCCTTGGTCTCGCAGTCCCGTGACGGGAATCCATTCCCCCGGTTTCCCATTGAACGGAAGGCCGTAGTGGCGAGCCAATCGCTGGTCAACGAATGTCTGATCGGAGTCGATCAACTGGGTGATCGGAAGATTGTTGCGAATCAAATGAGTCGCCAGTCGGGTGGGCTCTTCCAACATCGCCAGCTTAAGAGGATCGTCGAATTCCTTGAAGATATTCCGATCCACGGATTCCTGTTGCGCGAAATCGCGGTATCCGAGCCATTGCCCGAAGAATTCCGCCGCAAAATCCGTCACTCGTTCGTCCTTAAGCATCCGGCGTGTTTGCGCGACGAGCATGGCTTCATCGCGCAGCTTTCCCGCTTCGGCCAGATCCAGCAGTTCGGCATCGGGCTGCGATGACCAGAGGAAATAGCTCAACCGGGACGCGATCGCCAGATCGCTGAGCGGCTTCACAGTGTCGCCAGCGGGAGCAGGATCAATTCGATAGCCAAAGTAGGGTGACATCAGGATTCGAATGATCGAAGCACGAACAGCCTGTTCCAGGCCATGTTCTTCCTGTTGCGCGACTTCGTGGAAGAACGACCGCAGGTCGTCGAGTTCCTTCGGCGTGAGCGGACGTCGATAAGCTGCGTGAGCAAACTTTTCCAAGTTCTTCAGGTACAGCGGTTCGGCCTGCTTCAATTGCGTGCGCTGCATTGCCAGTGAGGTGCGGATCTGTTCGAAAAACAGATGAATCGGATGCCCCTTCACCTCTTCGATCGGTGCCTTGACGCCGGAGCGGTCGAGATAGACTCGCTCAAATCGATGTAGAGTTTCAAGTTCAACCAGCTTTGGATCTTCCTCCTTGAAGGGATCGAAATCGGCGTGCTTCAGGAAGTTGCGTTCGGACCGTTCGAAGAAGACAAACCCACGCAGCATCTTTTCGGTAATGCCGGTACTGAATTCGAGTTCCTTCCAGAGGCGATCGAGTTCTCGGTTCTCGTCGTCGTTCAGGACATGCTTGCAGAGAGGTTTGTCGTCGCGAAAGAAGCCTTCGATCAGGTGAAATCCTGCCGAAAGCCCACGATCTCCATCGACAAAGTAGAACCGATTGGGAAACTGTTGACAGAATGCGATACCAGACGCTTCAACGCTCTTCGCCACAGGATTCTCAGGATCAACGAGCAAGTGCGCGGTGTCTGTACCAACCGCAGTTTTGTTTTCGGGGCTGCCCGCCTCGAGCAGAGAAACAGCCAGCGCACCAGACTTTGTATGAGGCCGATCGAGCTCCACATCAACCGAGAATCGAACGTCGCGCAGGTCTCCGAACGCCTTGGCAGGAATTTCAATCTCCAATGATCCTGGGGCGGCGATCACACACGCGTCTGCCGCGATTGTCTCTCCGTTCGGATGGAGACCGAACTTTGACCGCTCCAGTTGGTCAGGAGCCGCTTCCATCAGCAGTGCTCGCAATGGAAGAGCTTTCTTGACGGGAGGATTCGCTGTCGTTTGCCCCGAAAATCCCATCCCCTTCAGTATCACTAAACCTTTGCCTGCGGCGGCATTTCCAGGTTTGACACTGATGACAAAGGCGACCTTTTCGCGTCGATCAAGATTCTTGAAGTCGAGTGTCAGAAGTCGCGTTGGCTGTATCGCTTTCGGATTAAATGTATCGCGTTCGGCTGCAGTTTTGCCACGACGATCCAGGTGCTGCACGGGGCCATTTCCGGCATTGGAGACGATCGCTTCCGTCTCCTTCGGGCAGATTTCCAAGCTGACGTTCTGAATCTGAACCGCCAGACTCTGAATGACACTTCGCGCGGATTGTGAAAGAACAGGCACGGCAGCATCGGCCGGTGCTTCGATCCCCTGCCAACCGCGTCGCAGCCATCCCACATAAAAACCATCGTCCCCTTTGCCTTCCAGAAGTTCATACAGCGACTTCAAATACTTCGCACTCAACTGTCGCTGCAGAGCCCACTGATCCAGCGTGATTGCAGACTGGCTTGCAGGACGATATCGGAACTGCCAGCAGGCTGTCAGATATCTTTCGTAGTTGACCTTGTGCTGTTCGTAGAACTGCAGAATGGCCTGTTCGTAGAATTTGGTACGGTCTGCAAACGTCGCCACGGGGTACGGCGCGAATTCCACACCCGTTGTCGTCAGAATGGCATGATCCGCAACATGCTGAGCCGCACTATACAGCTTGGCGAACAACCCGGGCGACATCGAAAGTGCTTCGCCCGTATTGCTGAACCCTTCCCCGGCAGCGGGATCAACAGGAAACGCCAGCGTCGGCCGGATATCAACGCCGGCCAACTCACGGATCGTATGATCATATTCGGCGTTGGTGAGCCTTCGGGGCAGGACCACGCCTGGATCTCCTGCCAGCTTGCGGGCTTCCCCATCCAGTACCGTTCGCAACGTCTTGAGAAACTCGGCACGGGCCGTGGCGGTCGGTTTCTGCTTCGCCGACTTGGGAGGCATTTCTTCGCGCTGAACGAAGGTGATCACATGTTCCCACTGCCGAAAATCTTCTGCTGCCGCCTCGGCGGATTCGTAGCGGGCAAGATTCAATTCCGCTTCAGCCAGCTTGGCATTATGGCATTCCGCACAATGAGTCTGAATGAACGGAACGATCGAATCTCGAAACGGATCGGCTGCAAAGCCTGACAGAGTGAGGAGTTGAAAAACCGCCGCACACGTAGCAGCCAAAGCGGTCTGGGATCGAAACAAAGGAGGGACCATCAGGAACTCGATAGGATAACTTCAATGGAGTACAGCAATGAACAGCACGACGGATCACCGTTGATCAACCGCACAAATCGGCAAACGTTGATTGTTACAGCCTCAGGCTGATTCTTCAATAGTGATGTTTCCGAAGTCGCTTGCGGAGGCGGATCAGGCGGATAGCATGACGTTGTTGGACTGTTTACGGAGTTTTTCTTACGGAGTTTTTCTAAACTGTCGCACGAACACAGGACGAATTTCATGTCCACGATTCCTCATTTCTGCCCTTCGTTGCTCGTTGCCTGTCTACTGCTCTGTGGATCATTCGCCATGGCGCAGGAGGACAATTCGAGGCACATGAGTACTGCTTCGGCTGATCATGGCGATGGTCATGCGACCGAGGGGCACGATTTTTCACGCGAAGACCCCTACGATAAGTATCGTCAACGTGAATCGTATCTGATGTGGATGATCCGATGCATGGGACCGATTGGTCTGCTGATCTCGGTGGCAGGACTGTTCAGTTTCGTGCTGACACTTGTCGTCGTGATTCGCGGTCAGGGACCGTTTGCCTTTGCAGCACTGGTATTCCTCGTGCCGATTCCATTTTTGCTCGGGCTGTTTGGTACTGCCCAGGGAATGATCCTGTCTCTTCAGGTCATCGCCACGAGTACCGTCTCACCAAAGCCTTCCGAGATTTCCGACGGTATCGCGACATCGTTATTCAACCCGATGCTTGGCTTGGTGTTTATGACGCCAAGCTATCTGGCGGCGACGATTGGGTCGATCTTCCGTTCATGCGCGAAACCGGACGCCAATTAGATACGGATCGTGGACGGTTGACAGCCGTGCAGCCAGGAACCAATCCATGCAGCCCATAACGATCGCCGATCGGTATCTCGGCTGTTTCCTCGGCCAGAGCATTGGAGACGCGGTCGGGAGTCCGATTGAAGGGATGGCTCCCGACATGATCTATCAGTTCTTTGGCGACAGCCAGGCTCTGATGCAAGTTCCAGTCGATCGCGAACTGCACTACACAGACGACACCGAAATGATGATCGGTGTTGCTGAAGCTCTGTGCGACCACGGCCGGATTATCGAAGATCGTCTGGTCGAGCGATTTGTCGCCAATCTGAATCCCGCTCGCGGCTATGGTCCCGGTGCGATTCGCGTGTTGCAGGTGATGTACGAGGGTGGAAACTGGAAACATCTGACGGAAACCATGTTTCCGGGCGGTTCTTACGGAAATGGAGCGGCGATGCGAGTCGCTCCGGTTGGACTCCTGTTCCACTCCGATCTGGATCGGGTCTGGCACGAGGCGCGGTTGTCCGCCCTTCCAACTCATGTCCATCCCATGGGAATCGAGGGAGCTCAATTGCTGGCGGTCGCAGTCGCCTGGTTGATGACGCATCCCGTGTTCGAACCTGAGGCAATGTACGCAGAGTTGCTCCGCCGAGCGGTTACTGACGAATTCCGCTGGTTGCTTTCGACGGCCGCGAATCTCTCTGCCGATGATTCGGTCAGTATGCTGGGGAACGGGATTGAAGCTCAACGATCGGTGGTCACCTCAATCGCCTGCTTTGCGCTTTCACCCGATGACTACGTGGAGGCGGTCGGTCGAGCCATCGGCCTGGGAGGAGACACCGATACTTTGGGGGCGATGACAGGAGCACTCAGCGGTACACATTTGGGAGTCGCCGGTCTTCCAGGGAACCTGGTCAATCAGTTGGAAAATGGAGAACGCGGGCGAGATGCGATCATTGCACTCGCGGGGCGTCTCCATGACCGATTTTGTCTTCCTGCCCTTGTCTGAAAGCCTTTGACGACCGGTCAACCTTTTTTGCGAGGGCCAAAGCCCTGTGCCATAGATTTCTACAATCCCTGAACCGCGATGAGGCGATATTCTGAAACAGAAAATCAAAGAAATAGTCGAGGTGAGTGCTTTTCAGAAACCTTGGGAGTTTCCGGTCTTACGGCCCAAGTGGGCCAGCTGTTCACCCAGCCAGGGCCCTTCGGCCCTGGGAAACGATGTAAAACAGGATCTGAGGCCTGAAGGGCCGAATATTCCTTTGGTATCTAGAATCTTCGAATGGAACGACCGGCCCTTCAGGCCTCATGAAGATTTTGGCTGGGATCGATTCCAGGGCCGAAGGGCCCTGGCTGGGTGAACTACTGGCCCATTGGGCCGCAAACCATGGCTGAACCTAACGAAAATTGCATTCTACGGGGTGTAGATGCCTATGGTCCTGTGCTGTACTGAACAACCCCAAGCGGGGGACAAACACTCCTGTTGAGTTTGCGTTTCCGTCGCGGCGGGTTCACAATCACCGGGCGATCTTCCGTTTATAATTCCCCAGATAGCGAGCCCGCCGTGAGTCAGACCCTCCCTTCGGAACTTGAGCCTTCCCGTGGAACCAGCTTCGGCCAATGGATGGCATTGATTGCAGCACTGCTCGGCTGGATGTTTGACGGGTTCGAATTGGGCCTGCTCCCACTCGTTGCTCGACCTGCACTGACGGATCTGCTTGCAGATGCCGTCAAGGAGCACGGAAACAGCTTCGTTGACCTGTGGGAAGGGGTCTGGACAGCAGGATTCCTCGTCGGAATGTCAACCGGTGGTGTCGTGTTTGGCTGGCTGGGCGATCGAATCGGTCGAGTGCGGGCAATGACACTCAGCGTGTTTGCCTACTCGGTCTTTTCCGGATTGTGTGCATTTTCAAGAACTGCCGAAGAATTCTTTATCTATCGATTTGTGGCGGCGCTGGGGATGGGTGGCGAGTGGTCACTGGGTGTGGCATTGGTCATGGAAATCTGGCCAAATCGCTCGCGTGCGTTACTCTCGGGATTAATCGGCGCTGCCGCTAATGTCGGCTTCCTGTTGGTGGCCTTGTTCGCTCTGGGGCTCGCGAATTTCATCAAGTCCGCCGAAGGATGCCTGCTGGCGACAGGATTGCCA
>Ga0194055_10003600_pt1 | contig 11858 bp, 7 predicted proteins | sample SepL449m_MetaG_FD_155482 | JGI IMG/M metagenome (GOLD analysis project Ga0194055, IMG submission 155482) | Anoxic zone freshwater microbial communities from boreal shield lake in IISD Experimental Lakes Area, Ontario, Canada - Sep2016-L442-9m | ecosystem: Environmental > Aquatic > Freshwater >... | reverse complement strand
ACCCATGGACGGGTTCATAACAGAGCAGCGAAAGACCAAGGATGGCTGCCAGAGAAGCGAGTATGCGATGACGTTTGGCAAAGTTCATAATGGAAATTCCGATGACCGGAGAAGGTGTATTCGAAGAAGCTCTGGTGCAAAAATCTTAGTGATGGAGCGGGTGACCGTGACGTTTGCCTGTCGAAGTTAATGGGCCGCAGGGGTCGGAGGTCGACGTGCAACGCGGACTCGAGCATCAGGGAGCAATTCATCACCGACCAGGCGCTGGGTCGAATTGAGGTCAAACAGGTCCGGTCCGAGTGGAGTCAAAAATCGGGTGACCGAGGCACTCTTGCCATCGGGTGTGACTCCTTCCGCTTTGATCACCCAGCCGGCATTGACCGGAGTCCATGTTGATTCCCCGAATCCACCACTGTGATCGAAGGCCCAGCCGCGAATCGTTTTTCGGAGGGGATCCCAGCCGATTCGTTGAGTCCCTCGTGATTCAACTCCGCCTCGCAGTTTGACGACATAGTCCTGCAGCAGGTAATTGCCATCTTCGGCCCACCTGCAGGAGGTTTCGACTTTCGCATCGTCGGTCTGATCGACCCAGTCACCGACGAGCCATTCGAGGGCTGCCAGTTCGTCGTGTGCGGTTCTTGGTCCTTCTTCCGCCGGGAAATCACGGACGTTCGTGATCAGCCATTTTCCATTTCGCTTCAGGTGAATTGCCATGTACGGGCTGAAGGAGCCTTCGGCATCGGGTTCCAATGCGGTGGCGCTGACCCCTTCTTCCAGGGCAACGTCGGGCGCAAGGAGTTTCAAGGAAGTGATTCGGATCTCGATCCGGGCCTTGGGGAACTTCTTGAAGATCTCCGCAAAGCGAACTCGAATGTTGTCCCGACCGGTGACGACATTGTCGTCTTCGTCGACGACTTCGGCCTTCTCTGCAAAGAGTGCTGCGAGACCGGCTGCGTCACCTTTGTTGAAAGCGGCTTCGAAAGTACTGGCCGCCGTTTCAATTTCTTCGACGCAATTTCAGCCTTGGATTCTTGCGACTGCGCAGCACGAGGGGAAATCCACACCGACCCGGCAAAGCCCATCATTAAGGCTGCTGCTGCCACTATGAGAAATGTCTTAGGCATTGATCCGTTTCCTGTTTCCCGAGAATGGGGAACTCCATTCATGTCCAATCACACGGCACCGCAACACGCCGCTGTTGCAAATATTTTTGCCAAACCGACAGGATTGATCCTACCGTTCAGCGTTGGAAAATCCAGAACGAAGTTGAGTTTTCACCGATGGTGGCGATCAGATCAACGACGGCCAATTCTTCGGGACAAAAGTGTTGGTCGCCAGACGACGTGAAACCGCGAGCCGTTTGAAGCACTTGGGCATTTGTTTCGCAGGGGTGGCGACAAGCTTGCGTCGTATCGCGTCATCCAACAAGCATTAACAGGCAGGAACTTTGATTCAAACGTCCCGCCTCAAGTGAGTCTAACGCCCGGACGCGATAACACAAGGAGCATTGCCACATCCATTTCCTTTCGGTGATGTCGTTGGCCCCGATTTCAATCGGCATGTTGTCATTGCAAAAGTAGGGTGGGACCAGCGGCGCTTCGCCGCGTCGGCCCACCATCGCAACAACACCGCAATTCAAATGTCGTGGGCCGGCGCTTGAGTCGGGCCAGACGTTTCTGGCAGGCGAGGTAACAAGTAAGCCGACGCGACGAAAGACCCGAGGGTCATTTGTCGCGTCGGCTTTTTTTTTGAAAAAGGAGAATCTCATGCAATTGCGACACCGTGCACTTCGATCCGTGGTGGCCATCGCCTTCATGGTGACATGGACTTTGACTCTGCCAGTATTTGCGGTCGACATCATTGACGATCCCGTGCAAATCGACGAACGGGTCTCACAACTGATCCAATCTTCGAACGAATTGTGCTGGGAAATGCATCGATTCCATCAGCAACAACCAGACTTTCGCGAAGCATATGGCTCCGCGAAGGAACTCTGGACACAAGCGGGGCAACTGCGAGATGCCTTGCGGGCTGGGCCCATTGAGACTGACGTCCTGATTCAGGAATCGACCCGAATGAACGAATTGCTTTCTCAGATTGAGAAATCCCTCTCGAAATGGGGCTCCGGCGATCGATCACTGGCAGCCGTGAATGGCGGACCTGGTGTGCGAACGGTCACAGCACCAGGCGTTGAAGTCGACATTCCATTTGTCGGCGGTATTCGAGTAGGTGGCCCGCAAGTCGTTGTCAACGACGAAGTTCCTCCGCAGCTTGAACGACTTCGATTACATGTCAATTCACATGGCAGCAGGCGAAGTCTTGAGCGGGACTTTGCGGCCGTGCGAATCGCAATGGTTTATCTGCTGGAGGATGCGGGCGCCTCGATTCCAGCAGGGGCACCTGTCAAGTTGGGGCAAGCCGGGGCCGTGCCGGTTTCGCCGAAACCAGCCATCAGTCCGACGCCAGCCCCGAAGAAGTAGGCCGCCAGCGTTTTCGCCGGGAAACTGCCACCGGCGAAAATATTGTGAGGACATAACCACTATCGTCCCCATGAGTTTCCGCGTGCAATGTGAACGATTTTCATCTTCAATGACTGTTTGAGAACGACATTGCCCCGTATCGTATGTGAAGGATAAGATCTCTGTTGCAAGCGGGAGCTGGAGCCCCCGATACGCACCAGGATCGCGAACTACTTCACGGATGTGCCATGCTACGGACCTCACGGTGGACTGCGACAATTCAACGGACGGTCATCACAGGCTTGATTCTCGGCCTGACGATCTTGAATCAAGCGGCTGAAGCCGACGAACTGGGAGTGAAAGTTCCTGACGGTTTCGAGGTCGTTGAATTTGCGGGCGACGATCTGGCCCACGATATCTATTCCATGACAATTGACAGCCAGGGCCGCGTTGTGGTTGCTGGAGCAGGCTTCGTCAAGATCCTGATCGACAAGGATGGCGACGGAAAAGCGGACGAAGCCAGGTTGTTCTCGGATCTGCCGAAGAATGGTGCCCAAGGGATGTTTTTCCACGGGCGGTCACTGATCTGTATTGGTGATGGCGGGCTGTTGCGATTCCGTGATTCCAACGCCGATGATCGCGCCGATGGACCTCCCGAAGTTTTTCTGCGTACAAAAACGGGGGGTGAGCATGATGTCCACTCAATCCAGCATGGCCCCGACGGCTGGTGGTATGTCATCGCCGGAAACAACGCGGGAATTAACGAACGCTATGCGACTCTTCCGACATCTCCGATCAAACAGCCGCGGGCTGGTGTGTTGTTTCGATTGAAGCCAGATTTGTCGTCTGCCGAACTCGTCAGCCACGGCTTGCGCAATGCCTACGATTTTGCGTTCAACCGCCAGGGGGATTTGTTCACTTATGACAGTGACGAAGAACGCGAAGTTTCCCTTCCCTGGTACCGACCGACTCGCGTCTTTCAGATGCTGCCGGGGTCTGATCATGGTTGGGTCAGCAAAAGCTGGATGCGCGCAGAATTAACGTTTGATATGCCTCCGGTCGTGGCGTCGTTTGGCCGGGGATCTCCAACAGGTCTCGTCTGCTATCGGCATACACAGTTCCCAGAAAAATATCGAGGCGCCCTGTTTGCTCTCGACTGGACCTACGGTCGAGTTCACGCACTGCCGCTGAAGCCATCCGATGAAACCTGGAAGTCCGAGCCCGAACTGTTCATGTCCGCTGTCGGAAATCATGGATTTGCTCCGACAGACGCGGAGGTCGGTCCCGACGGATCACTTTACATCAGTGTCGGCGGACGTGGTTCCCGTGGCGGCGTCTATCGGATCCGCCATAAGACCGACGTTCCTGCACTGCTCTCGCCACCCGCAATTTCAGCGGATGCAAAGCTGCTGAACGTTCTGGATGCACTTCAGCCGTTGAACAGTTGGTCACGGAATCGCTGGGTTCCAATTGCCAGGGAACTGGGAGCGTCTCCGTTCCGCGATGCCGCGCTGAACGTAAAGAATTCCGTGGATCAGCGTATTCGAGCAATTGAAGTCTTGACGGAATTGTTCCAGGGGCTCGACACCAGCGCGATGAAAGAGATCGCCAAGTCTGAACAGCCCGAAGTGCGGGCTCGAGCGATCTGGTCATACGGTCGAATCTCACTCGAAAAATACGACGACGAAGTTCTGAAGCTGTTTCTGGATGATCCCCATCCAATGGTCCGCAGGTCTGCCCTGGAAACATGTCAATGCGTTGCACAACAGTCCGTTGATTGGGTGAGGTTGCTTCCCAGCCTGGCACGATCTTTGGGCGGAGCGGAACGCTTCAACCGGTGGCTGGCGGCGCAGGTTGTCTCCCGTCTGGATGAACCGCTGCTTCCAATCATTTCCAACGATGCGACAAAAGTGGGAGCTCGCGCGGTCGTCAGTTACGCGTATGGCTGGCTGAATCGCCCGAAACTGGATCTGGCGCGGATACAGAGTATTGTTCCGTCACTCGCCGTTGCGGTCCTGAAAAGCAAAAACTACGACGTTCAGACAAAGCGCGATGCGGTTCGATTGCTGCAAATCGCTTTGGGAGATTTCGGGCCCGCCGGGGGGCATCTTCCAACATTCGATGGATATGCCAGTCGTATCGATCTGGAGCCGTATGAACGGGATCTCGATCCACTGCGGGTCGATCTGTCCGCGTTGTACCCCACTGGCGATGCAGTGCTCGATCTTGAATTGCTTCGCTTGCTGGCCATGCTGACATCGTTCAACGGCAAACTCGTCGATGCCATTGTCGAGCGAATGACGGAAGATTCGGCCCCGATTGATGACATCCATCATCTGGCGGTCCTGGCACGACTTCCCATGACGCATTCCGTCAAGCAACGTGACGTGATCGTCAAGACCCTCGTCGGCCTCGAATCGAAAGTGGTCAAGCGAGGTCTTCACCAGGACGCGAGCTGGAATGACCGCATCAAAGACATCTGGGTGACGTTGGCGCTGGCAGACGACTATCTTGCCTCGGCACTCGTCGGGCACACCTCATTCGGGCTTCCGAGTCATACTGTCTTCCTGAATCAGATGGCACCCGAATTACTTCCGGCAGCGCGAGCAGCCTTCGCGAAGCAGATCGCGGCGAATCCGGACTACGGATGGACGAACGAAGTCGTGTTTGCCCTCAGCGATTCGACAGAGGCTTCTCATCGCGAATTGTTGCGATCTCAATTTGAGCGATTTTCCGTCCGTGGAGCAGTCTTGGTCGTTTTAAGTCGCGACCCCGATCCGAAAGACCGCGATCGCTTCCTTGCGGGACTCGAATGGTCGCAAACGGAAGTCCAGTCTGCATGCCTGGGGGCACTGGAAAAGCTGCCAGCGGATGATCGCCCACAGAAACTTCTGGCACTCCTGAAATCCCTTCGCCGACTCGGATCGGACGAGCGCGAATATGCTTTGCGCGAGACCGTTATTCGGCTCATGGAACGCGACAGCAATCAAAAGTTTCCGTTTATCTCCGGAAAAGAGGGCTATCGGCCGCAACCCGATTGTATCGCGGCCTGGACCGCCTGGTGCCAGAAGAAGTGGCCACGTGAAACGGCCGAGCAACTGGGAGATGGAACGGGCGAGCAAGCTCGTCTGGCAGCACTCCTGAAAGACGTCGACTGGTCCAAGGGAAATGCAACTCGTGGTGCCGAGCTCTATACGCGACGTGCCTGTAACCAATGTCATTCGGCGAGCGGTGCCCTGGGACCGGACCTCGCAGGTGCCGCAACGCGTTTTTCGAGGGAAGACTTGTTCACCGCGATCACGATCCCCAGTCGTGATGTTTCCGCCCGCTACCAGACAACGATTGCTCATACGAAAGATGGTAAGACGTTTTCGGGCCTGGTGATTTATGAGTCGGTCGATGGATTCATCCTGCGAAATGGGACCGGGCAGACATTCCGCATTGAAACGTCTCAAGTCGATGAAAAGCGTAAGTCACCTGTTTCGTTGATGCCAACGGGACTCTTGAAAGATTTGACATCTCAGGACTATGCGGACCTGTATTCGTACCTGCAAAGTCTCGGTGTCGGTTCGGGGCCGGTCGGTGTTCCCAAGCTGGAATAGTCGGCGCGCGTCGTCAGACGGTCAGTTCATGGCACGCAATTCCGTGACAATACACACAACTTCCTCGACCGCCATGGCAATGTCGGCCGGGGAAGTCGGACGTCCCAGTCCAAATCGAAGGCTTGCCTTGACCAGTTTGTCAGGGACCCCGATGGCTCGCAAAACGTGACTCGGTTCCGGATCGGACGACGAGCAGGCTGCTCCGCTGCTGACAGCAATTCTCTTGAGCCGCGCCATCAAGGCATCGCCGTCAATTCCGCCGAACGAGAGATTCACGTTGCCAGGCAACCTGTCGGACAACGCTGGGCCATTCAATTGCACATCGGATAATTGCGAACGAATTCCACGCTCTAGCTGTTCCGAAAGACTGCGTAAGCGAATCGATTCGGCATCCCGCACTTCGCGGACGATTTCACACGCCTTACCAAACCCGACGATTAATGGCACTGGAAGCGTCCCGCTTCTCAATCGGCTTTCGTGACCACCACCATCCATCAAAGGTTCCAGTGGACGTGAACTCGCAGAACGTCGACGAATTAGTGCTCCGACCCCTTTGGGACCATACATCTTGTGAGCCGACAGTGATGCGAGATCAATCGCCAGAGTGGAAAGATCGACAGGAATACGTGCGGCGGCCTGAGTGATATCGGAATGAAACGTGACCGCACGCTCCGCGCAAATGCGGGCGATTTCCCCAACAGAATTGATGGAACCAACTTCATTGTTGCCCGTCATGGCCGAGACCAGCACCGTTTGGGGACGAATTGCATTGGATACTGCACTCGGATCAACGCGAGCGTACTGATCGACGGGAAGCACCGTGACCTCAACACCCCGACGGGCCATTCGGCTGGCAACGTCAAGGACCGATTTATGCTCGGCCGCGTTCACGATCACATGGCTGCCGGGTGGTGCCGCTGCGAGAGATCCCTTGATCGCCAGGTTATTCGCCTCGGTGGCTCCGCTGGTAAAGACTACGTCGCGCGACTGCACATTTAACAGTTGAGCCACCTGTTCGCGAGCGACATTGACGGCAGCACGCGCAAACTGCCCATAGACATGGTGCAGACTGGAAGCATTTCCATATTGCTGTTCAAAGAACGGCAACATCGATGCCAGCACCCTGGCATCGACGGGAGTCGTTGCATGATGGTCCAGATAGACAGGAAGTTCAGGCGTCATGACATTGCCGCTCGGTCGACGAGAGCAATTTCTTCGTCGTTTATACAATCAACCATCGCCACGGTCCTGAAGTCTGCAACAAGGCCGTGAGGAAATTTGAGCGGGTTCATCGCCTGTGTGGATCACGCGACCGGACTGACAAATCCTTCCGGCTTCACGGTAATCACAGAGCACTGAACATTCGGCAGGATCCGTTCGGCGGTGTTCCCCAGCAGCAGCCGGGTCAGGCCGCTGCGTCCATGAGTCCCCATCACCAGAATGTCGACCTCGTTTTCGGTAACGAACTTGGGGATGGCATCGTCAGCTGAGCCTTCCACCACTTCGATTTTGACACCGTGCTGCAACGTCCGGTAATCGGTGGCAACCAGTTGCTTCTGCAAGCCCGTTTGGGCCTCTTCAAGCAGTCGAGTCCGCACGCTGGCGATTTCATGAGTATTGACACCCGCCATCAGCAGTGCCGAAAGCTCACCCATGTCGACGGCATGGACAATGAAAAGCTTTGCAGAGAGTGCTCGTGCGACTTCAACGGCGGCATTGATCGCAGGCCGCCCCGCTTCCGACAGGTCCGTTGCGACCGCGATCTCGCGGACCTCGCGCATTTCTTCCGGTTTGACGATCCAGACGGCGCATGGAGCATTTCGGATCAATCTCTGGGCCGTGCTTCCAAACAGCATTCGCGTCGCCTTGTTCCGCGAACGTGTCCCGACGATCACGAGGTCGTACTTTCCTTCAACCGCCAGCTTCGCGAGTTGCTCGTCAGGAGATCCCAGGCGAATTACCTTGTCTGCGCTGATGCCTCGTGATTTCGCTTCGACGACAACGGTCTCCAGCATTTCTGCCGCGACATCTTCAACGGTCTTCAGCAGGTTCTGATGATCTTGTGCAATCAGAGTGGCGGTCTGTGGAGAGACATTGAGGGCCGAGCAGAACGTGACGCTTCCACCGGAATGTGCAGATAGAGCAATCGCTTCCTCGATGGCCGCGCGAGATTCGATTCCCAGTTCGCGTGCTGCAACACGATCACCCTGATGAAGATCCACCCCAACCAGAATTCGCTGATAAAGTGCCATTCCGAAGCCCTTGGTACAATCCCCAGATCTGTCGAGACAACCAGATCGCTTTGATCCGGTTGCTCGTCTGGTGAAATATACCGTATCGGATGCGAAAGCGGTAGAACCCAGTGGTCAGGTCGTAATGTCCTTGATGACATGACCGTGAACATCCGTCAGTCGACGGTCGATTCCATTTGAACGGAAAGTCAGTTTTGTGTGGTCGATCCCGAGCAGTTTCAACATGGTGGCGTGAATGTCGTAGACCTGTGTCGGGTTGTCGCGATCCGCGGGCTTGTAGCCCCATTCGTCGCTCGGACCATAGCTGACTCCCCCCTTGATTCCGCCTCCGGCCAGCCAGTTCGTAAAGACGAATGGATTGTGATCGCGACCCTTTCCGCTTTGAGCACACGGCATCCGGCCGAATTCCGTTGTCCAGTGCACAATCGTGTCGTCGAGCATGCCGCGCTGCTTCAGATCTCGGATCAAAGCGGCCGCTCCGCGCGCCATACCGAGTGATAACGGGCCGTGGTCGCGTTCGATATCCTCGTGTGAATCCCAGTTGCGACGCGGAAATCCATTGTCACATCCGGACCAGACTTGAACGAAGCGAACGCCTCGCTCAAGCAGTCGTCGAGCAATCAGGCATTTGCGACCGAAAATGTCTGTCTCTTCACGATCATTGATCTCCTTCGGAAAATCACGATTTTCGGACAGACCATACATCTCAAGGATATGCCGTGGTTCTCCTGAAATCTCCAAGGCCTCGGGCGCAGCCAACTGCATCTTCGCGGCGAGTTCATACGACTTGATCCGAGCTTCCAGGCGGCTATCGCCGGGACGCTGTTGTGCATGGCGCTGATTCAATGCCGCCAGCACATTGTGACTCGCTGCATCTCCCTCTTTCGTGACGATTCCGGCGGTCGCGGGGAACAGGTCTTCGATCGGGTTTGCGGTGCCAGGTCGTAGAATCGTTCCCTGATGCCGGGCTGGAAGGAATGCCGAATCCCAGTTCTTCTGACCGTTGGAGGGAAATCCGCGGTGATCTGGAAGAACAACAAACGTGGGAAGGTTGTCGTTCAGACTTCCCAGCGCATAGCTGACCCAGCAACCCATCCCCGGAAATCCAGGAGTCTGAAATCCTGTCGCCTGCAGCAGTGTCGATGTGCTGTGAACTCCGGTCTTTCCAATCAGGTTATGGATGAACGCCATTTCATCGACGACGGCACCGAGTGGTGCGGTCACGGCCGAGAGGTGCTTCCCGGACTCGCCGTACTGTTTCCAGTCCCACGGCGAGGCAAATGTGGCCCCATGCCCGTTCTGAAACAATTCGACTTTTTCACCCGGATCCCACGGCTGCCCGTTTCTTTTAATCAGGGCAGGTTTGTAATCGAACAAATCGACATGCGACGCGGCACCTGCCATGAAGAACTGGACGACACGAGTCGCCTTGGGAGGCAAGTGCATGACCTCCAGCACACCACCGTGAGCCCGTGCGACGGTCGCCGGCGCGGCATGGGCAGAATCGGTGAATTCTCGATCAAGCATCGAGGCGAGAGCCAATCCCCCCAGCCCACCACCACACGCCCAGAGAGCCTCGCGCCGATCGATTGCAGATTGTGACTGTCCCAGCTTTTCCAGCATCGCGTTCTCCCCGTTGAGTGACCTCTACAGGTTGTAACCCGAGGCGAGGCCTAAGCCAAGGTCTTGACCGAGTTTCAATCGGGAATCTGCTTCAATCAGGAATCTGTACTGGCCGATTCTGTCGGCCCGATTCCAGGATCGCCTGTGTCAAATCAAACACAGGCAGTGCAGCTTCGGGAGGAGACAGGTCGACGGCGCTTTCCAGAATTGAATCCAGGAACCCCGCAACCGGCGTCGATTCGGGTTCATCGGCAGTCAATTTCTCCAACTTGCCATCGCGGGCAATCCACAGTTCCCCGTGTCGAATCATTAAGTCGGCTCGCTCGCAGTGAAGGTGCAGATCTTCGCCGAGGTACTGTGCGTGGCCGACAAAATCGATCGATGCGACCACATTGCCACTGAACAACGCAGAGACACTCGTCACGATTTCGACATGACTGCCACACGTCTGGCTGCGGGCGAATGCCTCCAAGGGCCGGAGGCCCGTGACGTAGAACAGCGAATCGAGTTTATGGCTGCCGGCATCCGTGACAAATCCCCCTGGATTTTGTCGAGGGTCGTCACGCCACGTTCCGCCGATTGTCTGCTGCCAGTTCTCGACGTTGTGTGACACAATGGCTCGCACGACACCCCAGCGTCCCGATTGGATTTCACGTCGCAACGTTCGGTACAGAGATGTGTGCCGTCGCTGGTAGCCCAGCGTAAAAACCTGCCCCTTCGCTCGAGCCTGTTCCGCTCGCTGGATCAGTTCGACGATCTCAGCCCGCGTGGATGCGAGAGGCTTTTCGCAGAGCAGATGCCATCCACGATCCAGGCACGCGACGGATTGATGGTAATGCTCGGCTGTGGGCGTACAAATGATTGCAGCATCGATCTCTTCGACCTGCAGCAGTTCTGCAAACGTCGATGTCAGTTGAGCGGTTGGACAGAGTTCGGACTGCAATGCCCTCGCCGTCTCATGATGGGCATCCATCAGGGCGACAACTTGCCCTCGTCCATCAGCAATCAGCTTCTGCGTATGGTGCCGTCCCATTCTGCCACAGCCGATGATGGCAAATCGGAGATGTTTCATGACGGGTGTTCACTTGAAGCAGGTAAACCATCAAACGGCTTGCTTGTGCCGCCTGACATGACGTCGGTTGGGTGACGCTGGCGGCAGCCTTGAGCCGCCAGTGTCTTGTGAAAATGATGGCAGAGAGTTGCCTTGCCTGCGCACTGCTTTTTACTTTTTGTGGGGGGGATAAGTCGGGGCACCAGCATCGCCAGACGACCAGTTCTACATGCCATTTCGCTGAATACACTGGCGGCTCAAGGCTGCCGCCAGTGCCACCCCAAAAGCATTTGCATGATCGCATTCAGGTCAGTGCACGCGATGGCCTGGTTTAGCCCCAGTATCGGGATTCAGCAGGAAAATCTCCTTACCACCCGCTCCCGCAGCCAGAACCATCCCTTCGCTGATGCCGAATTTCATCTTGCGAGGTGCCAGGTTGGCACACAGAATGACCAGTCGCCCGACGAGGTCTTCCGGCTTGTAGGCACTCTTGATACCCGCAAATACGTTGCGCGTCCCTTCGCCGCCGAGGCTGAGTGTCAGTTGCAGCAACTTGTCAGCACCGACGACTTCATTCGCTGCGACCACACGCGCGACTCGCAGATCGACTTTGACAAAATCATCGATCGTACAGTGCTCCGCCACCAGCGGTTCTGCGGCGAGGGCTTCGGGGCCGTCATTCCAGGGGCTTGCGGGGGCGGAGGGAGCAGACGTTTCCGCTGCAGACTGAATTCCGTCTTCGATCATGGCTTGAACCTGTGCGAGTTCGACTCGCTTCATAAGGTGTTCGAATTTAGCAACGCGCGTTCCCACGAGCGGCGTCTGGGAGTCTTCCCATTTTTGAATTGGATGCTGCAACAACTGTCCCACC
>Ga0194055_10003599_pt1 | contig 11859 bp, 8 predicted proteins | sample SepL449m_MetaG_FD_155482 | JGI IMG/M metagenome (GOLD analysis project Ga0194055, IMG submission 155482) | Anoxic zone freshwater microbial communities from boreal shield lake in IISD Experimental Lakes Area, Ontario, Canada - Sep2016-L442-9m | ecosystem: Environmental > Aquatic > Freshwater >... | reverse complement strand
GGAGCGGCTAGACCGCTACGGTGCGCGCGGCAAACTGCGCCGCTACCCGGGACTCAAAGAGGAGTACTACCTAGCCGACTTTGAGCCTGATAGCGCGGTGCTCTCCTTGCTCGGTATTGACAGCGACCAGCCGCTGGCGGTGGTCCGCACCCCGCCTGCCGTTTCTCTCTACCACCGCTTTGAGAACAGCGCCTTCAGCGAGGTGCTGATTCGCTTGCGCGAGCAGGGCCAGGTCGTCGTGCTGCCGCGGACCGATGAGCAGCGCGCCGAGCTGGCCGCTGCCGGCGGCTTCGTTATTCCCGAAGTTGCCGTCGACGGGCCTTCACTGGTGGCGCTCGCCGACCTCGTCGTCAGCGCTGGTGGGACGATGAACCGCGAGGCCGTCGCGCTCGGCACGCCGGTGCTGACGACCTTCGAAGGAAAGATCGGCGCTGTCGACGAGAAGTTGATCGCCGAAGGGCGAATGGGCCGCCTCGATGACCCTGCCGCGGTCGTGCTCACCCGCCGCTCTGCTGGCGATGACGCAGCGGCGGATGCGGCGCGTGTGCGGCGCGATCCAGAGCTGTTGGTCGAGCTGCTGCTCAGCGCCGTTAACTGAGCTGCGAGCATCCTTGCGCGGCGCTGAAGGGAGAGTGCGTTAGAGCTAGAATCCCGCTCTGATGCGCAGTCGCCTCCACTCGGCGGTTTTCCCGCTCCATCGTCACTCAGTTGCGCAGCTGCTGGTTGACGGAGCGCTCTCCGCACTTGCTTACTTTCTAGCCTTCCGCCTCCGTTTCGACCAAGCGGCCGGACCGCCGCCGCGCTACGAGCGCCTATTTGAGGAGACAGTTCCGTGGGTAGTCGCGCTAGCGCTCGTGATCTTCTTGCTGCTGCGCACCGAGCAACGCCAGTGGCGCTACGCAACACAAGGCGATTACCTTGGCGTGCTGCAAGCAGTTGCGCTGCTGACCGTCGCGGTTGCTGGGCTGACGGCGCTGCTGCACCCGGTCAGCTATCAGTCGACTGGCGGCGAGATCAACGTGCTCGTCCCAACCGGCGTGCTGGCGCTCTTCTTCCTGCTGATGCTGCTGTTTGTTGGCGGTGTCCGTTTTGTCGCTCGAACCGTTCGCGAGCGACCAATCCGCGGTTTCCGCGCCGACAAGGATGCTCGCCGCGTGCTGATCATCGGCGCCGGTGACGGCGGCCGTCTGACGCTGCGTGAAATTCTTCGCAACCCAACGTTGGCACTCAACCCCGTCGGTTTTGTTGACGACGACCCGCTCAAGGCGGGCCTCCGGATTGACGGCGTCAAGGTGCTCGGCGGAACTGAACAGCTGGGGCGGATTCTCGACGAGGCCGAGCCCGATGAGATCTTGATCGCGATCCCGTCGGCGCCGGGTACTTTACGTGGTCTCGTTGTTCGCGCCGGCCGCGACCGAGGTATTCCCGTGCGAACCTTGCCTACCGTCTTCGAACTGCTGCAAGCTGGCTCCGGCCACGTTGTTCGCCAAGTCCGTGAGGTTCAGGTCGAGGACATCCTCGGCCGCGAGCCGGTGCGGATGGAGCTCGACCGCGTGGGCGCCTACCTCTCGAAGGAGATCGTGCTGGTGACCGGCGCCGGCGGCTCGATCGGCGCCGAGCTTTGCCGCCAGATCGCCCGCATTGCGCCTCGTCGGCTGGTGATCCTCGATCACGCCGAAGACAACCTTTTTGCGATCCAACGCGAGCTGGAAGAGGACCGCCACGTTCACCCCTCATCGCTTACCGCAGTGCTGGCGGACTGCAAGGATGAGGCGCGGATGCGCGAGATCTTTGAGCAGCATCGCCCAACATTCGTCTTCCACGCGGCTGCCTATAAGCACGTTGGCTTGATGGAGACCAACCCGGTCGAGGCGGTTCGCAACAACGCCGTTGCGACGCGGCTCGTCGCCGAGCTGGCCGGCGAGGTTGAGGTTCATAATTTCGTTCTAGTGTCGACCGACAAGGCGGTAACCCCGGCAACAGTGATGGGTGCCTCGAAGGCGCTCGCCGAATACGCCGTCGAAGAGATGAGCTCGCGCTTCCCGAAGACCAACTACGCCTCGGTGCGGTTCGGCAACGTGCTCGGCTCTTCCGGTTCGGTCGTGCCGATCTTCCGTCGTCAGATCGCGCGCGGCGGCCCAGTTACCGTTACCGACGATCGGATGACGCGTTACTTCATGACGATTCCGGAGGCAGTCCAGCTGATTATTCGCTCCGGTTCGATCGCAAAGGGAGGCGAAATCTTCGTGCTCGAGATGGGCGAGCCGGTCTCGATCATTGGGCTGGCCCGCGACATGATTGAGCTTTCAGGTTTGGAACCCGACCGCGACATCGCGATCGAGATAATTGGTCGTCGGCCGGGCGAGAAGCTCCACGAGGAGCTCTTCAATCCGCACGAGCGGCCTCAGCCGACGCCAGCTGAGAAGATCGTTCACGCCTCGCGCGCAGCGCGTGATAGCGATGAGATCGCTGGCTGGTTCGCTGAGATTCAGGCGCTGACTGAGAGCGGCGACGCCGCAGCCCTCGCCGCCAAAGTCGCGGCCTTCACCGACGCCGATCGCCCGCCCGATATTGCCGCCGCAGGCATCGATCAGCAGTCCAGCGACTCCAACGCATAAGATCAAGCGTCGATGACGCTGGTTCAAGCTGCTTTCTCGATCTCTGGCGGGATCGATCACATTGGTGCGCTCGCTGGCCTAGCCGCAGTTGTAGGCGTCGGCGTCCTCGCGGCGCTTTACGCATCGCAGGCTCGCGAGGTTAAGCGACTGCGCGACTGGGCAGGTCGTTCTCCTGAGCGCGATGCGGAGGCCGCGGAGAGAATCAGCGACGAGGCCGCGCGCCCGGCCCCAGCTACGCCGGCTGCCGCGACTGCCGGGGCAGCAACCGGGGCGGCAGCGACTGCGGCAGGGCGCCCACGCGCGCCGGTCACACCGCCCGCAACCGCGAAGCCAGCGGCCAAGCCGGTAACCGGCGCTGTACCAGGCCCATCGTCAACTCCGCCAGGCGGCGGAGTTCCCGGCAAGGCAGCGACCGGGGCAATCCCCGTCACGGGGGCAGCGGCGGCGGCAGCAGCGGCAGCCAAGCCGGTGACGGGGGCGACCCCGAGCACGCCTGCAAAACCAGAAGGAGCAGAGGCGAAGCCACCAGCCGAGCAGCCAGCTGCCGCGGCCGCAACCCCGCCGCCCGTGAAGCCGCCCGCCGCGCCACCGGTTCCGCCAGCCCCTCCCGCTGCTACGAGCGCCGCTGGCCGCGCAGCGCCACCAACCGCCCGGCCGCGCCCACGCACCGTCGCTCCTGCCCGCAATGCGACAGACGAGATAACGATCCCGCCAACTCGCCCGCCTGCTCCGCGCGCCAGCCGCCAGCCAGCCGACGAGCCGCCACAAGGGGGCAGGCGTTCACTACTGCTGGTGATCGTCGGTGGTCTCGCGATCATCGTGATCGCCTTCGTCCTAATAACCCAGGTCTTCGGCGGCAGCGATTCCAGCACGACATCGGTCCCGGCGACCAACAGCGTTGGGCCAGCGCCGACGGCGACCGATACGACGACCAGCGCCGCCGGCGGAGCAGTAGATAAGGCCGCAACTCAGGTTGCCGTTTTCAACGGCACTACCAGCAGCGGCATTGCGCGGGCGGCTGCTGACAAGCTTCAGGCCGCCGGTTTCACGAAGGTCGGTCCGGTCACGACGGCGCCCGATCAGACCGCCCAGACTTCGACCGTCTACTACGAGACAGGGGCCAAAGCGGCGGGCGACGAGGTTGCCACGACGCTTGGCCTAAGCAGCGCTGCGGTGATGCCGATCGATCAGAACATCCGCGTCCTCGGTCAGACCGCAGTCGTTGTCGTAGTGCTAGGCGCCGACCAGGCGCAGTGATCTACCTCGCCAGGCACGGTCAGACCGCCTACAACTTGGAGGGGCGCTTTCAGGGCTGGGGCGACGTTCCGCTTGATCAGCTAGGACGCGAGCAGGCCCGCCAACTTGCCGTTGCGGTGGCCGAGGTTGAGCCGGTGACGCTCGTTTCGAGCAACATCGCTCGCGCGCTTGAGACCGCAACGATCGTCTCGGAGCTAGTTGGGCTGGAGTTGCAGATTGATCGGCGCTTTGCCGAAACAGAGACCGGCGACTGGACCGACCGCAGCTTCGCCGAGGTTGCCGCTGAGGACCCGGAGGCGTTCGCGGCCTTCGTCGAACTGCAGCCAGACTGGGGCTTCCCGGGAGGTGAGAGCTTTGCCACGCAGGCTGCACGTGTGGCGGCGGGGCTGGACGATTGGCGCGCGCGCAGCGAAACTGGACCTACTGTGATCATCTGCCACGGCAACGTGATCCGCCTTGCACTGCGTGATGCAGGCAGGGATGGGTCGGAGCGCCCCGACAATGGGAGCATGGTGGCGCTTTGACGCGGCTCGCTCAAGTCGTCTTTGCGCTGCTTGTAATCGCCACTGGCGGAGCCTTCTTTCTGGCGCAGAAACTTAAGACTGCCGATCCGGTGCTGCTCTCGTTCCGACTTAAGTCGGAGGCGATCTCCCCCAATGGAGACGGACGCTTTGAGCGTCAGCGGATTACCTTTCGGCTGAAGCGAAGCGAGCTGATCGACGTTGCTGTCGTTGATGAACGTGGCGACAGCGTCCGCGAGCTGGCGTCCGGCGTTCAGCTACCTGCCTACCGCACGATCGCCCCGCTCAGCTGGGATGGCCGCAGCGAAGACGGCAAGGTTGCGCCTGATGGGCGTTATCGGATCAGAGTCACGCTGCGCCGCGAAGGACGCAGCATCGTTGTGCCGCAATCGTTCCGCGTCGATGACACGCCACCGAACATCAAGGTCGTCTCGATCGGTCCGAACGTCGGCCCCGGGCCTGAGTTGCTGCCTCGCACTGACGGCCAGCCCGCTCAAATCAACCTCAACAGCGCCGCCACCGACGGCCGGATCCTTGTCTTCCGCACCTCGCCGCTACCGACCGAGCAGGTCGCCGAGCTTCCGATTGAGCAGGGGTCAAGCCAGGTCAGCTGGGACGGTCGCGCTGCGAACGGTCGCTTGGTTTCGCCCGGGACCTACCTCGTTGTTGCGCAGCGCCGCGATTCGGCCGGCGTTCTCGGCAGCTCTGTCGAGCTAGATGCGAAGGGCCTGCCGGTCACGGTTTACGGCCAGCGACTTCCTGGCCGTGGCGGCATAACGGTGCGGCCGATTGCGGCCCAGCCGCCGTTGCTACCGACTACGGCCGGTTCCGCTGCGAGCGTGGCCGTCGACGGAAATGGCAAACGGTTTAGTTGGACGCTTAACCAGCTCGGCAAGTCCCCGTCGCGCCGCGGCGCCAGTTCGGCTTCGACCGTTCGCGTTAAGCCTCCCGGCAAGAGCTCACAGCTCTTCCTCTTCACGGCAAAGAAGGGCGCGCTCAGCGCCACAGTCCCGCTTGCCGTTGACGATTCCCAGTCGCACCCTGTGCTTGTCGTGTTGCCGCTGATCACTTGGCAGGGCCGCAATCCAGTTGACGACGACGGTGATGGTGAGCCAAACCTGCTCACGACCGGCGGTCCGGCGAAACTGGCGCGCGTACTCGGGACTCCGCTGCCGGCGCGATTCGCGGTGCAGGAGAAGCCGATCATGCGTTGGCTGAGCCGCAGCCGCTACCGCTATGACCTGACAACCGACTATGGGCTCGCGAGCGGTCGTGGCCCGGGGCTGGCCGACCACAGTGGCGTCCTGCTGGTGGGTGACACAGTCTGGCTTCCAGCTGCTGCTTCGCGCAAGCTGCGGAGCTTCGTGACCGCTGGCGGGACGCTCGTAGAGGCTGGGACCGACTCGCTGCTTCGCTCCGTGACGTTGACCAAGACGACCAACCTTGTGCAGCCACTGCCGCCGGCGACGGCCGACATCTTCGGTAGCACGCTAGAGCCCGCGGCGAGGGGCAATTTTGACGTGACCGCCGGCGATGATCAGATCGACCTGTTTAAAGGTACGAGTGGACTCTTCAACAACTACGCCGCGATTGAAGCAACGAAGGCGGTGCCGACCGGCAAGCCGCTCGCGGCGGCAGTTACGGCTGACGGCGCCCTTACTATCGTCGCCTTCCGCGTAGGTAAAGGCACCGTGATCCGTTACGGCCTGCCACAACTTCCATCCAGATTGGCAACCGATCCTGATGTTCAGGGACTGATGGCACGCTCATGGCAACTGCTTTCGCGCTAACAATCTGCAGCCTGCTCGCCGGAGCGACGCTCGTCGTCCAATCGGCGACGGCGCGCGCTCGGCTGATGCTCGCGACGCTGATCGTCGCGCCGCTGATTCTAATTGCGCATGTCGCCAATGCCGACCAGCTTTCAGCGTTGCGCGATCGCCCGGCTCTGGCGGTTGCGGCCCTGATCATTGGCCTCTCGGCGGTCGGTGCTCTGGCGATTCTGTTCACCAAGCGGCCCGCCGCCTTCCCAATCGCGGTCGTGATCACACTGCCATTTCGAATCCCGATTGCGGTCGGTGATTCGACCGCCAATCTGCTGCTTGGCCTCTACCTAGTCGTCGCCGCAGGCTCGCTCGCTTGGCTGCTCCCACGGCTCCGCGCTGGCGCCACCGAGGAGGGCCCGCAGCCGCGCGCACTGGAGTGGGTAATCGCCGCTGTACTCGTCCTCTACTCGCTTCAAAGCGCCTACGGGCTCGGCAGCGCACCAGCACTCGAGAACGTCGTCTTCTTCTACGTGCCGTTCGCGCTGCTGTTCGTTTTGATCGCGCGTTCACGCTGGAGTGAGAAGCTGGCTGGGCGCACGCTGGCCGTGCTGGTCGGGCTGGCGCTGCTGCTGACCGCCGTCGGCTTCTTCGAGTTCGCGACGCAGCAGATCTTCCTGAACCCGAAGGTGATCGCCTCAAACCAGTTCGCCGATTACTTCCGTGTCAATTCAGTCTTCTTCGATCCGAACATCTTCGGCCGCTTCCTCGTCGTCGTAATCGTGCTGCTCGTAGCCTGGATCTGCTGGCAGAAGCGCAACCGGCAGGTCGCGCTCGGTGCGCTCGCCGTGGCGGTTCTGTTCGGCGGGCTGCTGATCACGCTCTCGCAGTCGAGCTTTGTCGCCCTGCTGGCCGGACTTGCCGTGATCGCTGCGCTGCGCTGGAGTGTGCGCTGGACGGTTGGTCTCGTTGTCGCTGCGCTGGTGGTTGGCGTCGTCGCTGCGGCGGTCGGCAGCGGTGCGCTGAGCGGCGGCCGGACGGCCGAGCGCGCCACCAGCGGCCGCGCAGCGCTGGTGACTGGAGGTGGCAAGCTTTTCGTCGAACGACCGCTGCAAGGGTGGGGGGCGGGCTCGTTCGCGAGGCAATATCGCCGCAGCAACGATGTTTCGTTCGAGCGCGCGGCATCGGCTTCGCACACGATTCCTGTGACGGTGGCCGCTGAGCAGGGCGTGATTGGGCTGATCGCTTACCTAGCGCTGCTGACGCTGGCCTTCGCTCGGGCTCTGCGTGGCGCCCGCTCTGCACCGTGGCCGGAGATGCAGGTTGGCGTCGCCGCTGCGTTCACGGCGGTTGTTGTTCACACCTTTATCTACGCGGCCTTTCTCGAGGATCCACTGACTTGGGCTCTTCTCGGCGTAGCAACGGCGCTGGCAGCTGGTCGCTCCGAGGACCAGGATGAGGGCTCGGGCCGGTGACGATCTCTCGGCGCGAGCTCTTCATCGTCGCGCTGGTCGCTGTGCTCGTAGTTGTGGCCTGGCTGCTGGCGGGAAGTTACCCGTCCTATGACGCCTACTACCACCTCGTCTGGGGCCGAGAGCTATTCGCCGGGCAAGTCCCCTCGATCGGCGTCTACCAAGCGCCGACCGCCCACCCGCTCTATTTAGTAATCGGCGGCTTACTGGCAGCGGTGTTCGGCTCTGAGGCCGATCGCGTGATCGTGCTTGTCGGACTCAGCTCGCTTGCCCTCTGTGCTTGGTCGCTATGGCGAATCGGGCGCGTTATGTACGGCACGTGGCCGGGGATAGTTGCCGCGCTACTCACCGGCTCCACGCTGACGCTGCTGATCTACGCGGCGCGCGGCTTCGTTGACGTTCCTTTTCTAGCGCTCGTCTTTCTCGCCGCAGCGCTAGAGGCTGAGCGTCGCCGCCGTGGGCTCGCAGTGATGCTCCTTCTCGCTGGCGCCGGCCTGCTCCGTCCCGAGGCGTGGGTGATAGCTGGCGTCTACTGGCTCTGGTGCATCTGGCCGCCCGACCCCGAGAGTGGGCGCCGCAGTCCGCGCCTAGGGCTGCTGGCCTTGCTTCTCGGGCCGCCTCTGGTTTGGCTGCTCTTTGACTGGTGGGCTGTCGGAGAGCCTCTCTACTCACTGACAGCGACCAGCAGCCTCGCCGAGCAGCTTGGCCGCCCGCGTGGGCTTGGCAATGTTCCAGGCACGCTCGTTGATGCGTTGATTTGGGTTCTCCGCGCACCGGTCTTGGCGCTTGCGTTGGTCGGTCTCGTGATTGAGGCGATTCGCCGCCGCGCCGTCTCGTTCTACGTCGGTGGCGGTCTTGTCGTAATCGGGATCGTGACCTACGCCTTGCTCGGCGTGTTCGGTCTTTCATTGATCCCTCGCTACCTGACGGTCACCGCGTTGTCGCTGCTGATTTTTGCCGCATACGCGCTGGCTGGGTGGGTTGATCTGCCGAGCGGTTGGCTGCGCCGCGGATGGGCCGCAGTCGTTGTCGTTCTGGTGATCGCCGGTCTAGCAATCACGGTTAGTCGCGGCGACATCAGCGGCCGCGCAGACGATGAGCTTGGCTTTGTCACCGGAGTCCACAACGACCTTGTCGCAACGCTGACCGACCCGACCGTTGTCGCGGCACGGCGCTGCGGCCCGCTGACACTGCCGACGTTCAGTCTCGTTCCCGACTCGCTCTGGATTCAGGACAGCCCGGATGGTTCTGTCATCTCGCGCTCCGACCGCCAGCCAAGCACTGGGGTGGCGCTTGTCTTCACCGACGTCAAAACGCACAAGCGGTACGGAACAGCTGCCGGAATTGAAACCGCCACAGACCGCCCGCCGCGTGGCTTCAAGCTGATCGCCAAGCACGGGCGAATATCAGCTTGGGCGCTCTGCCGTTAGCTGTCGCGCGCCACGCCGAGCTGTTCGAGTCGCTGCCAGAGCGGCCCGTTCTGGCGCCTGGCTGTCTGCGCCATCGCCCACTCGCGCAGTTCGGCGTCAGGCCGCGTGCGGGCGCCTGCCTGCTCGAGTAGCGCGGCGGCAAACTCTTCGGCGTCGGCTGCTCGCGTGACTGCCGGGGCCCAGCTAGTCACGCCTGAGAGCATCGGGCTGACGGTACGTCGCCCGAGCCGTGCGTACTTGAGGATCCGGTTCGGTAGCCCAGCGTCGTTAAAGGGCTCAACTTTGAATGGGATGATGCCGACGTCGGCGGTGAGTATCAGCCGCGAGGCCTGCTCGTCGCTCTGGCGGCCGAGCCAGACGAGGCTGGGGTGCTCGCGGCAGGCTTGGAAATCAGGATCGCCTGCGCATTCGTCGTCGTGCCAGTCGCCGATCAGCAGCAGCACGAGCCGCTCGCCGAGCTGCTCGGCGACGGCGCGAAGCAGCGCCCAGTCGGTGCGCCAGCCAAGGTGGCCGAGCGAGACTGCAACGACCGTGCCGTCGATCTGCGGCGCCGGAAAGCGGTCGGCGGGGGTTGTCACCAGCAGCGCGTCCCGGCCAGCGGCGGTTTCAATCTCGACCAGGGTGTCTGAGACGGCGAACGTCAGCGACGAGGACTCTGATGCCTGCTCGTGCAGCTCGGCTAGGCGCTCGCGCCGCTCAGGCGTCGCGTCGTAAGCGAGCTCATAGCGATCCCAGCGCGAGTACCAGATTTCGCAGCCGGGGCAGTCGGCTTGGATTGACTTGGCCAGCGGCAGCTGCAGAGGGTGGAAGATGATTACTACGCGCGGCTCGCCGCGGTCGCTGCGCAGCGTCCCCACGAGCCGCTTCGCTTGGCGCGCCGCTAAAGCCGCGCCGACTGAGCGCGGCAGCCTCGCGATCGCGCCGTAACGCACGCGCGGCGGGTCAACCGCAACGACGGCAGGCGAGCGCAGCAGGTCCTCGGCCTGCTCGCGCAGGATGAACTGCTCCAGCTCGCGGGCCAGCAGCAGCACGCAGATCGGCTGCCCTTTGTTGGCTAGTGAACTCACGGCCGCCAGCCTAGCCGCGCGGGGCTCCACCGCGTGGGTGGGTAGCGTCCGCGTGTAGATGGACAGCATTCTCAAGCGGCTTGCGACATCCGGCATGGCCTTTCAGGCTTCGAGCCTGCTAGCCGGGCTGCTTGCGCTCTTTACGCTGCCGCTCTACACACGCTCGCTGACGGCGGCCGAGTTTGGTTACGCGGAAACGCTGCTCACGCTCGTGATCCTCACCAGCATCCTGCTGCGCGCTGGACTGGGAGAGGCCTTCATCCGCCACTGGCATGAGGCGGGCAGCGAGGCCGCCCGCACCCACCTTGTAAGGACGACGACCGGCTTCGTGCTGATCAGCTCAACGCTGGCGCTGGCGGTTGGCTTTCTGCTCGCTGAGCCGCTCTCGCAGTTGATCCTCGGGACCTCCGACGCGACGCTGATGTCGGCTGGCGTCTTTGGCATCTGGGCATTCACGAACTTGGAAATGGCTTACGCGCTGCTGCGAATTAGCGCGCGCCGCCGCGCCTACCTGATCGCCTCGTCGACGAATGTGATCCTGACCGTTTCGCTGACTGTCACGCTCGTCGTCTTCTTAGATGAGGGCGCGCGCGGCTACGTGCTTGGCAACTACGTCGCCTCGTCGGTTGTTCTGGTTGGACTTTGGATCTTCGTCCTGCGCGAGCACATCGGCATTCCGCGCGGGCCTTTGCTGCTCGGGCCGCTGCTGCGCTACGGCGCGCCAACGATCCCAGCCGACGCAGCCGTCTTCCTGCTCAACGTTGTCGACCGCGCCTACCTGCTGCGCGCCGACAGCCCGTCTGCCGCAGGCCTCTATTCGGTGGCCGTGAAGCTTGCGACGGCCGTGATCATCCTCGTGCGCGCGTTCCAGCTCGCTTGGCCGCCGCTTGCCTACTCGATCGTTGATGACGAGCGCGCGCAGCAGGTCTACGCGCGCGTGACCACTGCTTACATGATCGTCAGCTCGCTGCTCGTCGCTGGCTTCATTCTGCTTGGCGCCTGGCTAGTACGGCTGCTGACGGCCCCGAGCTTCTTCTCGGCCAACGAGGCACTGCCGTGGCTGGCGCTGGGCTGGGCGCTCTATGGGCTCTATCTCGTGCTGGTAACGATCGCTGGCCGCGCAAAGGTGACGGTCCGCACGCTGCCAGCAGCGGCTGCCGGGCTCGTTGTCAATGTCGGCCTCTTGATCTGGCTCGTGCCGCCGCTCGGCGTCGTCGGCGCCGCAATCTCGCTCTGCGTCGCCTACGTTGCGATGTTGGTCGTTCTCTTCCTTTTGACGCGCAAAGTTTTCACGGTGCCATTCGAGTGGCGCAAGATCATTCCGCTGATCGTGATCGTCGCTGCGCTAAGTGTCCTCGGCAACGAGCTGCTGCCCAGCGACGGCATCGCTGCCTTGCTGGAGCGATCACTGCTGCTTGCGGCAATCGCCGCCGCGTTGCTCTTGGCTCGAGTCGTGACGGTTGGCGAACTACAGACGCTGCGTTACAGCCTGCGGCCACCGCGGTTGTAATCGAGCGCTGCTTCGCGCAGCCCTTCGCCCCGGTCGGGGTGGAGCGATGCGTGGGCGTGGGCGCGGTAGCGGGCAGCGTTGTGGCCGGGCAGCACGGTCGCGGCGATCGCGCGAAGCGAATACGTCCAAGCCGTCAGCCAGCGCACCAGCGCCGCTGAGATGCGCGAGTGGTGCTTGCGCATGTAGCGGTCGCGATTACGTGAGAGCTCGACGATCCGCTTCTC
>Ga0194055_10003598_pt1 | contig 11861 bp, 11 predicted proteins | sample SepL449m_MetaG_FD_155482 | JGI IMG/M metagenome (GOLD analysis project Ga0194055, IMG submission 155482) | Anoxic zone freshwater microbial communities from boreal shield lake in IISD Experimental Lakes Area, Ontario, Canada - Sep2016-L442-9m | ecosystem: Environmental > Aquatic > Freshwater >... | reverse complement strand
ACCAATTAGGTCACCGCGAATGACTTGATCGCCAACCGTTAAGTTTGAGGCAACAGGCTCGTAAGTTGTGCGAAGCCAGCCATGTTTAATCACCACAACTGCTCGACCCGCCACCGCTTGTACGTAAATGACAGTGCCGTTTTCTGGCGCGAAAACACCTTGTCCAGAGTGGGCTTGCAAATCAACCCCGCGATGACCGGGTAGCCAGTTATGCAGTGGTGGCTCAAATCCTCGCGATATGCCAGATGGTGGGTTTAGTGGAAATTGCCAAAATGGGCTGGGCTGCGCCCAAGATTTATTGGACAGCCAACCCAAAGTAGACGCTAACCCAACGATTAGGCCGATAATTGTCCACTTTTTGCGCATTTAGCAAGTTTGGCCACCGCAGTGCCGCGGCGCAGCGGCCAGATCGGTTCTGTGGAGCAAACTCGGGTGTGAATTTTGGTTTTGATAGGTGGCAAAATCCCTCTAAACTAAGGGCAGCACTTGTCTAACAAGTGACTTCACAGGTTCAACTGTGGCTAACTCAGACCATCGGTCCTTGAGCAATCAAGGTGGACTGAACCCGCCGAACCTAAGGGCGTTAACAACCGTTACCGCGCTAACCGCAATGGAGTAAGCGAAAGCCTGCTCAAAAGGAGAAATACATCATGGCTGTTATCTCAGCACGCCAGCTACTCGAGAACGGTGTCCACTTCGGTCACCAGACTCGTCGCTGGAATCCAAAGATGAAGCGCTTCATTTTCACCGAGCGCAACGGCATCTACATCATTGACTTGCAGCAGTCACTTTCTTACATCGATCGCGCACATGCGTTCGTTAAGGAAACTGTTGCTAACGGTGGCACCGTACTTTTCGTAGGTACCAAAAAGCAGGCACAGGAAGCAATTGCTGATCAGGCAACTCGCGTCGGTATGCCATACGTTAACCATCGTTGGTTGGGCGGAATGCTTACCAACTTCCAGACCATCTCAAAGCGCATTGCACGTTTGAAGGAACTTGAAGGCATGGACTTCACAAACGTTGCAGCTTCTGGTCTAACCAAGAAAGAACTGCTTGTTCTTTCTCGCGAAAAAGAAAAACTTTCAACCTCACTTGGCGGACTTCGCGACATGCGTAAAGTTCCAAGCGTGATTTGGGTCGTTGACACCAACAAGGAACACCTTGCTGTTGCCGAAGCTCGCAAACTAAACATCCCAGTGGTTGGCATCCTTGATACCAACTGCGATCCAGATCTTGTTGATTTCCCAATCCCAGGCAATGACGATGCACTTCGCGCAGTTGGTCTACTAACCAGCGTTATTGCTGATGCAATCGCTGAAGGTTTACTTGCTCGTTCAGGCGCCGCAGAAGCTGGTGTAACAACAGATGTTGAACCATTAGCTGAATGGGAAAAAGAACTTCTTGAAGGTAGCCCAGCCGAAGCTCCCGTTGCTGAAGTTGCGCCAGAGGCACCTGTTGCTGAAGCACTAGTTACCGAAGCACCCGTTGCTGAAGTTGCTGTGGAAGTTGCGCCAGTAGAAGTTGCTGAAGTTGCTGTGGAAGTTTCTAGCGAAACCCCAGCTGAATAATTTTCGTCGGGTTGCGCTGGCAACAGCGCAACCCACAAATTCGTAATCAAACACAACCCTTAAGGACACATACTCATGTCAATTTCAGCCGCTGATGTAAAGAAGCTTCGCGATGCGACTTCAGCCGGAATGATGGAATGTAAGAAAGCACTAGAAGAAGCAGCAGGTGATTTCGACAAAGCTGTTGAAATCCTGCGCATCTCAGGCGCTGCTAAAGCCGCAAAGCGTGGAGCCGAGCGCGAAACTTCAGCTGGCCTCGTTGCTGCTGATGGCGCAGCACTTGTTGAGCTGCTTTGCGAAACCGACTTCGTTGCCAAGAGCAGCGAATTTTTGGCGTTAGCCTCTGAAATCGCTGCTCTAGTTAAAGATGCGAAGAATGCTGATCATGACGCAGTGCTTGGTCTAACCCTTGCAAACGGCGCAACTGTTGGTGCGGAAATCGAACTCCGTGCCGGCGTTATCGGCGAGAAGCTAGAACTAGGTCGCGTTGCACTTCACGATGGCGATGTTGCACTTTACCTGCACCGTCGTTCCTCAGACTTGCCACCTGCTGTTGGCGTAATGGTTCAGTACAGTGGCAATGAAGAAGTCGCTCGTAGCATTGCAATGCAGATTGCCGCTATGCGTCCGACTTACTTAACTCGTGACGAAGTTCCAGACTCAGTAGTCGAGAACGAGAAGCGCATCGTTGCCGAGACCGCCAAAGAAGAAGGTAAGCCAGAAGCTGCCATGCCAAAAATCATTGAAGGTCGGGTAAACGGATTCTTCAAGGAAAATGTACTTCTTGAGCAGTCTTCAGTTACAGATAACAAGAAGAGCGTGAAGCAGATTCTTGACGAATCTGGCACAACTATTACTGGCTTCACTCGATTTGAAATCGGCGCTGCCTAACACTTAAGCCCTTTTGACACCGCGTCATACACCTTCGAACGTTTTCGGGGGAGTATGGCGCGGTTTCGCTTTGGGATACGGCAAGATAGAGACGTGACCTCATCGCATACTCCCACAGCCGGTTGGGCCGCCATTCCGCAAGATGGCTGGAACCGCGTACTACTTAAACTTTCTGGTGAAGCTTTCGCTGGCGACGGCAAACTTGGGGTAGATCCAGATGTTGTGCGTGACATCGCTAGGCAAATCGCAGGGGTAGTTCGTTCAGGTCGCGAAGTCGCAATTGTTATTGGCGGCGGAAATTATTTCCGCGGAGCGCAACTATCCGATGGCGGGATGGATCGCGCTCGGGCCGATTACATGGGCATGCTTGGCACCGTTATGAATTGTTTAGCCTTGCAAGATTTCTTGGAGAAGCAAGGAATAGAAACTCGGGTACAAACCGCAATTCCGATGAGCCAAGTTGCTGAACCATACATTCCACGCAAAGCCGAGCGCCATTTAGAAAAAGGCCGAGTCGTTATTTTCGGTGCGGGTCTTGGCGCACCATATTTCAGTACCGATACATGTGCTGCGCAGCGCGCGCTTGAAATCGGCGCCGAAGTTGTATTGATGGCCAAGGGTGTTGATGGTGTTTACGACAGCGATCCTCGCCTTAATGCAACGGCTGTTAGATTCCTTGAATTGAGCCACGATGATGTTTTGGCAAAGAATCTTAAAGTGGCTGATGCAACAGCAATCAGTTTGTGCCGCGACAACAACTTGCCAATCGTAGTTTTCAATTTGTTAGAAGATGGCAACATCGCACGTGCGGTTCATGGTGAACCAATCGGCACACTAGTAAGTTCCTAAATCCGAGAGGGCATCATGATTGATGACACATTGTTAGACGCTGAAGAGAAAATGACGAAGGCGCTTGAAGTTGCGCGCGAAGAGTTCACCACAATTCGCGCTGGCCGAGCATCTGCTCAAGTATTCAGCAAAATCATGGTTGATTACTACGGAAGCCCAACACCAATCCAACAGGTAGCTTCCATTCAGACGCCAGAAGCACGACTGGCAGTTGTTACCCCGTTTGATAAGAGTGCGTTGGGCGCAGTCGAACGGGCTATCCGCGATTCCGATCTTGGCGTAAACCCATCGAACGATGGCAATGTAATTCGCGTACCATTTCCGCAGTTAACTGAAGATCGACGGAAAGAATATGTGAAAGTTGCCAAAACAAAGGCTGAAGATTCTCGTATCACCTTGCGCAATATTCGACGCAGCGCCAAAGAAGCACTTGAGAAGCTGGCCAAAGATGGCGACGCTGGCAAAGACGATGTAGCTCGTGCGGAAAAGGCGCTTGAAGAACTAACAAGTAAGTTTGTCACTTCAATCGATGACCTATTGAAGAACAAAGAAGCCGAACTTCTAGAGGTTTAATCGTTGAGCACGCAAACTGATCCGGATTATGGTCGCGCTGGTCGTAATCTGCCCTTAGCAACTGTTGTCGGGATATTACTTTTTGCCATCTTTTCGCTTAGTTTGATTTATCGGCCATATATATTCGCGCTCCTGGCCGCTGTAGTTATGTTACTTGCCGTTGCTGAGTTGTCTAGGGCGCTCGTGGCAGAGTTGCCAGCGCAAGTTCGCAAGGTATTGCTCGTCGCAGCTCCTTCACTGGTGCTTGCCGCATATTTCGGTGGCCCACAATGGCTACTAATTAGTTTTGTTATCGCCGTGGTTGCAGTTCTAGTTTCTCGGCTATTCCACGAACAAGATAAATACGTATCAAACGTATCTCGGGCAATTTTTATTCTTACTTATGCGCCACTGCTCTCTAGCTTCGCAGTTTTACTAGCTGCCCAAAAGGACGGCGACTTAAAAGTTCTAACTTTGGTACTGCTAACCATCGGTGCTGACATCGGTGGGTACTTCGCTGGCGTGCTCTTTGGCAAGCATCCAATGGCGCCGCGAATTTCACCCAAGAAATCTTGGGAAGGCTTAATTGGCGCTGTGCTATTTGAAATTGGGATTGGTATAGCGCTTTGGATTTTCCTATTTGAAGGTTCATGGTGGAAGGGCGCACTGGCCGGTGCCATCATGGCTGTTACTGCAACTTTTGGCGACTTAGTTGAATCGATGATTAAGCGCGATCTTGGCATCAAAGATATGTCGCGTTTAGTCCCAGGTCACGGCGGCATTATGGATCGCCTCGATTCTCTGGTAATCAACGCGGCCGTTGCTTGGGCACTTTTTGCTTTATTGGTCTAATGCCCTAAACGCCATAGGCTGGAGACATGCCTAAACCTGGGGAATTGGAAATGGTCGCGCCGAGGCGCCAGAAACCACCATTACATTGGTCCGATCTCACAGTTGATGAGAGAAAAGAAAAAGTCGTCGAGCTCGGGTTGCCAGCATTTCGGGCCGACCAGATCTCGCGCCAATTTTTTGGGCGTCTGTCAAATGATCCACAATCTTGGACAGATATTCCAGCCGAATTGCGCCCAGCAGTGCAGACACAACTATTTCCAGAGTTGCTCACGTCAATAAAAGCCCTCGACTGTGACGGTGGTACAACCGTTAAACAAGTCTGGAAGTTATTTGATGGCGCGATGGTCGAAAGCGTACTTATGCGCTACACCGACCGCACAACGATGTGTATTTCTTCACAGGCGGGTTGCGGCATGAACTGTCCATTCTGCGCCACTGGCCAAAATGGTTTAACTCGTAATTTGTCTACCGCCGAAATTGTTGAGCAGATTCTGGTGGGTGCTCGCGCACTTGCCAACGATGAAATTGCTGGTGGCGTGGGTCGGGTAAACAACATTGTGTTTATGGGCATGGGTGAACCAATGGCCAACTACAAAAATGTTATTGCTGCTATTCGTCGATTCACTGATGATGCCCCGGCTGGAATTGGACTCTCAGCGCGCGGTATCACTCTTTCTACTGTTGGCTTGGTCCCACGTATTTATGATTTGGCTAAAGAAGGCATTCCAGTGACTCTGGCGGTTTCCTTACACTGTCCAGATGATGAACTTCGCGATACTTTGGTGCCAATCAATAACCGTTACAAAATTAATGAAGTCTTAGATGCTTGTTGGAACTACGCAGATGTTACTGGGCGACGAGTTTCGATTGAATACGCGTTAATCAAGGACATAAACGACCAGGCCTGGCGCGCTGAACTTTTAGGCAAACTATTGCAGGGGCACCTAGTTCATGTGAACCTAATTCCGCTGAACCCAACACCTGGGTCAATTTGGACAGCGTCACGACCTGAAGACGAACGAGCGTTCTTGCGTATCTTGCATGAACACGGTGTGCCAGCAACTGTGCGTGAAACCAGAGGACGCGAAATTGATGGCGCTTGTGGTCAGTTAGCGGCCAGCGTCTAACGAGCGTGTCATCGCTTAACTTGCTCTACATTTGCGCGCCCACAACCTAATCTTGGGCTATGAGTCTTTCTGTAAAAAATCGTAAATGGCTATTCGGCATCAATGCACTTTCTGCTTGGGTTGGTTTAGGCATGGCTGTCGTAATCGATTTCTTTGGCTTGGTGCACTACGACCCACCAACAACTCCCATTCCACATTCACAGTTTGCCTACTACGGCCACTATGCAGATGGAATTGCTGGTGGCCCAGCGCGATTGCTTGATCTATTTAGCTATTTCACAATTTGGAGCCAGGTCGTTGTCGGCGTTGTTGCAACACTGCTTTTTTTGAACCCAGGCCGAGATAGTAAACGCCTGCGAGTATTTCGTTTGGACAGCTTGTTGATGATTTCCGTAACTGGAATCGTGTACAACGCATTGATTGCACCTGGCTATCCTCCTGTGGGACTTAATGTCTATTCGAGTTTCTTTGAACATACTTTGACCCCGATTTTGACCATCTTGGTATTCCTTTTGGTTGGGCCCCGCAATTGGATAAATTTGCGCACATTTGGTTTGGCACTGGCGTTGCCGATTGTCTATGTGGTTTACACCTTGGCTCGTGGCGCAATCATAAATATGTATCCGTACGATTTCTTTGATGTAGCACAGCACAAAATGGATATGGCCCGGTACTGACATTTGTTGGAATCATTATCTTGGCGGCAGTGGTGTTGATGTCCATCTTCTGGGGGATCGAACGGTTCTTGCCCGAAGGCAAAGACACCGAGTCGATTTACCTCTAGAAATTTTCTTTGCCGAGATTATTTGTTTTAGCAGGCACTTACTCGCCAATTAGGCGGCCAAGTAACGCACTAACTTTGGATGTGCGTCCGTGCTTTGCTTCTACAGAGTCAGCATGTCTGACGGCCACAAGTGCACTATTTATGCCTAGCCAGCGAAGCGGTTCAATCTCCCAGTTACGGCTTTGGTGATTAACCCAAGGCAAAGTGGTCAGATCGCTTGACTGTCCACAAATCAAATCAGCAAGAGTGCGCCCAGCTAAGTTGCTAGTGCTAACTCCATCGCCAACATAGCCGCCAGCCCAAGCAATGCCAGTATCGGTATCGAGTCCACACGATGCCATCCAATCACGCGCAATTCCAAGTGCTCCGCCCCAAGCGTGTGTAATCTTCGAGCCAGCGACATCGGGGAATAATTCGAGCAAAGTTTTTTCCAAGAGTGAATGCACTTCGGGCACTAGATCGTTTTGCGGTGATATTTGTGAACCGAAATGGTACGGCGCGCCACGGCCACCAAAAGCGATTCGATTATCCGCAGTGCGCTGACCGTAAATAACAAGATTTCGAAAATCACTGAAGGTCTGGCGGTTAACTAAACCGGTTTTTTGCCAGAAGTTTTCAGACAATGGTTCGGTAGCAATCATTAGTGAATACACCGGGACAACTGCGCGCCGTGATTGTTTAATGGTCGGGGAGTACCCTTCAGTAGCGCGCACAATGTATTTAGCGCTAACGCTTGCGCTAGCCGTGCTGACTTTATGTTTTGTAATTTCTAAAACTGGTGAGTTTTCAAAAATCTGAACCCCAAAATCTTCAACCACTCGCGCCAAACTGTGTACTAGTTTGGCGGGATTGAGTGCTGCGCAGTTTGGGGTAAACGTCCCACCTAGCGCATCGGCAAAATGTGCCTGGCTGGCTATTTCAGCAGCAGATAAAAACTCAAGGTCACTAGCCGGTAGGCCGCTCGCGCGATGTTCTTTAACTTCGTCTCGCGCTCGATCTAGTTGAACTTGGTTTCGAGCGGCGATCACAGTGCCACCGTGCGACCAATCGCAATCGATATTTTCAAGTTCAATGACGCGGGCAATCTCGGCAATGTTGCCAACCATGGCAGTATGCATTCGCTTTGCTTGATCTGGCCCAAAAAGTTTGGCTAACTTATTAAACGATGCTGGGAATAGGGCAGAGCACCAACCACCATTGCGCCCCGAGGCACCAAAGCCCACATGATTGGCATCTAGAACTGCAATGGTTAAGTGCGGCGCCTGTTTCTTTAAGTAATACGCAGTCCAGAGTCCGGTGAATCCTGCGCCAACGATGGCGACATCAACATCAAGATCATGGTCCAGTTTTGGTCGCGCACTATTGCCAAACGCGACGGTCTCTGCCCAAAGTGGCCCTGATACCGTCGCGTTCATTTAGAAAACCTGCTGACTAGAGATGATCCATTGCGTTAGTCAAAACATGGCGCAATGTTTGTTCAATCAAATCAAATTCAGGCTGACCAATAATTAGTGGCGGAGCGAGTTGAATCACCGGGTCGCCACGATCATCGGCGCGGCAATACAGACCGTTTTCAAACATGGCCTTTGATAGGTAGCCACGAAGTAGGCGTTCGGCTTCCGCATCGTTGAAAGTTTCCTTGGTGCCCTTGTCTTTAACAAGTTCAATGCCGTAGAAGAAGCCGTCGCCACGAACATCGCCAACAATGTCTAGGTCTTTCAACTTCTCGAGTGTCTGTCTGAAGGCATTTTCGTTATCGCGCACATGTTGGTTGATACCTTCTTTTTCAAAGATATCTAAGTTTGCTAGTGCCACTGCGGAAGAAACGGGGTGTCCACCAAATGTGTAGCCATGGTAGAAAGCCGTCTTATCAACCTTGAACGGTTCGAAGACCTTGTCGCTGACGATGCAAGCTCCGATTGGTGCGTAACCCGATGTCATTCCCTTAGCGCAGGTAATCATGTCTGGTTCAACGCCAAAACGATTCATGGCAAACATCTCACCAATGCGACCAAAAGCACAAATAGTTTCGTCAGCTACGAGTAACACATCGTAAGTGTCACAAATTTCGCGAACTCGTTCTAAATATCCTGGGGGAGGTGGGAAGCAACCACCAGAGTTTTGAACTGGCTCTAGGAATACACACGCTACTGTGTCTGCACCTTCAAACAGGATGGCTTCTTCGATGCGATCTGCGGCCCAGCGGCCAAATGCTTTGTAGTCATCTGTGTGGTACTCAGCCCGATAGAAATTCGTATTAGGTACTCGAAAACCACCAGGTGTCAGCGGTTCGAAATACTTCTTTGCCTCTGGAATACCGGTGATAGCTAGGGCGCCCTGAGGCGTGCCGTGGTAAGCAACAGCGCGACTGATTACCTTATGTTTCATTGGCTTACCGGTTAGTTTGAAATACTGCTTAGCGGCTTTCCACGCTGTTTCCACAGCCTCGCCACCACCAGTTGTGAAGAATACGCGGTTCAGGTTTGGTGGAGCGTAACTAACTAAGCGCTCGGCTAGTTCAATCGCCTTTGGATGTGCGTAAGACCAAAGCGGGAAGAAAGCTAGTTCAGACATCTGCTTTGCTGCAGCTTCGGCTAGTTCAGTACGACCGTGGCCAATTTGCACGGTAAATAATCCAGCTAGTCCATCGAGGTAACGCTTGCCATTGCTATCCCAAATGTAGGCGCCTTCGCCCTTAACAATTATTGGTACCTCTGCGCCTTGTTCGTATACGCCGTGTCGTGCAAAGTGCAACCAGAGGTTGTCTTTCGCTTTTTGTGAGAGTGCCTGCGTGTCGTATTCGTGGTGCGATTCCATGATCATTCCAATGTTTAGTGGATTCCGTAGTTATAACTTTGTTTGCGCAGATCCAAATACACGAAGGTTTCAGTACGAATAACATTCGGCAGTTTTCTGACTTTATTATTTAGTATGTCCAACAGTGCTTCGTCGTTTGCGCACGTTACTTCAATGAGTAAATCGAAGCTGCCAGCGGTGATAACTACGTAGTCAACTTCTGGAACTTTTGCTAGTTCGTCCGCAGCCGCTTTGAGGTCGCCGGAAACGGCGATACCGATCATTGCTGCGCGGTTGAATCCAACTTGTAGTGGATCCGTTACCGCAACAATTTGCATAACGCCAGAGTCAATGAGTTTGGTAACCCGTTGACGAACTGCTGCTTCGGAAAGTCCAACTGCTTTGCCGATAGTTGCGTATGGACGCCGACCATCTTCTTGTAGTTGTTCGATAATGCGTAATGACACATCGTCAACAATCCGAGACTTACTCATAACTTCATTTTCCGTGGTTTTTATGACATAAGCAAGTGATTTCGTGACATTTCGCAATTATTTCTACGAAATTCGTAGTAGGCACGACTTATTTATCAGGAAATCGTGGGAAATGTGCTGACAAGCCAGCACCCATTCACTAAAGTGCTAGTAATAGCAAGCAATTTCACATGCGAAAGGCCTCATTCATGGCAAAGGTATTACAGAACTTCATCAACGGTGAATTAGTTGATGGTGTAACCGGTGAAACAACAGATTTAATAAATCCATCAACCGGTGAAGTTTATGCAAAAGCACAGCTTTCAACTTCAGAAGATGTCGATCGAGCCTACAACGCTGCTAGTTCTGCCTTCGAAGAATGGCGCGACACCACACCTTCTGAGCGTCAGAAGATGTTGTTGGATATAGCTGACTTATTCGAGGCACACGGCGAAGAGCTTGTTGCAATTGAGTCAGAAAATACTGGCAAGCCAATTCAAGTAACTATGGATGAAGAACTGCCGCCGATGATCGATCAGGTGCGATTCTTTGCTGGCGCAGCTCGCATTCTTGAAGGACGCGCATCAGGTGAGTACATGAAGGGCTTCACCTCAATGATTCGTCGTGAGCCAGTTGGCATTGTGGGTCAGGTAACTCCGTGGAACTACCCAATGATGATGGCTGTTTGGAAATTTGCTCCAGCACTTGCTGCTGGTAACTGTGTTGTGCTGAAGCCTTCAGATACCACGCCGGCATCGACAGTTCGGATGGCCGAACTAATGGGTCAAGTTCTGCCACCAGGTGTGTTCAATGTGGTCACTGGTGATCGCAATACTGGTCGGGCACTCGTTGAACATGATGCCCCACAAATGGTTGCAGTTACTGGTTCGGTTCGAGCAGGTATGGAAGTGGCTGCTAGCGCTGCGCGAGATGTTAAGCGTGTACACCTTGAACTCGGTGGGAAAGCTCCAGTAATTGTTTTCAATGATGCAGATATCGCTGCTGCAGCCGAATGGCTTGCAGTTGCTGGCTATTTCAATGCTGGCCAAGACTGCACCGCTGCTACTCGAGTGCTTGTCCAAGAAGGGGTCTACAACGACTTTGTTGCAGCTCTGGCCGAACAGGCACGCGGTATCACCACCACATTTGAGAACGGCCCTGGTGATGTTGATGCGCTGGTTCCGCCAGTGAATAATGCTGCGCAGCTAGAAAAAGTTCTGGGATTCATTGATCGCACTCCGAGTCACGCTCAAATCGTAGCTGGTGGAAATCGCATTGGTGATCGTGGTTACTACATTGAGCCAACAGTTATTAGTGACTTGACGCAAGATGATGAGATGATTCAGAACGAAATCTTTGGTCCAGTTATGACCGTACAAAAGTTCACTGATGAAGCGCAAGCACTGCGCTGGGCAAACGATGTTAAATACGGTTTGGCATCATCGGTTTGGACTCGCGATATCGGCGTTGGTCTGCGAATGTCTCGCCTGCTAGATTTCGGTTGCGTGTGGATCAATACCCACATTCCGATAGTGGCCGAAATGCCTCATGGTGGCTTCAAACACTCTGGTTACGGTAAAGACCTATCAATGTATGGGCTTGAGGATTACACCCGAATCAAGCATGTAATGGTTTCCTTGGATTAATTTGTGTCTTTGTCGGTGACTTAAAGCAATTCGGGGTTACCATACAGGGGCAAGGGGTAGTCAGATGTGACTGCCGATTGGTGTTCTGCATTGGCAGATACACACATAGTGAAAGGGACTGGTGGGACGCGGGGTTCGCTTTAGTGCGACGACCCGACAGACAACAGCCTGCTTTTTAGCAGCAAATTATGTCGACACCAGTGAGCGAAAGCTCACCCAAATAAAGGAACTTCACTATGAGTTTTTCTCAGTATGGATCAGAGGCGACGATGCCGTCGTTGGCTGACATTAAAAACCAGTGTTACTGGCTTGATGATGTT
>Ga0194055_10003597_pt1 | contig 11862 bp, 14 predicted proteins | sample SepL449m_MetaG_FD_155482 | JGI IMG/M metagenome (GOLD analysis project Ga0194055, IMG submission 155482) | Anoxic zone freshwater microbial communities from boreal shield lake in IISD Experimental Lakes Area, Ontario, Canada - Sep2016-L442-9m | ecosystem: Environmental > Aquatic > Freshwater >... | reverse complement strand
ATCCAACCGACTACGTAATTGCCGGGCAGAACCTCGCCGCCGTCGTGCACGCGCCCCGCCTCGTTGGGAATCAACCCTGACTTCTCGTCGAACGGAACGCCCTGCAGCGGCTTGCCGCGGTAGCCGATCGCGCTGAAGACGAGGCCGGCGTCGAGCGTTTCGAGCTCATCTGTCATCTGCGCGCGGGGCTTGCCGTCGTCGCCAAGCACGAGCTCGTTGCGTGCGATCGTGACGCTCTCAACCTTGCCGGTGCCGTTGATCTCTACCGGCGAGGCGAGGAAGCGCAGCACGATTCGCTTCTCGTGGCCGCGGGGCTCGCGCGCAGCGTAGTCGCGCAGGATCTCAACGTTCTTCGCCGTAGTCATGCTCGCGTCCTCAGCGAGCACGTCGTCGGAGAGGTCGAGCCCGTCGGGGGCGACAGCGACGTCGGCAGCGGTCAGCTCACCGAGCTCGCGCAGCTCAGGGTTAGTGAAGGCGGCCTGGCCGGGGCCACGGCGCCCAAGAATCACTATCTCCTTGACCTTGCTATCGGCCAGGACCTCGAGCGCGTGATCGGCGATGTCGGTGACTGCCATCTCCTCGCGCGGCAGCACCAGCATCCGCGCGATGTCGATCGCGACGTTCCCGTTGCCAACAACAATCGCTCGCTCGCAGGAGAGGTCGAACTCCAAGTGTTCGTAATCGGGGTGGCCGTTGTACCAGCCGACAAAGTCGCTCGCCGCCCAACTTCCTTCGAGCTCCTCCCCGCCGACGCCCACGCTGCGGTCGCTTGGCGTTCCGACCGCGTAGATCACCGCGTGGTAGTGGCTTTCGAGCTCGTGGCGCTCAATGTGCGTGCCGAACTCAACGTTGCCGAAGAAGCGGAAGTTGGGGCTGGCGGCAACCTTCTCGTAGACGCGCGTAACCGACTTGATCTTGGGGTGGTCCGGCGCCACACCAGCGCGCACCAATCCGAACGGGGTTGGCAGGCGGTCGTACATGTCAACTTCAACCTCATCGCCAAGCGCCGAGATCAGCTGGCCGGCGGCGTAGAAGCCTGACGGCCCGGAGCCGATAATTGCTACGCGCAGCGATGCTTCTTCGCTCTGATCGTCGCTCATCTCTAAGAAAAACAGTACCGGGCGGCCGCTCAGGCGCCCGGTTTACCGCCCGCAGCGTCAAAGCGGGCCGACATCGCGTCGGCCATCGCGTGGGCCGCCGAAAGCGGACGAATCATTACCGAGAAACGACTGATCAGCCCATCCTCATCCATCTCCATCAGGTCAACACCATCGATCGCCTTGTCCCCTACGCGGGCACTGAAGCGAAGCATGTGGCTATTCCCCTGCTCGATGTCGTCCACATAGACGAAATCTTCGAACGTCTCCCCCACGAATCCAAGTAGTGCCGTAACGACTGGCTTCGAGACGAACGGTGTGAACGCGACCGGGCTGAAGAACTCAACATCGTCAGCAAGGCAGGCGCTCATCGCCTCGAGGTCGTGGGCTTCAACTGCTGCGCGGAAATCGCTGCCTGCGGTCATCGGGGAAATCTACCGCGCACCGGCAGCTCCCGGCGACCCGCCCTAGCTCGCCGCGACCAGCTCGCCAGCAGACTCGTCGAACTGGACACTGCGCGTCGTGACGACTGTGTAGATCGCAATTGCGAGATAGAGCCACGGACCAACGTCGGGAACGAATACGCCAACCACAATCGCACCTACATACAGCAGCACGCCCGGGTTGAGGCGGCGCGTCAGGCGGGACAGGTCGTCGCGATCAATCTCCGGTCGTATCAGGTGATCCTTAGTGCAGACCTTCCAAAGCCAGGTCAAAAGCACGCGGCAGAGCAGCAGCGAAAGACCATAGAAGACGACCGCCACTTCGCCGCCCGGGCCGCTCTGCGTTAGGTCCTGCGCCATCACCGCGGTTGGAAACGGAAGGAAGGCGATCGCCATCAGCAGCAGCAGGTTGACGCGCATCACGCTTGGGTTGATTGCGCGCAGGCACAAGAAAATCGTGTGGTGGGCGAACCAGAAACCACCGATCGTCAGGAAGCTGATCACGTAAGCCAGGTATGACGGCCAGAGCTCCAAGAGCTTGGAGAACAGGCCGTCGCTGCCCGCGAGCGGTACTGCAATCCCGAGCACGATCACCGTGATCGCAATCGCAATCACTCCGTCGCTGAACTGCTCTAGGCGTGCGACGGCGAAATGGTTTAGGCGCTGGCTGTTGGACTGCGACCCAGACACGCCTTGCCGAGAGCCCGCGGACTAGTTCTCGAACTTCTTTGCTTCTTCGTCCACCTGCGCCTGGCTAGGCCCGGTGTTTCGCGGGCCGAAAGCATTCCAACCCATGAACAGCGTGGCGATGCCTGTACCGAAGATCACCCAGATCGGCCAGAACATTCCGCCCGTAATAGCCCAGATGATCGTGCAGACGATCCAGATCAAGACGAAGCCGCCAAATGTTCGCCAGAAGGCCGACTGTGCTTTTAGGCGCTGCTCTGCTGCCTGGTGTGCCTTATCGGGTTCAGCCATGAGGTGAGCCTACCGCAGCAGGTACGCGCGAAGCAACAGCACGGGCCCGGAAACAGCGAGGGCCGACCAAGTGGCCGGCCCTCGCCGTGCAGAGGTGTTGCTGAAATGCCTAAGCCAGAACCTTGGCCTTCGCTGCCTCATAGTCGGAGTCGCTAAGCGAACCGGCCTTGTGGAGCTCAGCGAGCTTTGCCAGCTCGTCGGCGGTTGAACCGGCGCCGACCGTTTGGCGAACGTACGAATCCATCTGCTTCTGCGCCTCTGCCTGAGCTGCGATAGCGCGGTCACGCATGCCGCCGCCACGGGCGATCAGATAGATCAGAGCGGCGATCGGCGGGATGATGATCAGGAACAGAACCCAGAACGCTTTGGCCCAGCCCGAGATCTCGTGATCGCGGAAGAGGTCGGTCAGAATGAAGATCAGGATCCAGATCCAGATGATGAAGAAGAAGAGCTCGACGACGACGAGTAGCGCGTCACCCGAACCAAACGAAGCTAAAGGCATGTAGTAATTCCGTTTCCGATTGTTTAACTGATTGAAATGGTAGTCAACCACACAGCCGCCATCAGAGTCTCTACCCTCACCCTGTGGTCAAGAAGATCGAGCAGCTACGCAGCGACGCTGGAGAAACTGTCGAGCGACTGCGCGGCGAGGCGACCGCGCTGGCTGCGCGCGTAAAGCCACGCTTCCGCGGCGTAATTCACTACTACTCGTTCTGGACTGCGCTAGCGCTAGGGATTGTGCTGATCGCACTTGCCAACGGTGCCCGCGAGATCGTCGCGATGGTCATCTACGGCGCCGGGATCTGCGGCCTCTTTGGCGTAAGCGCCCTCTACCACCGCCACACATGGCAACCAAAGGCGCGGGCCTGGATGCGGCGGCTCGACCACTCAATGATCTTCGTCTTTATCGCCGCCTCATTCACTCCCTTTGCCTTGCTGGTACTCCATGGTGCATTGTCGGAGACGATTCTGATCGTTGTCTGGGCAGGCGCACTCGCCGGCGTGGTTCTAACGCTGCTCTGGGTTAACGCACCGAAGTGGCTCAGTGTGCTGGTCTACGTCGCCCTGAGCTTCGTTGCATTCGCTGCAGCGCCGCAGATTTACGAAGCGCTCGGATGGCTGCCAATTGCCGGCCTGGCGCTTGGGGGCGCGCTCTACATCGCCGGCGGAATCATCTACGCGCTAGGCCGCCCCGACCCGGCGCCGGAGACGTTTGGCTACCACGAGATCTTCCACTCGCTCGTCAGCGGCGCGGCCGGCGCGCACTACGCGGTGATCGTGCTGGCCGTGTTGCCGTTCGCCGGCTAACCGGCGAACCGGCAAACTACTTCGAGACGATGACCGTCTGCTGATTACCTGGGTGGAGCGTGCAGAAGACCACGTACTTGCCGATCTTCGTGAACTTGTGCGTGAAGTTGTAGTTGACGGAGCGTTTGCTCGATCCAAACATGCCAACGCCTTTCGGCGCGCTGTTCAGCGTGACGGTGTGGAAATCAGTATTGAAGCTGTCCCAAGTCCACTTGACCGAACCGTTGACTTTGATCTTGACCGTCGGCGGAGTGAAGCCTTGGTCGTAGACCGTCGCCAAGGTCGTCTTCGGCTTGGCAGCGGCGGCGTGGCCCGTCGCTGGGCCCGCACCTGCGGGTCCAGCGACGGCCAATGCGCCAAGCGCTGCGAGCAGCGCTATCGATCCGGCGGTCTTTACCACGGTGCCTTCGGGGTCTTGACCTTTGAGGTCCAGAGCGTCCAAACTCCGTCGGGAGCCGTCGGGAACTGAGACGTGCCACCGTAGGTCGGGGAGATCGCCCGGGCGATTGTGCCCCCCGGCGCGCCGGAGATTGCTAGAGCGAGAGCCCAGTTAACGGCCTCGTCCTGAGCTGGACCGTTGAACACGTTGACTGGACCAGGCTGCCCGACCGGGTTGCAGGCCGGGAATGCGGTCGGGGTGAACGCCGGAGTGGTAGCAACGACGCCACCGCTCAGCTTGTTGTCTGAGAAGCAGTTGCCGCTGCCCGATCCGTCATAGGCGAGGTCGCGGGCGTTGAGGTCCTTACCGCCGTTGCCCATGATGTTGCCGGTGATGCGGTTGTCCTTGAGCTTCCAAGGCTGATCACCAACTGGCTGCGAGTGGTCGTAGCCGGTCCCCGAGTGGGACATCGTCAGCTGCTCGACTAGGCCAATGCCTGCTCCCCAGTTACCGAATACGCGGTTGTTGGAGACGACCTGACGGCGGCCGCCGAATAGCAGCAGGCCAATCCCGACCGGGTATGGAATACCACCTGTACCAGGGGTGACCTTCGGGAAGGCTGAGCCGCGGTAGTAGTTGTAGTTGTTCCAGTAGATGTCGTTGTCGGAGATGACGTTGTCCTCTTCCGGCGGATAGAGCTCCGACGTGAGTGCGTTTGGAACCACGCCTGTGCCGTTATTGAAGAAGCGCGACTTCGTGATCGTCACATAACGCATGTTGGTACCTGACCAACCGAGCACGTTGCCCCAAGCGCTGATGTTCTTGATGATCGAACGCTTCGGCTTCACCTGTACCGGCGTCTGGCCGATGTAGAAGCCAGCGTCGGTGTTGTAGTAGGCCTCGTCGTTGGTCATCGTGCCGCCGATCGAGTTAAAGGCGTAAAGGCCATAAGAGTTGTCGCCGGTCTTGGCGCCACCGTAGGCACGCAGGTGATCCATCACGTAACCGTTGACGTTGACGGCGAAGAAGCCGTTACCGAAGTAGTTCTTCGCAGTGATGCCCTGGAGCGTGACGTCGTTGGCCGCGTTGATGATGATGCCGTCAAGCTTGCCTGCGGCGTCGATAACAACCTTCGAAGGGTTCTTGACGTTGCCGATCAGCTTGATTCGGTTCTTCGCGGCGCCTTCAATCTGAACTGCCAGCGTCGTCGTGGCGGCCTCTTGGTAGGTGCCGTCACAGATCTTGATCGTGTCGCCCGACCGGGCTGCCGTCACGGCCGCCTGGATCGTCTTGTATTTGCCGCCCTTCTTACAAACGGTGAGCGTTGCTGAGCCGCCGGGACGCGGTGAAGGCTTCCCGGGGTTGGCTGGCAGCGGATAGTCGGCCGCGCTGGCGAGCGCCGGCAGCATCAGTGCTGCTGTGGCTGCAAATACAAGTGTGCGGATCAAGGTCTTCATCTAGTTTTCTCCTCCTAGTTCAGCCAGTGGTCTCCGGCCGATCATCATTCTTACACAGTTTGTTCACGGCGTGACGAGGTAAAACCCAGCCATGCCATTGTCTTGGTGCGACATCACGTGGCAGTGGTAGAGCCAGCGGCCCGGGTTGTCCTCTGTAAAACGCGCCGTAATCGTCTCGGCTGGGCCGACTGTCTGGTTATCGGTCGAGACAGTGCCTCCATCCTTGCGCCAGCGGTGGCCGTGGATGTGAAAGTCGTGGAAGGCATCGTCCATGCCGATCGCGTGAATCGCAACATCCTGGCCCACCTTTGCCTGAATCGTCGGCGTATTGCCGGCGTAGGCCCGACCGTTCACACACTCGAAGACACGCCGCAAACCGGTAGTTGGCGGCGCCAGCGAGTGCATGAAGAGAATCTGAGACACGTCAGGTCGCGGCGCTCCAGCTGCGTGAACGATGATCCCGCCGAAGAGTCCGCGCATTGAGTTGAGTGTGTGGTTAGGGCCGTGGTCGTGGTACGGCCAGACGCCAACCGAATCGGGGCGCGCCTCCCACGTATACGTGAACTCCTCGCCAGGCCCGATGTAGCCACCTGCGCGCGTGAAGTCACCCAGGTAGGCACCATCGTATTCAGGCGTATAGCGGACGCCGTGGGGGTGCATCGTGATCGCTTGGGCGTACTTGTCGGGAAGGCCGTTGCGCACGTGAACCCTGAGCACGTCACCGACCTCGCATTCCAAAGTCGGGCCGGGAATAGCGGCGGGGCCCGCCGGTGATGCGAATCCCTCTGTCATCTCCTGATACACAAACGCTTTGAAGACGCTCGGGCCAGCGAGCGGAACTCCGTGCCAGTAATCGCGTCGCGGCCGGGTCGGCAAGATGTCCCAAAGAGCGACCGTCGCTTCAATCCAATACTCAACAACCCTCCCGCCGGGCGCTGGCACCGGCGTCTCGAACTTCAGTTGATCGACTGGGCTTGCGCCGGGAGCGGCTGCCGACGGCCGCGACTTAGCGCCGGCAGGCTTCGCGACGCGAGCAGCGGCGGCGTCGGCCTTAGCTGCGTCGCCTGCGCGCTCGACGAGGATGTTCTGGCCGCCAATCGAGCAGAGAAATGCCCCGGCTCCAGCGGCGAGGAAGCCACGGCGCCCAAGATTGAAGTCGCCATCGGTGGCGTTGGGCTTGGCGTTCGGCACAGCTCTAAATAATAGGCCGTCGCGTCGATCGCAGCGCCGGTTGACGCTGCGCGAACCGTGCGGCGTAGTTGCTCTCCCTTTAGGCGGTCACGTTGCGACTGTCGAGATGCCCGCCGACCTTGCGCTTTACGCGCTGGAGGGCGTTATCAACCGTCTTGGTATCGCAGTCAACGAGACCGCCGATCTCCTCGTAGGAGCGGCCATCGAGGTAAAGCGCGAGGACGCGCGCTTCAAGCTCCGAGAGCGTTGAGGAGAGGCAATCAACGAGTGAGCGCAGCTCCTCCGATGAGATCACCTGGTTGGCGGGGTCATGGACCGTTGAGCCGGGCAGCATCTCCTCCAGCGTTGACTCGCCTTCATTGGCGCCAGCTGGCGTCGTTGCGAACGAGACGTACTGGTTGAGCGGCACATGCTTGTTGCGCGTCGCAGTTTTGACGGCCGTAATGATCTGCCGGGTGATGCAGAGCTCGGCAAAGTTGCGAAAGCTCGATTGCCGATCGGTGCGGTAGTCGCGGATCGCCTTGTAAAGGCCGACCAACCCCTCCTGCATCAGATCGTCGCTGTCACCGCCGGCGATGAAGTAGGACGACGCCTTCAAACGGACGAATCCGTGATAACGACGGACTAGCCGATCGTAAGCGGCTGGGTCTCCCTGCTTAGCGAGGGCGATTAGGTACCCATCATCGACCTTTAGCTGAGCGTGAGATGAAGCTGAAATACGGGCCACGAGCAATCCTTTCTCCCCTATTTCATTAGGGAAAAGTCGGACGAGCTCAGTGGCGCACTCCTCCCCTGGCGCCAACTGCGAACGTTACAAATGTTTAATTTCTCACCCTGAGGTATAGCCTCAAGTTCGGGAGTTATCGCACAGTTATGGAACCTTGTCAAGGAACGGTCTGAATCAATCGCTTGAGAAGCGCGAAATGCCCGTAGTTACGGGCGTTCTACGCGCGGCGCGGGAGGATGCCGTACATCAATGCTGAGGCCGCAGCGCTCGCGTTTAGCGAATCCAGCTGGCCGAGCATCGGAAGCTTGATCAGTGCATCACAACAACTAGCGACCCGCGGCCTCAGCCCACTGCCCTCCGACCCCAGCACCAGCACAACACCGCCGCGGTAATCGGGGGTTAGGTAATCGGTTGCTTCGTCGCCGCTATCGGCGCCGTAACACCAGGCACCCGCCCTCTTGGCGTCTTCGAGGAACTCTGAAAGGTTGTTGACCTTGGCGATCGAGAGCCATTCAACGGCGCCGGCCGAGGCCTTGCAGACTGCAGGAGTCACATGAGCTGAGCGGCGTTCAGTAATGATCACTCCGGTTGCGCCGATGCACTCTGCTGTACGGCAGATCGCGCCGAGGTTCTGTGGGTCTTGGATCTCGTCTAGCGCGATGATCAACGGGTCCGGCTTTGCTAGAAGCTCATCGGCGCTGACGTAGTGGTATCCCTCGATGCGGGCACAGACACCTTGGTTGCCCGGGCTTTCGCAGATCTTGTCGATCTCCGCCGCACTCACACGCTTTATCTGGCTGGCCTTATCGAGCCAGTCCTCGCGTGACGCGCTGTCGGTTGCCCACAGCTCCTTGATTCGCCGCCTGTTTGCGCGCATCGCTTCGTGAACCGCATTGCGCCCGTAGATGATCACAGTGCCACGAGCTTCGCACCATCGTCACCATCGCGCACGTCCCAGCCGAGTGCGGCGAGCTGATCGCGTAGCGAATCAGCCTGCTCCCAGTCCTTCGCTTGCCGTGCCACTTCCCGTGCAGCGAGCAGCTCAAGTGCGGCCGCGTCGGGCTCAGGGGCGCTCGCGTCGGGCACCAACAGCGTTTCGAGCCCAAGCACGGTCAGCATCTGAACGAGGTCGTCGTTCCCGGCCCCAGGGTGAGCGGCAACATCAGAGAGCCAGCCATAGAGCGCGGCCAGCGCCCGTGGTGTGTTGAAGTCGTCGGCTAGGGCAGCAAAGAACTGCTCGCGGTGGGCGGAAAGCTCGGCTGGCGAATGGCCATCGGTAAGGAGCGCGGCTGCTGCGCGGATTCGTCGCGCGCTGGTCTGCGCCTGCTCCAAGCTCTGGTCGGAGAGCAGCAGCGGCTGGCGGTAATGCCCGGACACGAAAAAGAGGACCAGGGCATCGCGCCCCCAGCGCTCAATAACGCTGGCCAAAGACTCGATGTTTCCAACACTTTTGGCCATCTTCTCGCCATCGAGCTGCAGCATTCCGTTGTGCATCCAGATCTGAGCGAGCTCGCTTCCGCGCGCCATCCGCGTCTGCGCGGCCTCGTTCTCATGGTGTGGGAAGACGAGATCATTGCCGCCACCATGAATGTCAAAGCCAACGCCGAGAATCTCCTCGGCCATCGCCGAGCATTCGATGTGCCAACCGGGGCGGCCGCGGCCCCAGGGCGCGTCCCACGCCGTGTCCTCGCCGGGCTTCTGCGCCTTCCAGAGCGCAAAGTCCAGCGGGTCTTGCTTCAGATTCGCACCCTCGCCGCCTTCGCCCTGATCGAGCGCGTCGAGCGAACGGTGCGAAAGCTCGCCGTAGGCCTCGTCGGAGCGAACGCGGAAATAGACGTCGCCTTGGGCCGCGTAAGCAGCATCGCGTTCTATAAGCGCGGCAATAAGGTCGATGATCGGACCGATCGTCTCGGTTGCGAGCGGCTCGGCATCGGGGCGGCCAAGCCCGAGGCCGTCGGTGTCGGCGATGTAGGCGGCGGCCATCTCACTTGCCAGCAGCGCGCTTGGCTGCGGCGGCTCGCTGGCGCCGGCAGCGTCGTAGATCTTGTCGTTTACGTCGGTGATGTTGGCAACGAAGGTGACGTCGTAACCCTCATGCACCAGAAAACGCTTCAGTAGCGAGTAGACAACGAAAGGCCGCGCGTTGCCAACATGGATCCGGGCGTAGACGGTTGGTCCGCAGGCATAGATCGAAACCTTCCCTGGATCGCGCGGTTCGAGCGTGACCAGGGCCGCGCGGCGGGTGTCATAGATCTGAATCGGGCGCACAGCGGCAATCTACGCCAGCAGCTAGGAAGTGCGCAGCGTGGCAACGGCTGATGCGCCGGCGCCTTCTCCACGACCGAAGGCGCCGATCTGCTCGGCTGTCGTCGCCTTGACGTTCACGCGTGACACGTCAACTCCCAGAGCACCTGCAAGTCGGTCGACTATTGCCTCGCGCTGCGGACCAATCTTCGGCTGCTCAATTATCACCGTTGCGTCAACGTTGATTACGTCAAAGCCAGCGCCAACAAGCATGCCCGCGACCTTGCTGAGTAGATCGATCGAATCGGCGCCGCGCCAGCGCTCGTCGCTGTCTGGAAAATGAGTACCGATGTCACCGAGGCCGGCAGCCCCGAGCAGCGCATCGATCACGGCATGGGTGAGCACATCGGCGTCAGAGTGACCGTCAAGACCGAGCTCGGACTCAAACAGCACCCCTCCGAGAATCAGTGGGCGTCCCGCCACAAGGCGGTGCGAATCAACCCCGAAACCGGTTCGCGTTTCAGACATTGGAGCCTCCGGCAGCAGCCGGCTGGGCGAGCAGCTGCGCAGCGAGCGCTAGGTCGGCCTGGGTCGTAACTTTGAAGTTCTCGCTCTCGCAGAGCACTAGCCGCACGCGGCCACCGTTGGCCTCGACCAGCATCGCGTCGTCGCTGGCGGCCGCAAGCTCGTGCTCGGGGCTCGCAAGTGCCTGCTCGAGCGCCTCGCGGCGGAAGACCTGCGGCGTCTGCACGGCCCACAGCTCTGAGCGAGGCGGCGTCTCCACCACGCCAATCCCATCAGAGGACCGTTTAATGGTGTCCTTTACCGGCGCCGCGGCAATCGCTGCGTCCCAGCTGCCGTCCTGGTCCAAAGCAGTAATGCAGTCCTCAATCAAAGCCGCGCTGACGAGCGGCCGGGCAGCATCGTGAACCACGACCACCCCGGCGCCAGGGGTTGCCGCTGCGAGGGCGTTTAAGACCGACTGAGAGCGCGTGGCTCCCCCAATGACGCCGACGGTGCCCTGCGGCGCTTCAAAGCCCTCAGGCAGGGCTACAACGATCTGCTCGATCGCGGCGACACCGCGCAGAGCGTCGATGCTCCATTCGAGCATCGGGCGGCCGGCCAGTGCGGCGAACGCCTTGGGACCCCCCGCCCCAAGCCGTTCACCGCTCCCAGCGGCCACGACGAGCGCGACCGCGTTGGCCGACATCGCAGAAGGCCGCTTAGGCCTTTACTCCAGCCGACTTTGCGAGCAGCCCGTCGAGATGCTCCTCAGCCTGCTCCTCGTCCATGTCGAGCGCGTACATCAGCTCCGACGAGAGAATCTTCTTGGCGCGTGTGTACATCTGCTTCTCGCCGGTCGAGAGGCCCTTCTCGTGTTCGCGAATCGCGAGGTTGCGGACAACCTCGGTCAGCTCGTAAATGTCACCGGTCTTGATCTTGTCGCGATTGTGCTTGAAGCGACGGTTCCAGTTCTTTGGCATCTCTGAAACGTCGTCCTGAATGACGGCAAGCACCTTCTTGACGGTCTTCTGATCGATTACGCGGCGGAGCCCGGCGATCGCAGCATTCTCCGACGGCACCATCACGGTCATGTCGTTGTGCAGGATCTTAATCGTCAGATAGACCCGCTTCTCCCCCAGCATGTTGCGCGATTCCTTCTTCAGCACCTTGCCGGCGCCGTGGTGCGGGTAGACGACGTTGTCGCCGCACTCGAACTCGATGTGCTCCAGAACGGGCATCTCGAGATCGTCAATTAGCTCTTCATTTGTTTGCGTAATGGTGTCCCCCTTGCGTTAGCGGCGAGGGAATCATTCCCAAGCCACGCTTTTCAACCGATTAGGTACTTCAGCTGTGCATCTGTCGATCGACGAAGTTGATCTCCTGCACGCGGCGCAGGCCCTCGCGGATTTCCTTGGCACGCATTTCGCCCACGCCTTCGATGCTCTCGAGCTGCGCATCGCCAACGGCGAGCAGCTCCTCGAGTCCACCTGTGGCAGCGACGATGTTCGCGACAACCAGTTTCGGCAGTCGCGGG
>Ga0194055_10003596_pt1 | contig 11862 bp, 9 predicted proteins | sample SepL449m_MetaG_FD_155482 | JGI IMG/M metagenome (GOLD analysis project Ga0194055, IMG submission 155482) | Anoxic zone freshwater microbial communities from boreal shield lake in IISD Experimental Lakes Area, Ontario, Canada - Sep2016-L442-9m | ecosystem: Environmental > Aquatic > Freshwater >... | reverse complement strand
GGCGACACGTAGCGCGGATCAGTTTCGGGTAGGCAATGTCCGAGGCTATCTGCGCGGCAGTGTGTGGTATCTCTACTATCACGAGCAGGGGCAGCGGAGGCGGCCGCGTGTTGGGCCGGACAAAGCTGTGGCCAAACAGATGGCGGCACAGATCAACGGGCAACTGGGCGTTGGAGCACCGAGTTCGCTTTCGTTTGAGCCGATCTCATTGGTTGAACTCCGTGAGAGATGGTTGACACGGCACGAACACGTTTTGAGATCTTCGGTCCAGACGATTCGACGATACCGGACGGCCACGGAGCATCTGATGCGATTCGTCAATGATGTCCGCCCGATTAAGGTCGTCGCGAACTTCCATGCTAATCATGCGGAAGACTTCGTACGTTACCTGCGATCAATTCGCGTGGCACCAAACGGTCATCCAAATTCCGCAAAACGCCCGCTGCTGGATAAGGGAATTCAGTACATTCTGGAAACTTGTCGAACACTGTTCGCGTTTGCCATGAAGCGGCGCCATTTGTCACCGTACGCCGAGAACCCTTTCACTGCACTGGAACTGGGGCGACTGCCGATTGAGCATGTCCGAAAGATTGTACTACCAACATCGGAACAACAAGTGGCCTTGCTCAAGGCGTGCGACGAGTGGCAGTTTCCAATCTTCCTGACGTTAATGCTAACCGGGGTGCGTCCCGGGGAATTGGGCCACTTGCTGCTTCCAGAAGACCTCGATTTCGAACAGAATCTGCTCTTCGTTCGAAACCGCATCAATCTCGGCTGGCAGGTGAAGACTCGCAATGAGCGAACAATCCCGCTGATTCCACGTCTTGCTGACGTACTGAAATTAGTTGTTCGCGACAGAACTCATGGTCCCGCCTTTCTTCGGCGTCAGTTCTGCCCAAAACGGCTTCCGTCGTGGTCCGGCATCTCGGCGGCCGAAAAGGAACTTTCAACTCGCTTTCAGCAGTTTGAAGTGAGCCAACAAGCTCCATGTCCCAGAAGCATGAAAGCCAACCTGGCCGCTCGCCTCTGGAACGAATGGGGCATGGTAGACACAGATCGAATCCGGACCGATTTCATACGGCTGACGAAACAAATCGGCACACCGGAAATCACCGCACCGAAGACACTGCGACACCTGTTTGCCACGACGCTTCAAGACGCAAACGTCGATCCAATGATACGAAACGAATTGATGGGTCACTCAACGTCAGACACGTGTCGCAACGGTCTGGGAATGACCGGGGCCTACACTCACACACGGTTAATTACAAAAAGAGGCCAGTTGGAAGCCGCGTTTTCGCAAAATCCAATTCTGGGCATTGCCGCTGAGTGGACTTCACGCGGGAAACGGTAAGTCTTCATGGATATTCGAGGACCACTACGTTCAGGATCTAGTGCCTTAACAGGCGCGCGGGTTCAATTTCTGTCCTGGGCATCGACCGGCGAAAGGACTCAGAGCCATGGCACTGTGAATTGCCCGTTTTCACCTAACAGGCTCCCCCCTTTTGTGTGCGGACCGACCTGGAGACGCTTGGGGCGTTGTCTGAGGACGTCCCGCCAGATCCCGAGCCGATTTGGTCGCTACTGTCAGTCGAGGCCGGACACGGTCTCGGATAGGAAAGAAGGCCGAACATTTTATTATTCCGTTTCGATCCTGCTCGGCTGAGCGTTGAGTCTGTAGGATGGTGCGGAGTTTAGAATGACGCACGATTAGGAAGCGAAACGACGGCAGCGATGTGAATTGGAGAAGTGGCTGAGCGGACTGGAATTGGAATCGAGACGGCCCGCTTTTATGAGTGTCAGTGACTCTTGATCAAACCGGAACGCCAGCCGTTGGGCTGTCGCCAGTTTGACGAAGCGTCGATTGCCCGGCCGACATTCATTATTCGGACAACGGGGACAGGGTTTCACTCTGACTGAGCTTAAGGATTTACTCGCCTTGTGGTTCGATTCTGTGAAGACCTGCTGCGACGTTCGCCACAGGGCCAAGCAGAAGATCAGCGACATCGAAGGGCGCGTCCAGCTTCTACAAGCCATGAGGCGTTCGCTTTAAAACTTGTAGAACAAAATCAGAAACGGGGAGTGCTCGATGAATGCCCGTAGCTGTACGGACTCATGTTGCCGACGACTTGATGCATCAGTAACAACAACTGAGGATTGTCATGCACCGACTTTGGATCGCCTTTGTCCTCGTCATGTTGATTTCTTTCATGGTCCTTGGCTGGATCGGTACCCGCATCAATGCGGAGAAGCCTCCCATCCCGAAGCAAGTCGTGACGACCGAAGGAACTGTGCTGATAGACATTGGCCAGATCGAGTCCGGGCAGAATGTCTGGCAGTCGATGGGCGGGATGGAACTGGGGTCCATCTGGGGGCATGGAAGCTACGTCGCTCCTGACTGGTCTGCGGACTGGCTCCACCGGGAAGCGACTTTCATTCTCGGTAAATGGTCAAATGCCGACTTCAGTACGGACTACGCCGAACTAAACGGAGAGCAGCAAGCTCAGCTCCAAGGTCGACTGTCAACACTCATGCGGACCAACACTTATGACCCCGCTACAAAGACGATCACACTCGCACCGATCAGGGCGGAAGCCTTTCAGGCGAATTTCGAGCACTACACCGATGTCTTCGCCAACGGCAAAACAGAATACGCTATTCCGAAAGGGGCGGTGACCGACAATCAGCGGCTTCGTAATCTATCCGCCTTCTTTTTTTGGGCTTCGTGGGCAGCGAGCACCAATCGCCCCGACGATACAAGCTCCTACACAAACAACTGGCCTTACGAGCCACTGGTCGGTAATCGTCCCACCGGGGAAACAGTTGTCTGGACTGGCGTCAGCATTATCATGTTGCTGTCAGGCATATCAGCGATGGTTTGGTGGTACGCTGCACGCAAGTCCGAAGAAGAACTACCAGTAATCCCAGAGACCGACCCGCTCGGTCACTGGATCGCCACACCATCCCAGAAAGCAACTGTCAAGTACTTCTGGACGGTTTCTGCTCTGATCCTGGTCCAGATGCTACTCGGTGTCGTGACTGCCCACTATGGTGTTGAAGGAGACGGATTCTACGGGTTCCCGCTTTCGGAATGGCTGCCTTACAGCGTGACTCGGACATGGCACGTGCAGATGGGCTTGTTCTGGATTGCCACCGCCTGGCTTGCGGCAGGATTGTTCATTGGGCCTCTAGTCAGTGAGCACGAACCCAAGGGCCAGCGTCTCGGCGTGAATATTCTTTTTGCGACACTGCTGCTCGTCGTCGTTGGTTCATTGGCTGGCGAATGGTTGAGTATCCACAACAAGATGTCGGATACCGTGTCGTTCTATCTTGGTCACCAGGGGTACGAGTACGTCGATTTAGGTCGGGTATGGCAAATTGCCCTATTCTCAGGACTCCTGTTCTGGCTGTGCTTGATGATCCGTGTCTTGCTGCCGGCGCTACGAAAGCCCAGCGAATCGAAGCCGCTTGTGACCTTGCTCGCTGTGGCCAGCGCCGCCATTGCGCTCTTCTACGGTGCTGGATTGACATGGGGACAACACACGCATCTCTCATTGGTCGAGTACTGGCGATGGTGGGTCGTTCATCTGTGGGTCGAAGGGTTCTTCGAGGTCTTCGCCACGACAGTCATCGCCTTTTTCTTCATGCGACTTCACCTGATTCGCCCCGGCATCGCTGCTTCGGCAGCGTTGTTGTCGGCCACCATTTTCCTGTCGGGCGGAATCATCGGCACTTGCCACCATCTCTACTTCTCAGGTACGCCAACCTTGGCCTTAGCCTGGGGGGCAGTCTTCAGTGCCTTGGAAGTTGTTCCGCTTGTACTGGTGGGCTTCGATGCAATGGACGACCTGCGGCGAACTCGAACGACAACGTGGGTCCAGCGGTACAAGTGGCCGATCTACTTTTTCGTGTCAGTTGCTTTCTGGAACATGATCGGGGCGGGGCTGTTTGGGTTTATGATCAACCCACCCATCGCCCTGTACTACATGCAAGGATTGAATACGACGCCTCTCCACGGACATGCCGCCTTGTTCGGCGTGTACGGGATGCTGGGTATCGGCCTGATGCTGGTTTGCCTTAGAGCATTGATTCCTGGCATGGAGTGGAAGGATGGACTCTTGAGGTTCGCCTTCTGGGGTATGAACGGTGGTTTGATGATGATGTGTCTTCTGAGTTTGCTCCCAGTTGGACTATTACAGACATGGGCTTCCGTTGAACACGGTTACTGGTATGCCCGGAGTCCTGAGTTCATGCAGACGCCGATCCTGCAAGCATTTCGGTGGATGCGTGTGCCGGGTGACACAGTATTTTTTCTTGGAGCCGTGGCGTTAGTGCTTTTCGTTGCCGGTCTGAAGACCGGACACTCTTTCAGGAAGCAAGTCTAATTATCGATCCCACAAGGCAAATCCGGCGGGGTCGTTCAATTGCCACTGGGACCTGTACTCGGCAGTGCCAAGGCAATGACTCTCGTGAAAACAGCCGATCTGGAGGAAATTCGATTGCTTCTTCTCGCAGGTAAAGAGGATCCGATCCACACAGTTCCAGGCGAGATCACCGGGCAATCTCTGGAAGGGCGTGTGGCCTTAACTGCCGAGCCGAAGGCAACACACAAGAGGATATTGGGGGGCGTTGTTTTACCTTGCCTCAGGCGAACCGCACTTCCAGAAGACACTCGTATGCTCTTCGCTGGTGGCGCTTACCTGGACGGACTGGGGATCACGAGTCAACTTTTTCCGGGGGAGAATGCACCAAACGGAAATAACATTCTTCTCGTCAACTCGCTAAATGCCTCCGCTGATGGGTTCCCCTCGGCGTATCCCCAACGCCGCCCCATCAGCAGAAGCATGTTCAAAACATAGTTCGAGTAATGTCGGAAGTTGCTAAAAAAATCATAAATGCGAATTCGCGCCGAACACAGCAGCTTTTCGCGTTTCAACGAGCAAGAAGCCTCATACCGCAACCCATGATCGTTCTCCAGCAAGACTCGCGGATAAAATATCGAGGATGTGTTCCCGTTAGAGATTTGGGTATCGCAAGTTCTGCTGACCGGGAAAAGGAATGCGATGGGGTAAGTTACTCGGCAATGGCGTCATGCAGAATCGATTGCGCAGTGGCTTCATCATCAGCCACACCCAGCAATTCCGTCAGTCTCGAAATCTGAATTGCTAATGCGACGGTTGGCTGAGGCTTAAGCACGACAAACCTCCCTCCCTGCCGCTTCACCATTTTCGAAAGGGAAATCAGCATTCCGATACCCAGAGATGTGATTACGGAAACGTCTGACATATCAATGATTGCGCTCTGTGTATTTCCGGCCATCAGCGCAGTCAGCTTAGTCTCGATGTGACCAACGCTCATGGTGTCGAGATTGCCTGAGAGTGCCACCCGAATCAATCTGGGCGTTTTCGTTACCACGGTAAGCTGCATAGAATATCTCTCGCGAAATCGGTGAGTGAATTCCAGAACGATGTTGTTAAGGCATTGACAATATTAGCTGCCAGTCGCCCTCTGCCTCCAACAGCAGCATCATGTTAGCGCGAGTATTGCCCGGAAGTTACTGAAAACCCCTCATTTGCGAACTCACGCTTCTGCTTGCGTCTTTTCGCCTTTTTTCGGGCGAAGCAATTTTTAAACCGCCTGTGCTCCAACGTGTTTTAGGGGCATCGTTAAGATCAAGACCTTCCCGCCCGAGGTCTGCGTCTCACATCGCTGCGGCGTAGAAATTCCTGTTTATTCGAGCTTCGCAAAACGGGCGCGAAATCAAGTTCTCGTCGGCTGAAAACGAATCAAACCAAGAACCTCCGAGACTGCTGAATTCCGTTAATCAACAAGATCCTTCCCCAAACTTGGATTTACCATTAGGGCCGCAAGTCATGCCACGTCCAATCGAAGACAGCTCTAATCGCGATGTCACGGGTGCGCAGTTCGGCAAGACAACCCAGGATCATAACAGCAATCTGGGTGATCAATCGACCTCGGGCAATGCGAGGTCATCAAATTCAGATCTGGCTGGCGTATGGAATGGCGCTGACGATGACCTGGAACTGGTTCATCTTTCCAGCCGATACGAGATCAAGGGAACACCCGGTCGAGGCGGCCTTGTTCCCGCACTGGAAGCGTACGTGACGCTGACGTCGACGGATGATAACACTCGAATCCCGGCAGAGGAAATACGGTCGAAAGGCTCAAAACAGGTGGTTCAGGTTGTTAACGAACTGCCTCAGCAATACGAATCGTACGAGTACACGTCATCATCTAAGATTCCGTGGTATGCGATTGCTGTTGCCGGCTGCGTGGTGGCTGCAGTCGCGGCGAGTTTCAATAAGCCGAAAGGAGCAACTCCACAACAGGTCGGCGTTGCGGTCAATCCGCCCTCGGCGCCGGTTACAGTGGCGAAGGCTGATTTCCTATACGGGCAACGCTATTACGACGGCGAAGGAGTCGAGCAGAACTTTGCTGAAGCTGTCGTCTGGTTTCGCAAAGCTGCTGAGCAAGGAGATAAAACGGCGCAGAATAATCTTGGCGTTTGCTATTACGAAGGCAAAGGCGTGAAACAGGACTACACTGAGGCTGCCAAATGGATTCGCATGGCTGCTGATCAAGGAATTGCAGCGGCACAATCGAATCTTGGCGCCTGCTATTCCGATGGCAGAGGCGTAAAACAGGACGACGCTGAAGCTGTCAAATGGTTTCGTAAAGCTGCGGAGCAGGGAGATGTGGACGCGCAGTGCTTGCTTGGTATTTACTACAGTTATGGCAAAGGCGTGGAGCAGAATAACACTGAAGCTCTCAGGTGGTGTCGCAAGGCTGCTGAGCAAGGCTCTAAGCCAGCAATGGAAGCGTTGAAGGAGTTAGAGCGATAAACAGACATTTCGCAGACGCCCCACGCTGGTGATTTAGGTGAAACAATCGCCGCGCCTGCCCGCCTTCAAATCGCATTTTTCTCGGCTGCAATATGGCGAGTTCATGCTGGGATCGTTGGGGGCACCTGCTGGTTGTGCTCAGGAATTCCGCACAGGCCGAGGCTGTTCTGTTGCTCACAGCTCAGGATCCCGGTGGAATTCTCGTGAATGTGCTTCTGTCTTTCCCGGAATACACGCTTGCCGTATAGATCCGACTCATATCACGTCTGGTGATGAATCTCCCCGCAGACCATGATTCCCTGTAGCTGCGCCGATGTTGAGTGCACCACCTGTGCATTCAACATGGGATTTCCAGCGGGACGATTTGCTGCGATCTCACTCAGACCAATTCTACCCGTCAGCTCTATCATGCTTCACATCATTCTTGTGACATACCGCAGAATCGCGGACATGCTGCAACCGCGTGGAAGTGCTTTGCTCGCACAGCTCCATTGGGCGTCAGCATGTCCGCGTTTCGAATATCGTGCTTTCAAGAGTTTTATGAAACTGATCTGCAATTGCCGCCAGTATCAAGGGAAACTTGGATATGGGTTGCCGATAATTCGTTCTTGACGAAAATGTCCTGAAGCGGTGTCCTGATCGATCATTGTTGGGTGAATTGCTGGCGGCAAAGCTGGAGGCATGTCGATTGGAGGCGCCCACCCGGGTGCGTGTCCGGAAAGTGCAGTGTGAAACGAGGCCGCTCGCGCAGCAAGGTCATCCTGAAGTGGTCCCAGGTAAGGCTGTGACGCTGGTTGCCCCCAGCGTTGCGACGCATATTGCTGGTACGGGACCATTCCGTAATTGTACGGCTTGAAATAGTAGTATCCATGGGCAGCGGGTTGGTCCGCAACCGGCGGAAACATGTTTCCCGGACTCATTCTCCACTTGGAACGTACGCGAAGATCGTTGAACTTGTGTGGGAGACAAGGGTACGTGTAGATCGGATAACGCTCAAACGAGTATGGCGTAACCGCAACAATCGGATACGCTCCATAGTGATGAAACACTCTTGGACAAAATGGTGAGACGGGCGCAACGACCGCTGTTGCAGGTGCAGCAACCGTTGCAACAGGAGCTGGCATGGCCGGTGGAAGCAAAGGTTGGCTCAGTGAGAACATGGGAACGTCGCGTGGACACGTTGGGCAATCGACGCCGGGAAATGTAGCCGAATACGCAGGATGAGGTGGTGGGGCCGGTGCACTAATCGGCGGCCGGTCATAGGGTTCAGCATAGGAAGGTGCAGGACTGGCGTCCAAAGGTGCGTCGGAAATGAGCGATGATGGATCGCTCTGTGGCAATGCTGCGGCGAGTAGGAACGTCCAGATTAACATCGTGAATGGCATCCTTTTCCAGGGTCGGGGAAACGAAACTTCGCTTTACGTTCTCTGGAATCGGAGCATCCGCTCAAGCGTGCACGTGCGCGAACTCGCAAACTCGGTAAACCGTCAGTTTTTGCTCAACCACTCATCGTCCGATCATCACAAAGCGTTCGCGTGGCACATTCGCGACAATAGGTCCGCGACACCTTGCGTGCGGGACTGGAATGCGAATACGCGCATAATGCGGCTGATAGTGGCGATTTTCAGTGTTACCGGCACGATAACTCTGCCTGCCATCAGCCCGCGGAGCGACGGGACTGCCAACAATGACCCTTAGAGGAAAATAGAAATCACGATCAGGCAGAGTGGCCCTGCCTGGATGAAATGTATTCGCTTTTATTGGGAGTCGTTAGAAGTCAGGCGGCGATGAAGTTCGTCCCGTTCTCGACGAGTTGCATTCAAGTCGAAGTGCAAATATTTGATGTCAAGCCGCACCTCTTCGAACGCCTCTTGCAGCAATCGGGCCGCTCGAAGGCGTCGATTCAGTGTTTGCAGCAGCTCTTGTACCGGCAATCGCAATCGCTGTTGGTGACAAGCAGGTAATTTGTCGATCTCGTCAACGAGGATCTTCATTTCGGGAAAACAGCGTTGCATCAGCTCATGTGTTTCGGTTTCATTCATTTTCTGCCTGTTGGTGACTTTCGTTTAAGGGTAAAGGCGAGTGTTACAGATAATTTGCGATTGATCCGCACGATTCTTTCAGGACTTCGACTCCATCGTTTTCTAACGGGACAATGACATCTTCCAGCGGTACGATTCCCGATAATCGCAGAAATTCATCACACTCGTCGAAGCTTCCGATATAAATTGGGATTTCGTCGGACCCCATGACCGCGAACATCTGAAGGGCTTCTGCCTCTGAACACATTTTTATTTCCTTGATTGAAGCTCAGGACTCATCAGCGATTTCTGCCGGAACTCTGGAAACATACCGCAAGGATAATTTCGGGAACCGACTGATCTGAGAATCAACGAACAATGCGAGGTGACGCAAGGCCTTGCGTTTCTCGACATCAATCCAGCGAATGCGATTTGAAGTCGATTCCCGGGCAATTGCCTGTCAACGAGACGGTTTGAGTTCCGATGTCAAAACTCAATTAACCGTGGAGTCTCGTCGGGCAGTGTTACGCCTGACGGACTTCCCGTTATCCGTTCTTGAGCATTTCCAGACCTCAGCGCATTGAACGTTCGTTCGCCCAGGCTTTTGACAGCGTAACTGCAACCGGAATAGAGCGGTGTGCTTGCTCAGCCGTTTCATAGATCTTCAGAAGCGATTCAAATCCAGCGAGCTCGACGATCCGCTGGCAGCTTGCCACCATCGAACACAGTGACAACAACGCTCGCTTTTCCCTGGAAACTCTGTAAAGAACAGCGCACAGCGACAGGAACGCGGAAGTCGCGACGTGGATATGACTCATGTCGATCAACAGTGCCTGAAATGACAAACACGAGATTTCACTCAACAAGGCCGGGCCAATCGTGTTGATGATTTCCGCATCTAGCTGGAAACAATCTGGATGGAAACGAACGGTAGCGATTCCCGAGGCTGCATTTTCAACGACGAACAACGTCTCGATCTCTGTGCGATTCATTTTAATGTTTTTCCATCATTCAAGTCGCAAGACAAGTCGCACACAAAAATGCAGCGGAGGGGGACGGTCGCTTCTCATCAATGGATACAATCAAACGACTAAAAGGTAGCGGTTGGCGTCCGGAAAAAAAGAGCGAGGCGATGCGACTCTGCGCAGATCGTTGCAGCCATACGCAGGGCTTGTTCTGCATTGTCAGGCCGCCGATTTTTGGATTCGCACTAAGCGAACGAAGCCGTTGGGCAACCTTCGCCTGACGTTTCAGCGTTGGCAGATTCTCGTTTATCGCCGAAATCGGTTTACCAAATCCAAGGCACTGATTGTGATCCAGATTCCAACTCGACGGCAGAGTCCTGGAAACAAGACACTGTCAATTCGAATGTCGCGAATTTAAGACGCTCTCGGTTTGTATCCACCAACTGCAATTTGGATGCGACGCCTTCAAGCGTGCATTCATTGTCTGCACAAGCCAATACAACCGGTAAAAGCCTTATTCTGAAATCAGTTTGCCCCAGTCATCGCCAAGGATGGCTACTTGTTGCGTTGCCTGGAACGAATCCTGCCTGACAGCACGTTGTCTCCAGGTTTGAACGGTAACCCCTCGAATAACGTGAGTTTCGGATGTCTGAACTTGTTCGATCGATAGTCCCAGCCATTCTTCTGACAGTCTTGGTACAGACGGCCTATTCGGCGGATCAATTATCTATTTCAACAACGCAAAGTGGCGGCGTTAATGAAGTGGATGCCAGTCACACACGCACATTTGCCTTTTCGATCGGTGCGTCATCAACAATCGTAAACGGGTCGTTTGTGATGAAAGTTGGTGGAAACGTCACTGCACCCGTTGTCTTTTCGATCAAAGATTCCGGTGGGACAACTGTGGTCTCGCAGTCCGTTCCAGCTTCTTCCGTCACTGGCAGTTACGCGCCGCTTACGGTTACTTTTCCGCCAAACACGATTCCTGCCGGTAGTTATACACTTGTTATTTCATCAACAACAGGGGGGGACGAATGGTACTTATCAGTACTTCCTAAAAGGTGGAGATACGCAAATCACGAACCTGACGACAAATTCGGTATCCGTCTATAACGCGACAACCGGAGCCTCAACTTCTGTATCGCCCCCTGCAGTAACGGTGACATCGGCAGTGACGACGACTTCAACGTCTCCAATTACGTACACGGTAACGACGACGAATGGCGGGGTATTGGACACGACCCAACTGACCACCAGTGGCACCGGAACGATTCAAACGGTGACAGATAATGGCAACAGCACATATACTGTGACCGTTATACCCACAAGCGGAACCGTAACCTTAACAGCACCCGTCGGATCTGTGACGAATTCCGCAGGCAGCAACACATCGCTATCTTCGGCGAGCGTGACCTATACTGGACCAACGGCACCGCCCGGCGTGACCGTGACCAGTTCAAGCAGCACCACATCCAGCTCTCCGATTACATACACCGTCACGACGACGAACGGTGGGACATTGGACACAACCCAACTCTCGACGGGGGGAACTGGGACGATTCAAACTGTTACGAATAATGGTGATGGCACGTACACGGTGACAGTACTTCCTGCGGGAGACGGTCCCGTCACGTTAACGGCGCCGGCCGGATCCGTGTCGAATACACTTGGTACGAACTCGGCCCCGTCCTCGGCAACGGTGACGTATTCTGGACCGACGGAACCGCCCGGCGTGACCGTGACCAGTTCAAGCAGTACGACATCCTCGTCACCGATTACTTACACGATCACAACAACGAATGGCGGGACGTTGGATCCAACCCAACTCGTTGTGACCGGCGGTACAATTGGGACGACGACGAACAACGGTGACGGCACATATACGGTGACCGTTGTCCCGTCTGGAGATGGCCGGGTCACCCTGACGGTTCCGGCTGGCGCCGTGTCGAATTCATTAGGTACAAACTCATCAGTCGCAAGTGCCACTGTTACTTACTCTTCTGGCGGTGGCGG
>Ga0194055_10003595_pt1 | contig 11863 bp, 8 predicted proteins | sample SepL449m_MetaG_FD_155482 | JGI IMG/M metagenome (GOLD analysis project Ga0194055, IMG submission 155482) | Anoxic zone freshwater microbial communities from boreal shield lake in IISD Experimental Lakes Area, Ontario, Canada - Sep2016-L442-9m | ecosystem: Environmental > Aquatic > Freshwater >... | reverse complement strand
CGTCCGAACCGATGTCGGGGTGCGGATTCGGCACCGCGGGCTGCTTCTTCAGCCAGTCCTTGAGCTTGAAAAGCTCGCTGGCCACCATCCCCATCCCGACCAGCAGCACACCGCCGATGATCAGCGCTGTCGTCATGGGTGCACCCCTTCAGCCGGCCCAACTACCCTGGTGTCAGTGTCCCAGCCCTCTGCCGCTGACGTACGTAAGTTGCGTGCACGCCTTGACGGGCTGACCCTGCGCGACGCCGATCGGCTGGGCCGTCGGCTGCGCTCCTTTCGCACCCCGGTCACCGAGGAGAAGTTCGACGAACTCTCCCGCCAGGTCGCCGCGGCCGAATCGCTGGTTGCCACGCGAGCCGCGGAGGTTCCGGCGATCACCTACCCGGACCTGCCGGTCAGCCAGTTGCGCGGAGAACTCGCGGCGGCGATCGCGGCCAATCAGGTGGTGATCGTCGCCGGCGAGACCGGGTCCGGTAAGACCACCCAGTTGCCCAAGATCTGCCTGGAGCTCGGCCGCGGGGTGCGCGGGATGATCGGGCACACCCAGCCGCGGCGCCTGGCGGCCCGGACGGTGGCCGAGCGCATCGCCGAGGAGCTCACCGTTCCTCTCGGGCAAGCCATCGGATACAGCGTTCGGTTCACCGACAATGTCAGCGACCGCACCCTGGTCAAACTGATGACCGACGGCATCCTGCTCGCCGAGATCCAGCGCGACCGCCGGCTGCTGCGCTACGACACCCTCATCCTCGACGAGGCTCACGAGCGCAGTCTGAACATCGACTTCCTGCTCGGCTATCTGCGTGAACTGCTGCCGCGACGACCGGACCTCAAACTGATCGTGACCTCGGCCACCATCGAGCCGCAGCGGTTCGCCGAGCACTTCGGTAATGTCAACGGGCACGCCCCGATCGTTGAAGTCTCCGGACGCACCTACCCCGTCGAGATCCGTTACCGCCCTTTAGAACTGCCGGCCGGGAAGGCAGACGATAAGCCTGATACTGACCCGGACGATCCCGACCACGACGTCGTCCGCGTCGAGCCCCGCGACCAGATCGAGGCCATCATCGATGCGCTGGGCGAACTTTCGGCCGAGCCCCCCGGCGACGTGCTGGTGTTCCTGTCCGGGGAGCGCGAGATCCGCGACACCGCCGAGGCGATCCGGGCCCACTTCCAGAAGACCCGCCGCGAGATCGAAGTGCTGCCGCTGTACGCCCGGCTGCCCACCGCCGAACAGCACCGGGTGTTCGTCCCCAACGCCAGCCGGCTGATCCGGCGGGTGGTGCTGGCCACCAATGTCGCCGAGACCTCCCTGACGGTGCCCGGTATTCGCTACGTCGTCGACCCCGGCACCGCACGGATCTCCCGCTACAGCCGCCGCACCAAAGTGCAACGGCTACCGATCGAACCGATCTCCCAGGCCTCGGCGGCGCAGCGGGCCGGCCGGTCGGGGCGCACCGCACCCGGGGTGTGCATCCGGCTGTACTCCGAGCAGGACTTCGACAGCCGGCCGCGTTTCACCGACCCGGAGATCCTGCGGACCAACCTCGCCGCCGTCATCCTGCAGATGGCCGCGCTGCAACTCGGCGACGTCGCCGACTTCCCGTTCCTCGACCCGCCCGAACGGCGCAGCATCAACGACGGCATCGCCCTGCTGCAGGAACTCGGCGCGTTCGATGAGCGCGGCGACATCACCGCTCTCGGCAGTCGGCTGGCCCAGCTTCCCGTCGACCCACGCCTGGGCCGGATGATCCTTCAGGCCGACACCGAGGGATGCCTGCGTGAGGTACTCATCATCGCCGCGGCGCTGGCGATCCCCGATCCTCGGGAACGTCCGGTTGACAAAGAGGAGGCGGCCCGCGCCAAGCACGCCCGTTTCGCCGACGACACCAGCGATTTCCTGTCCTATCTGAACCTGTGGAACTACCTGCGTGGCCAGCGGAAGACTCTGTCCGGCAGTGCCTTCCGCCGGATGTGCCGGGAGGACTTCCTGCACTACCTACGGATCCGGGAGTGGCAGGATCTGGCCGGGCAGCTGCGCAGTATCGCCGCCGGGATCGGCCTGCAGGCCGGACCGGAGTCGGAGGGCGCGGCCGAGGGCCCCGACACCGCGCGCATTCACGCCGCTCTGGTGTCGGGCTTGCTGTCCCACGTCGGGCTGCGCGAGGGTGAGACGCGGGAGTACACCGGTGCGCGCAACGCCAAGTTCGTCCTGGCTCCCGGCTCGGTCCTGACCCGCCGGCCGCCCCGCTGGTTGGTGGTGGCCGACCTGGTCGAGACCAGCCGGCTCTACGGGCGGACCGGCGCGCGCATCGAACCGGAGATGGTCGAACGGGTGGCCGGGGACCTGGTGCAGCGGACCTACAGCGAGCCGCACTGGGACGCCCAGCGCGGTGCGGTGCTGGCCTTCGAGCGGGTGACGCTGTTCGGCCTGCCGCTGGTGGCCCGGCGGCGGGTCGGCTACGCGGCGGTCGACCCGGAGACGTCGCGCGAACTGTTCATCCGGCACGCCCTGGTCGAGGGGGACTGGCATACCCGGCACCACTTCTTCGCCGACAACACCCGGCTGCGCGAGCAGATGGCCGAGTTGGAAGAACGCGCCCGCCGGCGTGACCTGCTGGTCGGGGATGACGAGATCTTCGCCTTCTACGCCGCGCGGATACCGCCGGAGGTGGTGTCCGCCAGGCACTTCGACGGCTGGTGGCGCAAGCAGCGCCAGAAGAGTCCGGATCTGCTGACCCTGACCCGCGACGATCTGCTGCGCGTCGACCCAGAAGGCTCGCGGGCCGCCGATAACCTTCCCGACCACTGGCGCGCCGGTGACCTCTCCCTGCCGCTGAGCTACCGCTTCGAGCCCGGCGCCGCCGACGACGGTGTCACCGTGCATGTTCCGGTGGCGGTGCTGGCTCGGCTGGGCGGTCAGGAGTTCAGCTGGCAGGTCCCCGCGTTGCGCGAGGAACTGGTGACGGCGCTGATCCGCTCGTTGCCCAAGGACCTGCGGCGCAACTTCGTCCCGGCCCCGGACACCGCCCGCGCGGTGCTCGCCGGGATGGCGCCCTCCGAGCGCGGTGAGCGCGATGATGTCGCATGCGAGCCGCTGCTGGAGACGCTGCAGCGCGAATTGCACCGCGCCAGTGGGGTTCTCGTCCCGATCGGTGCGTTCGACCTGGACAAGCTACCGGCGCATCTGCGGGTCACGTTCGCCGTCGAGGGCGCCGACGGCACGCTACTGGCCCGCGGCAAGGATCTGGAAACCCTGCAGACGAAGCTGGCCGGACAAACCCGCCGCGCCGTGGTCGACGCCGTCGGCACCCTGGAACGCACCGCCCTGCGCAGCTGGCCCGACGATCTCGAGGAGATCCCGCGCAGCATCGAAAGCCGCGGTGTCCGAGGCTATCCCGGGCTCGTCGATGCGGGGGCGACCGTCGACTTGCGGGTGTTCGCCACCGCCGCCGAACGTGACGCCGCCATGCGGGCGGGGCTGCGCCGGCTGATCAGGCTGGCGTGCCCGTCGCCGGTGAAATCACTGGAGAAGCGACTCGATCTTCGCCGGCGGCTGACGCTGGGCAGCAACCCGGACGGGTCGCTCGCGGCTCTGCTGGAGGACTGCGCCGACGCCGCGGTCGATGTGCTGGTGGCTGCACCGGTGTGGAGTCGCGGCGACTTCGGCGCGGCACGCCAACGGGTTTCGGCTGGAATGGCCGCCACCACCGCCGACATTCTGAGCCGGGCCGAGAAGGTGCTGACGGCGCTGCAGGAGGTTCAGTTGACTCTGCCCGCCACCCCGGCGCCGGCTCAGGCCGACGCGATCGCCGACATCCGTGACCAGCTGAAGGCCCTCGTCGGCCCCGGCTTCGTCGCTGACACCGGGGCCGTGCACCTGGCCGATCTGACCCGCTATCTGACCGCCGTCGCCCGCCGCCTCGACCGTCTCCCGCAGGCCCCGGCCGCCGACCGTGAGCGGATGGCCCGCGTTCACGCCGTCCAGCACGCCTACGCAGAACTCGTCAGTGCGCTGTCGGAATCCCGAGCCAAGGCTGACGACGTGCGCGATATCGCGCGATTGATCGAGGAATTCCGGGTAAGTCTGTGGGCACAGCAACTCGGCACCGCGCGCCCGGTCAGCGAGCAGCGGATCTACCGGGCGATCGACGCAGTGCTGGAGAGGTGAGCATGGCAGCTGCGAGGCCGCGACGGCCGAGTGCGCGACGCGTCCGCGGCGCGTCATCAGGCACCGGCAAGCCGTTCGACCTGGTGCTGTCGGGAGGCGGTGTGAAGGGTGTCGGGCTGGTCGGCGCCGTCGTCAAGCTCATGGAGGCCGGCTACCGCCCCAACCGGGTGGCCGGAACGTCGGCCGGATCCATCGTCGGGGCGATCGTCGCCGCAGGAGCGATGTCCGCGACGCTGGGACCGGACGAGATTCGCAGTCTCGTCATGAGCATCGACTACACCAAGTTCCTCGACCCCGGCGCCCTCGAGCGGGTGCCCCTGGTAGGGCCGGCGTGGGCGATCTTGGATGGCCATGGCGTCTACAAGGGCGACTATGCCCACGACTTCGTCGCCGAGCAGTTGAAAAGCCTCGGCGTGGAGACCTTCGGAGACCTTCGTATCGACGACGATCAGGTCCCCGGGGAACGCCGCTACCGACTGGTGGTCACCGCCACCGACATCACGCGCGGGCAATTGGTCCGACTGCCCTGGGACTACCGCGGAATCTACGGACTGGACCCCGATGAGCAGCACGTCGCCGATGCGGTGCGGGCGTCGATGTCGATTCCGTTCCTGTTTCGTCCGGTCAAACTCACCAGCGCAGACGGCCTGGAGTCCACCTTGGTCGACGGCGGACTGCTGTCGAATTACCCGATCGACACCTTCGACCGGCTCGACAGCTTGCCCCCGCGCTGGCCGACGCTGGGAGTGACACTGCTGCCGAATCTGCCGGAGGGCAATGACCGGGTGATCCCCGGGCTGGCGCCGGTGCGGATGTTCAGCGGACCACGGCTGCTGGAGCAGGTTCTCACCACCATGCTGGTCGGGCGGGACCAGGCCTTCCTGAACGAGCCGTGGGTGAGTGCGCGGACCATCAGGGTCGACTCGACCGACGTCGGCGTGGTGGATTTCGATGCGACGCATTCCGAACTCAACGCTCTCTACCGCGAGGGTTACGAGGCGGCGACGGCATTTCTCGCGGGATGGGACTACAACGCCTACCGCCAGCGATTTCGCTGAAAGTCCCGGTCAGTTAGGGTGCACCGATGCGACAGCCCTACCTGGCGGCGATCCTCTGTCTCGTGCTGGTCCTGGTCGCCGGATGCGCCCCGAACCGCAAGGGCGCGGCCCAGTCCATCGACGACGCGGTCGCGAAACTGCCGGGCGTCGCCTCGGCCGACTTCGACTACGACTCCGGCTGGCCCAAGGGCGACGAGCGATTCACCCTGACCGCGGTGCTGCATGACAACGCCACTCCCGACCAGGCGCAGGCGGTCGGAAAGACGTTCGCCGACATGGTGAAAGCCAACGACTTCTCGGCCTTCGACGTTGCGCTGGAGGTGAAGTACCGCGTCATCGAGAGGCTCAACCAGGTGCCGCTGACGTCGGCGGCGACGTTCAGCATCGATCGTGGAGACGCCGGGGGAGTACCGGCCGCGCTGAAGGAGTGGCTCGGCATCGCCCAGTCACCCGGGGTGCAGAGCGTTCGGCTGATTCGCCCCGAGGGGCCCCTGGAGATCACCGTCGCCCAGGACGTCAAGGACGGCGACCTGCAGGCGCTGGCCAAGACCTACCCCGATCTGGATCGCGCGCAGTGGGCTGTGACCGGTGGAAGCCTCACGGAGACAGAGCCATTCACCGAGGACTTCCCCGAGGTGTACCGGGTGCAGGGCATGATCCCCGACGCAGCGTTGCGCGACCTGTGGAGGCAGATCGTCGCCGAAGTCGGTGCTGCAGGCGAGGTTTCAGCCCAAACCGACATGAGCCACAAGGACGTTCCCACCACCGTCAACGTGAACTTCCTGACCTCGCGCGGCCGAGAGCAGGACCTCGCCCAGGCGTGGATGGTGCTCCCGCTGCTGCAGAAGCTGCCGCAGCAGGCCAAGGTGGACTTCGACGGCGCCCTGTTCGTCATCGGCGGCTGCTTGCCGGGCGAGGCCGGCCGCAGCACCATGCCGCTGGAAGTCGAACTGCGGCAGAAGTTCGAAAAGTGCTGAGCGACAGAATCAACTGCCCTTTTCGACGCGTTTCTTCAGGCCGTTGAGCGCCTGATCGACGATCGTCGAGGCGGCCTTCTTCTTCATGAAGCCCATCATCGGGATCTTGGGGTCGATCTCCAGCTCGTAGGTGACTTTCGTGCCGTCGCCGTCCGGGACGAGCCGGTAGGTGCCGTCGAGCCTTTTCATCATGGCGGACTTGGGTTTGCCGGACTCATCGGAGTTCAACGTCCAACTGACCGAATCGTTCCCGCGCCAGACGTAGGAGATCTCGTAGGTGTCCTTGCCGACCGGGGTGCTGATGCTGAACGACGCGTCCTTGGCCCCGCCGTCAGGGTGGGTGCTGACGATCTCGACGGCGGTGAATCCGTCGCTCCAGTTCGGGTAATCCGCCAGGTCGGCGATGACGGCCATCACCTTCTCGGGGGAGGCGTTGATCTTGACCGAGTCCGAAACCTTGTCTGCCATGGCTGCTCCTAGAGGTGTGCTTTCAGATCTGTCCGGTGGCGACTTTCACCGCGCCGCTGTGTGCGATCGCGGTGTCGAGCACCAGGTCTGCGACCCGGCTGCGGTGCTGCTCGGCGCTGCCTAGTAGGGCGGCGTCGGTGGCGGCGCGTTTGAAGTACAACTGCGCCTGATGCTCCCAGGTGAACCCGATGCCGCCGTGCACCTGGATGGTGTCGGCGGCAATGCGTTGCAGCGCAGATGAACTCAGAGCCTGAGCGATGCTGACTGCCAGTGCCGGATCGTCGGAACCATCGGAGAGCGCCCACACCGCGTGATAGGCCGCCGACCGGGCGTGCTCCAGATCGACGAGCATGTCGGCCAGCTTGTGTTTGATCGTCTGGAACGAGCCGATCTGCCGGCCGAACTGCAGCCGGGACTTGGCGTAGTCGACCGATAGATCGAGCAGATGCTGGGCGGCGCCGACCTGTTCGATCGCCAGCAGGGCCGCGCCGACCTGCAACGCATGGGTGATCACCCGCTCGGCTTCCGCTGACCCTATCCCCGAGTCGCTTCGCTCCTGCCCGCCGGGTCTTATCCCCGAGTCGCTTCGCTCCTGCCCGCCGGGTCTTATCCCCGAGTCGCTTCGCTCCTGCCCGCCGGGCCCGGCCAGTAGCCGGGCCGGGGCGCCCTCGAAGGCGATGGTCGCCTGCGGACGGGTCAGGTCCATGGTGACCAGCGGCGTGCGCTGGACGCCGGGGCCGTCGGCGGCCACCGCGTACAGGCTCACACCGCCGGAACCCGTTGCGGCGACGATCAATTCGTCGGCGCTGTCGGCGTCGACAACCCGTTGCACGACGCCGGTGAGGGCGTTGCCGTCGGAGGTCACCGTCACCTTTGACGGATCGAATGCGCCTCCCCGATCGGGGACCGCGAAGGCCGCGGTGCGCTCGCCCTCGACCAGTGCGGCGAGCAGTTCGTCGCGCACCGCCCCGGTGGGGCAGGCCACCAGCGCGGGGATCGCGAGGTAGACGGTGCCGAACAGCGGGCCGCAGGCCAGCGCAGCACCGAATTCCTCCACCGCGACGGCCTGGTCGACCAGCGTGCCCCCGACGCCGCCGTCGGCTTCGGGAACCGACATGCCCAGCACGCCCAGTTCGGAGCCCAGCCGTCCCCACGCCGCCCGGTCGAATCGCGGTTCGGACTCCATCAGCCGGCGCACCGTCGCCTCGTCGAAGTTCTCGGCGCTGAACTTGCGGACCGCGGTGCGCAGAGCGCGCTGCTCGTCGCTGAATGCGAACTCGTGTCCCTCAGCCACTTTGATGGGCTGATCCGCAAGCTCCTCAGCCACCTTGATGGGCTGATCCGCAAGCTCCTCAGCCACCTTGATGGGCTGATCCGCAAGCTCCTCAGCCACCTTGATGGGCTGATCCGCAAGCTCCTCAGCCACGCGGCACCTCCTTCCACGGCATCCCGGCGTCAGCCCGCAGGTCGCCGGGCAGCCCCAGCACCCGCTCGCCGAGGATGTTGCGCAGGACCTCCGAGGTGCCGCCCTCGATGGTGTTGGCGCGGCTGCGCAGATAGCGCTGCTGGATCGGTCCGCGCCAGTCGCCGGTGCCGGCGTTGACACCCCACATGGCGTAGCTGTGGTACAGAATCCCCTCCGGCCCAAGCAGATCCATGCAGAACTGGTAGATCTCCTGGTTCAGCTCCGCGCCCACCATCTTGCCGATCGACCCCTCCGGGCCCGGACTCCCGCTACTCGCCGAGGCGCGGGACCGTTCCGAGGTCAGTCGTTGCGCCTCCGCGCGAAGCCACAGCGACGCCAGCCGGTCGCGCAGCACCGGGGTGTGCAGGTCCGACCGTGACGCCCACAGCTGCACCGCGTCGGAGATCGTCCCGGCCCCGCGCCGGCTGCCGCTGGCACCCAGCGCGCTGCGCTCGTTCATCAGCGTCGTCATGGCCACGCGCCAGCCGTCGTTCACCGCTCCGAGGCGATGGGTGTCGGGGATGCGGGCGTCGGTGATGTAGACCTCGTTGAACTCCGCCTGACCGGTCATCTGGCGCAGCGGGCGGCACTCGACCCCGGGTGAGTGCATGTCGAGCACGAAATACGTCAGCCCCTTGTGCTTCGGGAGATCGGGATTGGTGCGGGCCAGCAGCAGACCCCAGCGCGCCTTGTGCGCCAGGCTGGTCCAGACCTTCTGGCCGTTGATGACCCACTCCCCGCCGTCCGGCACCGCGGAAGTCGCCAGACCAGCCAGGTCCGAGCCGGCGCCCGGCTCGGAGAACAGCTGGCACCAGATGTCCTCGGTGGTAGCCAGCGGGCGCAGGAACGCCTTCTTGAGCTCCTCGGTCTGGGCGTGTTCGCGGATCGTCGGTGCGGCCATGCCGTACCCCATCGGATTGAGGCCGAGCGGCACCGGGCCACCGGCGCCCTGCAGGATTGTGTCGGCGACGGCCTGCAGGCCGCGCGAAAGACTAAGGCCGCCAAGGCCTTCCGGGAAATTCACCCAGGACAGGCCGGCGTCGTAGCAGGCGCCGAGGAACTCCGCCAACGGGACCTGTTTGGGATCGTGCTGTGCGATGACCTGGTTGGCCAGTTCGGCGACCCGGTCGGCAGCGGCATTGCTGGTGCTCACGGAATTCACCATACTCACCGGTGCGTCGCCGCGCCGATTTCGTTACGGACACAAAAACTAATTGCTGTTCGACTGGGCGCCTCGAGCCCCGCGATGTCTACTGGGCGAATTCTTTTCCGACCCCTGGGAGGTTCGCTTCGTGCGTCTCGTCGATTTCAAAGCGAAGACGCCGCTGATCGGGATGGCCATGGTGTTTCTGGCCATGGCCATCGTTGCGGTGACGGCGTATCAACGTGCCGGTTGGTACTCGGTGATCGGCTACGCGATCGCCGCCGCCATCGCGGTTTTCGGCTTCATCTTCACCTTCCGCGACATCCCCACTCCGCCGCACACGAACACCGGCGACGACGCGGAGGCCGGCCAACGATGACCGCGATATCCGATCCGCCAGGCCAGTCGACTGCGCTGAACAGTGAGGACGCCGGGTACCACAAGAGCCTCAAACCCCGACAGTTGCAGATGATCGCGATCGGCGGTGCCATCGGAACCGGGTTGTTCCTCGGGGCCGGCGGACGGCTGGCCAGCGCCGGGCCCGGGCTTTTCCTGGTGTACGGCATCTGCGGAGTCTTCGTGTTCTTCATCTTGCGGGCCATGGGCGAACTCGTGCTGCACCGGCCGTCGTCGGGATCCTTCGTCTCCTACGCCCGGGAGTTCCTCGGCGAGAAAGCCGCCTACGTCGCCGGGTGGATGTACTTCCTCAACTGGGCTATGACGACCATCGTCGACTCCACCGCGATCGCCACCTACTGCCGATTCTGGAAGGTGTTCGACACCGTCCCGCAGTGGCTGATCGCGCTCGTCGCCCTCGCGCTCGTGTTCGCCATGAACATGGTCTCGGTCGCACTGTTCGGTGAGTTCGAATTCTGGGCCGCGATCATCAAAGTGGTTGCGCTGCTCGCTTTCCTGGTGGCAGGCACGATCTTCCTGGCCGGGCGCTACCAGATCGACGGACACCCCACCGGTTTGAGCGTGATCTCGGGCGGCGGCGGCCTTTTCCCGGTCGGGCTGCTCCCGCTGATCGTCGTGACCTCAGGTGTGGTCTTCGCCTATGCCGCAGTCGAACTCGTCGGGACCGCCGCGGGCGAGACGGCCGAACCGGAGAAAGTCATGCCGCGCGCGATCAACTCGGTGATCGCTCGTATCGCCCTGTTCTACGTCGGCTCGCTGTTCCTGCTTGCACTGCTGCTGCCCTACACCGATTACTCGGCCGACGAAAGCCCGTTCGTGACGTTCTTCTCCCATGTCGGGATCGAGGGCGGCGGAACGATGATGAACCTCGTCGTCATGACGGCGGCGTTCTCCAGCCTCAACGCCGGCCTGTACTCCACCGGGCGCATCCTGAGGTCGATGGCGATGAACGGCAGTGCCCCGAAGTTCACCGGCCGGATGTCCCGTCGGGGCGTGCCCTACGGCGGCATCTGCCTGACCGCGTCTATCGGCCTACTGGGCGTGCTGCTCAACGGTCTGGTCCCGTCGATGGCGTTCGAGATCGTGCTCAACGTCGCATCGCTGGGCATCCTGTCGTCGTGGGCGACCATCGTCATCTGCCAACTCCAGCTGTTCCGGTGGTCCAAGCAGGGTCGGATGGTCCGCCCGTCGTTCCGGATGTGGGGCGCGCCCTACACCGGCTACCTCACCCTCGCCTTCCTGTTGGGCGTTTTGATCCTGATGGGCTTCAACCATCCGATCGGCACATGGACGGTGGCGAGCTTGGTGATCGTCATCCCCGCACTGATCGGCGGCTGGTATCTCGTCCGCGGACGGGTTCTGGAGATCGCCCGGGACCGCTCCGGCCACACCGGACCCTTCCCCGTGATCGCCAACCCCCCGCCGCCCCTTCTATAGTCAGCTCGGAGGAGGCCTCGATGAGCAAAGGCCGTTCACTGGCCTTGGTGGCGTTGGCCTACCTGCTCGCCGTCGCCGCGGCCGCGATCTGGCTCGGGTGGGGTCCGCGCAGCGGCCGACTGTGGTTGGACACCCTGATCGCCGACGCGCTGGCCACGCTGGTGATCTTCGTATTCAGCCGGGTCTACCGGAACTCCAGTTTCTACGACGCCTACTGGAGCGTGATCCCGCCGCTGCTGCTGGCCTTTTGGTGGTGGCAGGGTCCGATCGGCGCGACCGGCCCGGGGGCGCTGCGCTGCTGGCTGTTGGCGATCGTCGTCGGCTACTGGGCGGTCCGGCTGACCGCGAACTGGGCGTACGGATTCCCCGGTCTGCACCACGAGGACTGGCGCTATCCGCTGCTGCGTGAGGGCGCGGGCCGGTTCGCCTTCCTGGCCGACCTGTTCGGCATCCACCTGTTCCCGACGCTGCAGGTGTTCGTCGGGATGCTGCCGGTCTATGTCGCCGCCACCCGACTCGGTGACGGGGTGGTCTGGCTGGCCTGGCTGGCGTTCGCCGTCGGCGTCGCCGCGGTCAGCCTCGAGCTGGCCGCCGATGTGCAGATGCACCGGTTCGTGGCTGCCCGCAAGGCCGGCGCCGAGGCCGCCACCGTGATGGACCGCGGCCTGTGGGCCTGGTCGCGGCATCCCAACTACTTCGGCGAGGTGAGTTTCTGGTTCTCTCTCGCCC
>Ga0194055_10003593_pt1 | contig 11865 bp, 9 predicted proteins | sample SepL449m_MetaG_FD_155482 | JGI IMG/M metagenome (GOLD analysis project Ga0194055, IMG submission 155482) | Anoxic zone freshwater microbial communities from boreal shield lake in IISD Experimental Lakes Area, Ontario, Canada - Sep2016-L442-9m | ecosystem: Environmental > Aquatic > Freshwater >... | reverse complement strand
TTAGAGCGATGATGGGCTTCCCAAAGATCGGTACCGCGCGTATCACGTAGCAAAAGCGCGTGGTGGTATTGGCCTGACCATGATCGGTGGCAGTGCCATCGTCAGTCGCGAAAGTGCGCCGGCATTCGGGAATCTGCAATTATGGAAAGACGAATCTGTCCATTGGATGCGACTGCTCACTGATGAAGTGCACGAGCATGGCGCAGCGGTAATGATTCAGCTCTCACACCTTGGCCATCGCAGTAGTAACTACTCAGGCGAGTGGATTCCGACGATGTCGGCTAGTGCCGTTCGAGAAACCGCCCATCGTGCGTTTACTAAGGCCGCTGAAGTATGGGACATGGAACGTGTCAAAAATGATTACGTCGCTGCTGCGCAACGTTGTGTTGCAGCAGGTATGGACGGAATCGAGTTAATGATCTACGGACATTTCTTAGATTCATTTATCACCCCGTTTTGGAATCATCGAGAGGATGAATTTGGTGGCTCATACGACAATCGAATGAAGTATCCACTTGAAGTCATAAAAGCTATCCGCGCGGCCGTACCAGACGATTTTATTGTCGGTGCGCGTATCAGTTTCGATGAAGACAGAGAAAATGGACTGGAACTTGGGGAACTGCTGACCGTTGCTCAAGATGTCATCGACAACGGGATCGACTTCGTGAGTGCGTTGCGGTATTCAATTGATTCGGATGCGCGCCTAACAAATCTGATCCCTGTTATGGGAATGCCTTCCGCATCGCAACTTGAATTTGTTGGAGAAGTAAAAAACAAACTTCAAGTACCAATCATGCATGCGGCGAAGATTGCCGATGTGGCAACCGCTCGTTACGCAATTGAAGCGGGTTTGCTTGATCTTGTTGGCATGACTCGTGCACTGATTGCAGATCCTGAGCTTCCCAACAAAGTTATGAGCAAGCGCGAGGACCAAATTCGCCCCTGCGTCGGAGCCAGTATGTGCATCGACGGTATCTACACGGCGGGCGCCGCCTTTTGTATTCATAACCCTGCAACAGGTCGCGAACTTGAGTTGCCACAAGTTCATTCACATTCCAGCACTCCCAAAAACATTGTCGTAGTAGGCGGTGGGCCCGCAGGCATGGAAGCTGCGCGAATATTGGCAGAACGTGGTCACACAGTCACATTGCACGAAGCCAGCAATCGACTTGGTGGACAAATTTGCTTGGCAGTACGTTCGCCACGACGACGTGATTTGCAAGGGATCATCGATTGGCGAATCCATGAACTCAAGCGCCTAGGCGTCAGAGTTATTCTGAATAGTTTTGTTGAGTCTCAGGAACTAGTGAGTGCAGACGCAGACGTGGTCATCGTCGCTACAGGCGGGTTGCCATCCGAAAGTGACATTCCAGGTGCTCACTATGTCACCGATAGTTGGGATGTGATCTTGGGAGCCAAACGCATCGAAGGTGCTGTACTCATCTATGACGATCATGGCGGTAATCAAGCACTAGACCTTGCCGAGACGTTAGCTCGTGCTGGTGTCCAAGTCGAAGTTGTCTCGCCTGAGCGCACGGTGTCGCCGGATGTTGGTGGAATGATCGCAAGCCGGTATTTCAAAGATCTCGCTAAGTTGGGCGTAACGTTTACGATGCTGCGTAAGCTCACCTCCGTCGCCAAAACCGAAGATGGACTGTTTGAAGTGACCCTAGGTCTGGAAGATGAAGCCTGGGCAGAAAAGCGCATTGTCAATGCCGTCATCATCGAAAACGGCACCCAGGCTAATTCCGAAATTTACGACGAGTTGGTACCGGTCTCTAGCAACGGTGGAGAAGTTGTTCTCGAGGCTTTGCTCACTGGCAGTACCCAGACTGCGATACGTAACCCTCTCGGTAGCTTTCAACTGTTTCGAATCGGTGATGCAATTTCAAGTCGAAATATCCACACTGCGATGCTCGATGCAGCCCGAATTTGTCGAGGAATTTAGCAACACACCGTGTTTGAAGTGCCTGATTAACGCACGTTTTTGAATAAAAATCGGGTATTTCGGACTAGCCAGGAAGTCTCACACTAGCCTGAATCTCACGTACGTGATCTCAATCGGAATCACGTAGATGAGAAGGGATCGACACGTGTCGAATCAACAGAGTAATCAAGCCGAAGATTCTCGGCTCAGTGCTCTCGGGTACAAACAAGAACTGTCTCGAGTGCTATCGAAGTTCGGAAGTTTCAGTGTTGCGTTCACGTATTTGTCACCAATGGTGGGCATCTACTCGCTCTTTGTTCTAGGTATTGGCAGCGGTGGGCCTCGTTACATCTGGCTCATGCTTATCCCAGTTGTGGGCATGTACTTCGTCGCGATGGTTTTTGCCGAGTTGGGAAGTCACTATCCAATTTCTGGAGCGTTGTATCAATACGCTAAGAACTCAGTGAGCCCACGTTATGGCTGGTGGGTCGGCTGGTTCTATTCGATTTCGCTGCTCGTAACTGTTGCAGCCGTGGATACCGGTGTGGTTCCTTACCTCTCAGCAATTTTGAACTCTTGGTTCAAGATGTCTCTAGATCCGACACAGCACTCAACAATCATGGCATTGACTTTGATTCTGCTTGCGATTCAAACGATTCTGAATATTACGGGCGCCAAAGTTATGGGCCGCGTAGCTTCGTTTGGTTCATATGTTGAAATCTTCGGAACGATTGGTATCGCATTGATTTTGGCTGCGGCTGGATTCAATCACGGTTTCGGTTTCCTGTTCTCAACTAATGGTGCAGAGAATATTGCTACAAATAGCCTGGGTGTTGATTTCGGTGGCCAATGGTGGCTTGGTGCAGCGCTCATTGCTGTGCTCGCTCATGCATTCATCTTCTACGGATTTGAATCTGCAGGTGACGTGGCTGAAGAAACTGTCAATGCCACGCATCAAGTTCCACGCGCGATGCGCCAGGCACTTGTGGCCGGTGCCGCAACTTCTTTTATTTTGGTTGCAGCACTTACTTTGGCTACTCCAAGTGATCCAGAAGGTTATGCAACAGCGACATCATTCGCTGGTGGCGTTCCTTTCATTCTGGAAAATGCAATCCATTCGTCGATTCTGCGTGACATTTTGTTGCTGGCCGTAGTGTTTGCGTTCTTCTCGTGTGGGTCGTCGATTCAGGGCGCGAGTGCTCGCATGCTGTTCTCGTATGCGCGTGATGGTGCAACTCCAGCTTCAAAGACACTTTCGAAGGTATCGCCACGTTTCCAGACTCCAGTGAATGCTCTTGTTCTTGGTGCCTTGATTCCGTTGGCTTTCACATTGCTTGTCAACGTGACGCCAAGTGCTGATATCAAGATTGGGTTCATCACTTACCCAGCGAACATCTCGGCACTCACATCACTTGTTTCATTTGGTGTCAGTGGTATCTATCTAGCCTTCTTCTTGACTGTGCTTGGAGCATTCATTGCTCGTCGCCGCGGTTGGAAGGCTGAAGGTGCCTACACACTTGGAAGCAAGGGAATGTTGGTCACAGTTGTGGCGTTGGCTTACCTGGCAATCATGTTTATCAACTTGGTGCTTCCATCGGGATTGGCGAGCCCACGTGGTGCGCTATTCAATCTGGATTGGGTAACCCTGCTAGTGATTGCGATCTTGGCCTTGATTGGTCTAGTCGTATTCCTAGCTGTGCCAAACAACCGCAAGAAATAGGGTTTATCCCTGACATTCTTGAAATGTTCAGGGAGTTCCTTAATAGAAAGAGCCCCTACCCGGTGTGGGTAGGGGCTCTTTCATGTCCCATTTACAGCACGTAACGTACCCGCTGCAACGGTTCGAATGTACTTAGCTAGTTTCCACCAAGTTCTCGTCAGCATTAAGACGATCACCCATGCGCTTTGCAGTCTTTGGAGCTACGAGAACTCCGATAACTGCTAACAGAATCCAAGCAATGGTAATGATGTCGTATGCCTGGCCTGCGCCCGTGGTTGGAAGTGGGTACACGTTGCGGAACAATGTGTAAACCAAAATCACCAAACCAAGAACTGGGATGATGATTTCCCATTGTGCAACGCGCTTCTTGCCCGAGAAGAACAGGAAGCGGATTGCGCCGATTGTTGCTAGGCCGTAAGAGACCAGCAAAATCAAGGTACCGATAACACCAGATCCCACGAACACATCGAATGCTTTTGCACTAAAGGCGATCTTCCAGAAGATAGTGAATACAGCTACTGCTCCAGCTACCCAGTAAACAGCCGTTGTTGGAACCTTGGACTTCGCCGAGATCTTGGAGAATGTGCTGATTTCAGCATCGCGACCAAGAGCGAAGAGCAGACGTGCTGCACCGACGACGCAAGCAAGCAAGCAACCAAGTGCACTAATAGTGACACCCAGAGTGATGAGCACGCCAACCCAAGCGCCGATGTAGGCCTTACCAAGGTCTCCCAGCAATGAGCCAGAACCGACGAAACCCTTCATGCCTTCCTCGTTTGCGCCAAAGCCCATGACTTCGATTGCCGTTACGAAGGTGAAGTAAATACCACCGAAAATAACAACACCAAGAATTGCCTTAGGAATGTCGCGACGAGGAGCGTTAGCTTCTTCACCCATTGTTGCAGCTGCTTCGAAACCTGCGAATGACAAGAATCCAAAAACAACACCCAAGAAAATTGTGCTTGACCCGGTTCCGCTTGGAATCGAGAACACACTCATTGTGAATGTTTGTCCTGAAGGGGCTGTGCCGTTAAGTAGCTTGAAAAGCACAACAAGTGTTGTTAGAAGAATCAAGACAACAGTCGTGCCTTCAATCATCAACAGTAAACGTGTTCCGCGCTTCACGGATGAAATCGCGAGAGTCACAGTGAGTACAAGCCCAACTCCACCGATAAGGAACGGAATGATTCCAGCGCCAGCAGTGTCAGAAACAACACCGAGTTGATTGAGCAGCGCCGTACCGAATACACCCGTTGCCATTGTCGAAACGACAGAGTAGAAAGTGTAGGTTCCTAACAAACCCCAACCAGCGATGACACCGGTGCGTGGGCCAAGTGTCTTACCGACTAGGCCGTATACCGATCCTGCGTGGTTAAAAGATTGAGTTAATCGAATGAATCCGTAACTCACCAAAGCCACACCAATGGCAGCAATGAAGAATGCGAGTGGAACTGCAGTTCCGACAACACTCGCTGGACCCTGTGGGTTAATGTTTGCCGCCATTGACGGTGCCATAAGCGCCACTGATATTCCGATAACTTCCCAAATGTTCAAACTCTTGGAAAGTTTTTGATCATTTCCATGCATCTTGTTCTCCTCATTCTTTGCAACGGGGGTGTCACAAAAGGACGTTAGGTGAAATTATGGTGCTTTGACCCTTGGAATGTAGGGATTTCATCGAAAAAACCTTTAATTATCAGGCTATGGTTCCGCATTGTGGTCCTTTTGACGATTCACGTATGCTCGCCATTCTTGAAGTTCAAGATCGTTGGGATCGTCTTGTTGGACTTCTAGGATTGTTGGATTTTTGCGTTCTTGGTTCACCCGCCACACCATCCAAATTGTGATGCCCCCTAGAACTGGCCACTCCAACACGTACGACCAGCTTCGTTGATTCCCGCCTCGTGCTCGCCCATATTCAACCCAGGTCATGAAGATGCAGAAAAATATGCCAAAAACTATGAATCTGCCCCAAAACTTCTCGCTTCGAGGCTGCTTTTGTTGTTGCGGCATGGTCACAGACTATTCTCTTGCTCGGCCTTCCAAGCCGCATTGAATTCTTCGCCTCGTCGTTCTTCGTTTGTGAACCATTTCTGAACGGCTATCGCAAGCCATACGGCATCCACCACCATTGCCAGTGCCCACATTAAGGCGCCTGCAAGCTGTTGTTGATGTAATGCTTGTTGTTGCGATTGGCCGGCTAAAAATTGCGAATAGATTGGTTCCTTTTGTATGTAGATAAAGAAACCAATCATCGTTTCAGGAACCATCATGGCAAAAAGTGAAAAAACTCGGTGAGCGTGAGTCATCGTGCGGGTTTGCTGAGCGGTACCAAGGATCGGAGCAAAGTAGATGAAACCAGCCCACACTTGAATGATGGCCGAGACGCACTGTCCAACTAGCCCTAGTCGGTGAACGGTATCCGCACCAACAGGTGAATGTAGTAAGAGTAAAACTGAAACAAATGCAATCCATCGAGGTATCGCACGGTTCACAAACAATTGTTCAGACGCTATGAATGGTGGCTGGCTCAGTGCCTTACTTCGACGAGCTTGTACAACTATATAGAGCGGCACAATGCCCATAGTGAGTGCGAGTTGCGCCAAAAAATTGATTGGCAGATTGTGCACTTGGCTAGGGATTGTGGCAATCCAGAGCAAAGCGAGTGCAAAAACTACAACGTCAGCCAAGCCATGAGGACGCAATGCGGCGATGGCTTGCTCCTGTGGGTGTGAAGGATGTGACATCAATGTTGTCTTTCAGCGAAAAATTGAGCGTTACTTCGACACTACTCTTCAGAAAAGCCAATCAAATTGTGCATTTGTGAAAATCTTTTTCAAAGTCCCCATTACTCTGTTGCCTTTGTGCTAAACATAGGCAAGAAATTTGTAAAACTAGGTTCCCATGAAAGGTAACCATGAAGCGAATTCTCGGGATTCTCAGCTTCGTTGGGTGTGCGGCGCTCTTTATTGGCCTCGTCGCAATGTATTTGTTTGCGCAATCCACACCTGCGCCAGTTTTGGCGGCGCAGGTGGATGGAGTGGTAACGACATCGCAAGGTGTTCTGCCACACGCGTTTTTAGAGCTAAACACCTATCCAGACGGCGAAGCGCCAGAAAACTTCAACTCAGATCATTCCCCACATTCGGATTGGGTGAGTTACGGTCCAAGCACCACACTGCAAGTGCCAGCTCATTCATTAGTGACAATTCAAATTACCAATTACGACGGCGGCGAAGTCCTGAATAACGATTTCTTTGCAAGTGTGAGAGGAGTTGAAGGTCAGGCCATCATGAATGGGCAGCCGTTTACCTCAATTTCACCAGAACACGTTGGGCACACTTTTACACTGCGTCCAGCACCTGCAAATACGACGTCAGATCTTTTCGTGAGCGTTCCATTACAGGCAGTGGCTGAAGAAGACATGCCAGAAAGTGGCTACACAACTAAACCAAATGTTGTGACGTTTTCATTTGTTGTTGGAGAGCCAGGGGAATTTTTCTGGAACTGTGAATACCCATGCGGTGACGGCACTTACGCCAAATTCGGTAGCGCAATGTCGGCTATGCGTTACATGGCAGGAACGTTGACAGTCGTATGAGTCCAGTTTCAGTATCGACGCGTATTCGACATTTCACTAAGCGCACTTACGTTCGCCATGTCTTTTTGCTGTGGGTTTTCTTCACGATCATCGTTGGGTTATTTGCACCGTTGCAGTCCAAGCTGATGGGACCAGCCGCTTCCACACAAATGGAAGTTGTTCAGGAAACAATGACCTTGTTCACCTACATGGCCGCACCGGTCGCTGGGTTAATTTTCGCAGTCGTTGCCTACAGCCTGCTGGCGTGGCGCAGTAAAGGCTTTGTTGCTCCTGAGTATGAAGGTACGAGCAGCCGCGGCAACGGTCCAACCACCGTTGCCTGGATGTTGGTCTCGAGTTTGCTATGTGTTGTGCTGCTTATCTGGGGCTTAGCTGAAATGGCAGATGGCCAGACTGCTCGTGGTGATGAACGGGCGCGGATCATTAACGTCACAGGGAATCAATGGGTCTGGAACTTTGACTACATAGAAAACGGCTCTGTTCGTTCCCAAGAGCTTTATCTGCCCGTCAATGAACCCGTCTTGTTTCATGTGACATCTGTAGACGTTAACCACTCTTTTTGGATTGTTCAGATGGGTGTCAAAGTGGACGCGAATGCGGGCGTCGTTACCGATATGCGTGTCACTCCAACGCTGATTGGTGATTTTGATATTCGCTGTGCCGAGTTGTGTGGCTTAAACCATTCGGCAATGTTTACTAAGGTGCACGTCGTATCCCAAGGTGATTACTTGGCCTGGATTCTCAAGAATGGGGGCCATCAGTAGTGACTCATGCAGCTGATGTAAGCAGCGCTACAACTCACAAAGGCTTGATGCGCAAACTAAATGTATGGACTGGCATCGTGTTTGGTGTCATCGTAGCTGTGGCCGCGCACTACCTAGCTAAGCGCTACATCCCAATGGGTGCTGATGAAACCGGCACAGTATTAATGGACCGAGTTGTAATCACCACAATGTTTGGTTGGACTCTCGGCTTCATGGTCGGCGTTGGGGCATTCGTTGGACCGTATCGCTGGATGATGAATCGCGACTTAGACCATGACGATCAAATGTGGCTAGCGGGCAAAGATGCGGGTATGGCTCGGTATTTCCGATTCACAACTGATCATAAAGTTGTCGGCATTCAGTACCTGGTCATGACTATGGTTCTTTTCGCCGTCGGCGGCACGATGGCAATGATGATTCGCACGCAACTCATGCATGCAGATTCAACTTTCTTGAATAACACTTGGTACAACACATTGGTCGGCATGCATGGCATCATCATGATCATTGCGACCATCATCATGGTCAGTGGCCCATTTGGTAATTTCGTCTTGCCAATCATGATTGGTGCTCGAGACATGGCATTTCCTCGACTCAACGCATTGAGTTTTTGGTTAATTTTTGCAGCTGTACCTGTGTTGCTCAGTGCGCCATTCTTGGGGGGCATCTCTACTGGCTGGACCGCTTACGCACCGCTATCAACTCAGGCACCCGCTGGCATGGACGCATACATTGTCACGATTATTGTTTTTGCCATATCGAGCGCGGTAGCAGGAGCAAACATCACAACGACTGCAGTCACCATGCGTGCTCGTGGTATGACGTGGAACCGCACACCAATTTTCGTATTTGGAACCGTGGCCAGCGTGGGTGTAGCAATTCCGGCATTCCCGATGTTTATGGCATCACAAATTTTTAGTGGTTTAGATAGAACTCAGGGAGCTGCCTTCTACGACGCTGCAAATGGTGGATCTGGATGGTTATACGCGAACCTGTTCTGGCTGATGGGACATCCAGAGGTCTACGTGATTTTGTTGCCAGCTCTTGCAGCACTGCTGGAACTCACACCGGTATTTTCTCGTTCGCCATTGTTTAGTTTTAATAGTGCAGTCGGCGGTATCGCCGGTATCACGGGCTTGAGCATGCTCGTATGGGCCCACCACATGTACGCCTCAGGCTGGGCACCTGACCTCAATGGTCCGTTCATGCTAACCACTGAACTGATTTCCATTCCGACAGGCATGTTGTTCTTAGTGTTTATCGGAACCATTTGGCGTGGTCGAGTATGGGGACGACTACCCATGCTTGCGGTATATGCGATGCTCTTCAACTTCTTAATTGGTGGGTTGACCGGCATCTACATGTCAGACGTGCCAGTTGACTATGCGTTGCATGGTTCGATGTACATCACAGCTCACTTCCATTACACCCTGATGGGTGGGGCACTCACTGGCATGATTGGCGCGACTGCTTACTGGTTCCCGAAAATGACTGGCCGCATGCTCAATGAAAAAATTGGCATTCCCGCTTTTGTGATTATGCAGGTTGGCTTCAATGTGACATTCATGGGAATGTTCTTAGTTGGACTTCAAGGTCAACAACGAAGAGTAGCCCACTACGACAAGTTGTTTGAAAATGGGAACTTCATTTCAACAATGGGAGCGTACACAATCGGATTCGGCGCTCTCATGTTGTTGTACACGGTGATCACATCGTGGCGACGCGGTGAAGTAGCTTCTGATAATCCGTGGGGAGCTAAGACGTTGGAATGGATGGTTCCAACCCCGGTTCCTTTGGAAAACTTTGAAGTGCCGCCTGTTGTCACCAGTGATCCTTACGGGTTTGGTGGCCCTGATGCTTACGACCTCGAGTACGAAGCAGATCGTCGACCGAGTGATGACTTAGAGACAGAACGGGTGTAACCATGACAATGACACATACTTCGACGCCCCATCACGAAAGTCCTGACACTGTTGGTCGCCGCGACCGAATGGGCGTCATGCTGCTTATTTTTGCGGACTTAGCATTTGTGCTCAGCTTGGTATTTACCTGGTTTTATCTTCGTACCCAAAATACAAACAACCACTGGATTCCAGACGATGTGACAACAGCATCGCAGTCCGAAGGTTGGACAGTAACTGGCGTAGCGATTGTGTCCTCAGCACTGGCGTACTTAGGTTTGCGGGCAATTCGTAAAAATTCGCAAAGTCAACTTCTAGGATTTTTTACGTTAGCGTTTGTGACCATCGTTTTGGATTTAGTTCTTCAGTTACGCGCATTGCAACATTTTCCATTCCACATGAGCAACGGAACGTATGCCTCAACAATGATTGCTTTGGCTGGCGCAAACGTGTTCCACTTGGCGTTAACGTGCTTCCTGGGTCTTGGGATGGTCAACCGCATTCGTCAACATCGATATTCCTCGGAAGATCATTTTCACGTGCTCATTGTGACGTATTGGTGGATTTGGGTTTCCACTGCCGCGGTTATTACATCCTTAACGACAATGGCAACTCACGCCTAAATTTGACCGTTGAAATATTCGGTAAAACCTAAAGGCGCTCCATGGCTGCTTGTCGCAGTTGGGATGCTGATTTTCCTGCTCATCTCAGCGGGTGAAACAACACACAAGGTGCTTCCTGGAATTACTCCAGTTCCAACGTCAACATTATGGATTTTGCCCATCGCCAGACTTTTCTGTGATTTGGCTTCGGTTGCAGTAGTAGGTGGATTCCTAGTCGGTGGCTTCTTGATTCCGTATGGCCGTTCTGCGTCGTTGAACCAAATCGGGCCATTTATTAATTGGTCGGTTACTGGCTTAGGAATCTGGTGTATTGCTCTCATACTTCAAGGTTTAGCTTCGGCTTCTGAAATATTTGCAGTTCCCCTGAACCGAACGTTAGATCCCCTGTTATTAAAGGAGTTCTTCACAGACCTAACGTCAAGTCGTGTTCTTTTGGCCGAGTTGATGTTTATCATGCTCATGTTGGCAATCGTGGCCACAGCGAAGTCGCCTAGCACTTTGCGGCGGCTGTGCGTTCTCTCGGTGCTCACTGCCAGTGCGCCGGCGTTGACGGGGCATTCAGGGCTCTCGAATGGTCATCAGTTAGCGTCATCTTCGTTGGCGATCCACCTAATCTCCTTGCTGCTGTGGTGTGGGGGACTTTTAGTCATCACAGTATTCGCGCAGTGGATCGGCCCGAACTTGAGCATTGTCATTTCTCGATACAGTTCGCTGGCGTTGTGGTGCTTTGTAGGCGTTGGCCTCAGCGGGTTGGCTAATTCATGGATTCGACTAGGTACATTTGCACACCTATTAGACAGTATTTATGGGCGCATCATTGTGATTAAGTTTGTGCTCCTTGTGGCTCTGGCAGGAATCGGTCTGACTCATCGCACGGTGACAATTAAGCGACTTGCTCGAGGAGAATCAAGAGTTCTGCTTCGATTTGCCTCAGGTGAAGTTGCTGTCATGGGGGCCGCAATTTCTACCGCAGTAGTTTTGGCGCGGACGGCATTCCCCATCCCACACACGACCACAGCCCCTTCGCCAAGTGAACTTGCTTTAGGAGTTAGCATCCCACCTGAGCCGAGTGCCTGGCTTGTCATGTTTGGATCATTTCAGCCAGATGTGCTGTGGCTAGCGTTCTCAATCGTGGTCTTTGGTACCTATCTGCAACTTTCCAGACGCATGACATTGTGGCCACGTAAACGAATCGGGTATCTCGCTACTGCGCTGATACTTCTTACGTGGGGGACCAGTGGCGGTATCGGAGTGTATTCGCACGTACTTTTTAGCGCACACATGGTGCAGCACATGATTATGGCACTTGCCGTGCCACTGCTGATTTAT
>Ga0194055_10003590_pt1 | contig 11870 bp, 7 predicted proteins | sample SepL449m_MetaG_FD_155482 | JGI IMG/M metagenome (GOLD analysis project Ga0194055, IMG submission 155482) | Anoxic zone freshwater microbial communities from boreal shield lake in IISD Experimental Lakes Area, Ontario, Canada - Sep2016-L442-9m | ecosystem: Environmental > Aquatic > Freshwater >... | reverse complement strand
CAGCAAAGGCGAGTTAACCTTTGGTGGTAAATCAGATCGCATGGTCTATGCCCTTAAAGCTGCTGGTACTGCAGATGTTGCTAAGAAGCTTGGCGAACTTGTTGTTGAAGGCAAGCTTCCACCCTCGGCAATGGAAGGGGCTTACCTTCATCTTGCTTCCGTGGGCGGCCCTGTGGAATTGGGGATTGTAGCAACCAAGGCCCTAGGCATGGCGGATGCTCAGGCCGGTAATGCAATCTTATCTGCACTTATCGAATCCACAAAAACCCGTGCCATCAAGGCGCAAATCGATCCTAAAGTTCTTATGGCTTCCTTGGAAAGTAAAAACGATCCAAGGCAGGCATCTGCAATCCGGCTCTTGGGCTTGTGGAAAATTATTTCAGCGCAATCTGCCCTAGAAGGTATTGCTAAGGATGATGCCAAAGATTTGGGCATTCGCAAAGCTGCGTTTGAAAGCATTGCAGACCTTGGTAGTAAATCCTCCATTGCATTGCTAAAGGGAATGATTGCAGCATCAAGTGAAAATCCGTTGCCAATCAAGCGCTGGGCCTTGGTCTCACTCGCATCGTTAGATGTAAACTCTGCAGCAGATTTGTCTGTAAAGATTCTGGAATTGCCTCAAAGCAGTGCAGAAATTGCAGAAGTGTTTGACGCTTTTTTGAGCAAAAAAGAAGGCTTGGCTCCAATTCTTAAGGTGCTTGCTAATTCTACTATCTCTGCTGATGCAGCGAAGGTGGGCATTCGTCAGGCAAAAGGTTCGGGTCGGGATGTAACTGAATTGGTTAAGAACCTCGAAAAAGCCGGTAAGATCGGTGCCGTTTCAAGAGAAATTAGCAAGGAAAAACTCGCTGAAATGACGAAGACTGTTCTTGCCCAGGGCGATCCTGCTCGGGGTGAACTTGTATTTCGAAGGAAGGAACTTGCATGCATGAAGTGCCATGCGATTTCAGGTTCGGGTGGCTTAGTTGGCCCGGATATGACTAGCATTGGTGCCAGTGCTCAAATCGATTACCTGATCGAATCCATGATCAATCCTAACAAAGCCATCAAGGAAAATTATCATTCCATCGTGGTCACCACCGATGATGGCAAAGTTTTCAATGGCATCAAGGTTAGGCAGGATAATAATGAATTGGTTCTGCGTGATGCGGAAGACCGGATTATTAACATCTCGCTTAAGAAAATCGAAGAACAGAAAAACGGTAAGTCCCTGATGCCAGAAGGCTTGGTGGATTCTTTGACCCAAGGTGAGCTTCTTGATCTCGTGCGGTTTCTCTCCGAGTTAGGGAAAGTCGGGGCCTATGGCCCAGGCAAGGCTTCCATTGTTCGAAAATACGAAGCAATGGAACCAGATGCAAATGCCTACACCGTGCTATCGCGCAAAGGGCAGGATGCATTTGCAAATCCCGCAGAGAATCTTAAATGGTCAAGTGCTTACGCCATGGTGAATGGCACCTTGCCCCTGCGCGATCTGCCCTTGTTGCAACAAAAGCGAAGCCTTGAAAATATCGTTCATTCAATGGCTTTTGTTCGCTTTGGATTCGAAACAAGTAGCATGGGAAGTGTAAACATCATGCTGGACAAAGCTGCTGGGATTTCGGCATGGGTCGATGGTAAACCAGTTGCGATTGCGCCAACGGGTTTGATAAATCTAAAAGTTGTGCCCGGGGTTCACACCGTGATCCTTAAAATGGATCAGGGTGGAAAAGTTGCAGGCGTAAAAGTTGAAGTTGAAGATGATAAGGAAAGCCCTGCAAAGGTTAAAATAGTGCAGGGCAACTAACTCATTATTACATCGCAACTAAATCCCAATTGATGCTGGGTGCGGGAAACTTTGGGTGCTTGTGCACTAGCGCAGGCAGGTTTTCATCCTTGAAGTATTGCCCCACCCGTTCTTCAATTTGCTGGAATCGATCTTCGCAAGCCTGGTGTGATAGGTTCGATACATCACCAGCAACCCATCGATTTCGTAGCTGTGCAATTTCACAAAGTAGAGATGCGTAAATCTTCTGGTCTAAACGGTGATAGCAACGCGGGTGGTTCCCGTGCTCTGTGCTCCAAAAGCTTTCTGCGTACGCATCCGGATTGCCAACTTCAATCCAATGAAATTGAGCATCCACAAAAAGGTTGCAGGCATTTGGGTTTTTCTTGCGCTTGAGAGGCGCCTTTTTTATCGCAGGAAGACTCTGTATATCTTCCGAAACTGAAATGTTGATAGCTAGCATGACCAATCCTTCCTGAATTCAGGTGGCTGGCGCATCCTTGCGCACGATATCAATTTCTATACTCATCTTACGCAGCGAACTACCTCTTTGTTCGTAAGAATCCATGAATTATTCGTGTAATTATCATTAATCAAATAAAAAAGCTCTCTCCCACAACTATTGCGAGAGAGAGCTTTTACTGAATATTAGCCGAAATCTATTACTTTACTTCGATCGCGTAAAGAGTTTCAAACCCGCGAATATAAATTTTACCATTCGATATCGCAGGTGAGGAAGTGATTTGATCGGGAAGCTTATTGGTCGCTATAATCTCAAACTTCGGCCCCGCCTTCACTACGGTTACCGTGCCATCTCTTGCTGCTAGATAGATTTTGCCATCAGCTAAAACAGGGGAAGCTCTATGGCGGGCGTTATGTGTTCGCTCGTTGTAAAGTTCTTTTCCAGTCTTGGCATCCATGCAGATTAGGAATCCGTTTTCCCTGCAGAGATAAACTAGGCCATCATGAACCAATGGCGAAGGTACGTCAGGGGTGCTGGTGGGCCTGCGCCATACTTCGCTGTTATTGCCCATGGTGACCAAACCTGAAGCCCCTGGTTTCAAGCCAACCACTGGGCCATTCTTGGCGCTAGGTATTACAATAAGATCGCTGACTGCGACGGGTGAAGCAACGAACCTTAGGGTTTTGTTGTACTTATCTTTGGGGTTTAAGCCGCCTACGCGCCAGAGTTCCTTTCCATCCGTAAGCGAATGGCCGGTTGCGTAATCGTTGCCATGCACGATCAATTGGGTTTCCTTGCCATTAGTCCAGATGGTTGGTGAAGCGTAGGAGTGCTTGCATTCTTCAACGCCATCGCTGGGTCGATCAATTTTCCAAACTTCTTTACCAGTGTTTTTATCAATGCAAATCACCTTGGCTCCGCCATCGTGAATTAAGGTTTGGTAAAGTTTGTCTTCATGCAAAACGGGCGTAGAGTGGATTCCGAATTGGATTTTGAATGCGCCATACTCTTTCTGCATATCCATCTTCCAGACTTCTTTGCCTGAAAAATTATAGCAGCCAAGGATACCAGCACCGACAAAAGCCCAGACATTTTTGCCATCGGTGGAGCAGGATGCGGAAGCGCCATTGCCTTCATCGGTTCGTACTTTGGAGCTGCCTTTTGCCAAAACATTTTTCCAAAGCTGTTTACCTTCGGTGCTAATGCAAAGTAGCACCTGGTCTTCGCCATCCACACTGGTAAGAAACATCTTGTCGTTCCAGATCACTGGGGTACTGCTGCCCATTCCAGGCATGGGTAATTTCCAGGCGATATTCTGCTTATCGCTCCAAGTTGAGGGGAGTTTGGTTTCTTTGGAGATTCCATCAAAGGATTGCCCGCGCCAGTTGGGCCAGTTCTCTGCATTGGCAATCGAGGTGGAAATAATCAGGGAAACGCCTAATGCCCCAACTCGAATAGACTGTGATAACTTTTTGGAAATCCCTAACATTTGCAATGCTCCTAGATTTTGAAAAACGAGGCAGGGTTCAATACGCAGATATCGCACTATGATAGCATTCTTTGGATATCAAAGAAGATAAATGTGGTCAGGGTTAAAACTTCAAAGTTATCAACTCTGAGTAATTCCGGGCGATGCAATTTGCAATTCAATATTCAGTATGGGGAAGATAAAAGCCAATTACTTCGGAATCGTTCTGGGCATTTTCCCTGCTGGCATACACGACCAATTTGATCAAGATTTGTATTTTGAATTCAAAAATCTCTCATAAAAATCGCTTTTCGGCCATATTATTTACAATCCTTAAAATATAGTTAATTCTTAAGTTGTTTTATATTAATTACTTATGGTTATTTATCTCGCAGAAAAAATAAAAGTTACCTTGATTATAATTTTAGTGAACTTATATTGACAAAAGAACGATATATCATTAAGTTGATAAACATAATGTTTTAGGGAGTGCAAGTAATGAATCTTAATCTTTCAGGTTTTTTGTTTTCTTTCGGCTTTACTCTTTTGCTTTCCGGATGCCAAGGAACTGAAACTTCTTCGGCACTTCCTTATGAAGGGGAGGTCAAAATCAATGGCAAGCCGATCTCCGGGGCAATGGTAGTTTTTCATGCCAAAACAACAGGTGACCAAATGGTTTCGCCTTCAGGTACCACCGATGAAACTGGGAAATTCCGGTTGACCAGTAACAAAGAATTTGATGGTGCGCCTGCCGGGGAATACGCGGTGACCATTACTTGGTTTAAGCCGGTTACCACCGGCAACAAAGTGCGGGAAGGGGAAGGAGTTGTCCGGAATTTTCTCCCAGCCTATCTCGCGAATCCACAAACGTCCGGGCTTGTTGTGTCAGTTCAAAAAGATCTTTCGCAAGCCAAATCTTTTGATCTTCGATTTCAGCGCTAGTTTTTACTTTTTTTAAAAGGAGTCTTCTCATGGTAAGTCGTTTGTTCAATGCTAGGAAGGCATTTACGCTTATTGAGCTCTTGGTGGTAATTGCTATCATTGCAATTCTTATCGGGCTTTTATTGCCTGCGGTGCAAAAAGTGCGGGAGGCCGCAGCTAAAACACAATGTGTTAATAATTTGAAACAACTTGGTATATCCATCCATGGTTATGCTAGTTCGAATGACAGTAAAATTCCGACCAGTACTAGGCCTGGTGGGGTGACTACTTCACCAAGAATTAGCTGGGCCGTTGCCTTGCTGCCTTACTTGGAGCAGGGAAACTTGGTTAAAACATATGACTTGGCTACCACTTGGAGTTCTGCAAATAATCTGCTTATTACCAAGCAGCCAATTAAAATCTTTCAATGCCCTGTATCTCAGGATGAAACAAGGTTAGATGGGGATCCTCAAACGGGAACCTGGGATATTGTGGCTATATCAGATTACGCTGCAATTACTGGGGTAAATGCACTAGCAACCAATGTAAATACCACCGGGGCATTGATACCTGGGATCATGGAAAAGAATAAAACGGTCAAGCTTCTTGATGTCAAAGATGGGCTTTCCAATACTATTGCAATTACAGAATCTGCTGGTAGACCCAGACTTATTCAAAAAGGGGCTAAAATCGGCTCCGTGCCAACCAAAAAAGTAAATGGTGGGGGCTGGTGCCGACCTGCTTCGGATTTGGATTTGATCACATCAAATGCTTTAGGAACGGGCTACCCTGGGCCATGCGCTGTTAATTGCACTAATGGTTTTGATTACCCAACCTACAACATGGCTCCTTTTGGTACAGAAGGAACCAGCCAACCCTTTTCTTTTCATTCGGGCAGCATTAACAATCTATTAGGTGATGGCTCTGTTAGGTCGATAAATGCAGCAGTTTCAGTTACTGTATTTGCCGCCCTATGCACCCGTGATAATGGTGAAACCATTCCTAGTGATTATTAATCCTTGGCAAGCCAATAAACTGGTTTTCGCTTGCAGGCGTACTTTGGTATGCCTGCTTTTTTTATTTAGAATGTACTTGTTATCAGTTTTTTACTTGCATGAGTTTTTCTAAGAACGCATATTCTTGACTTGCAAAGTATCCCACCGAAACATCTGAAAGTGAAAACACGCTGAATCAAATTCAAAAGCAGAGTCTTTGTGAAATTTGATTGGCCCAAAGATTGCTTATATCCAATTCGGAAATTCATTATAATTTTACTTATTTTAGTATTAATACTTTTTTTATCATAAATTTATTATTAATAACGCCGGGTTTACTACATTATGAATGTAGTTAAGAAGTTAATAATAGAGGTCGGTGTTATGTTCTACCGTAATCAGCACAAGGGGTTTACCCTGATTGAGCTTTTGGTAGTGATTGGTGTTATCGCAATACTGATCGGATTGCTTTTGCCCGCTGTTCAAAAAGTCCGTGAAGCTGCTTCTAGAATGCAATGTGCCAACAACCTGCGAAATATTGGCCTGGGCGTATTAAATTCTGAAAACACTTTCAATCGATTTCCCTTATGTCGGGTTTCCAATGCGCAAGGCAGGGCTATTTATGGTAATTCTAACCGCTCTCTATTTATGTTGATTTTGCCTTATATCGAGCAGGAAGCGTTGTATAAAAAATATGAAGGAATATATTCGCCTTTCCCAACTGCAACTGGGGCATCCCGCAGAAATTGGGACCACCCGGACATGACTAGCATCTACCAGACAAAGATGAACCTTTTAAACTGCCCATCCACCCCCGGAACTCAATCCACTTCTGGTAATGGCCCTAGTTATGCTTACACAAATGCTTACACCTCGGATTACAACGTTATGAATGGCGTGGAAATCGCTAACCCACCCAATGCCTATTCTTTAGGGCTTATACCGTATACCTTGGATGATTCTTCTAGGCGAGGCATTCTAGATTTTAGCTTCCAAACTAAAATGGTTGCTATAACTGATGGCACTTCGAACACCATGTTAATTGTTGAGGATGCGGGTAGACCGAATGGATATGCCAAAGGAAAAATTACACCGGGCACCGCAATTTCTGGTGCAGTTTGGACCGACGATGGCGGAACCTTTACCCTGCATGGTTACTCCACAGATGGCATTACTTCTGGCGGGCCTTGTGCCTCTAACTGTAGTAATAATAACGAGATTTATTCTTTTCATAACGGGGGTGCCAATGTCGTTTTTGGTGATGGCTCAACTAGGTTTTTCAAGGAGAGTATAAGTGTTGGTGTAGTCGCGGCAGTCACAACTAAAAGCAATGGGGAAAGAGTAAATGTGGATTAGTACTAAGCCCCATTTTCTTCATCTGTTTTTTTGCATAGTGATTTTAGGTTGTGGGAAAGAACCATCGTTCAAAACTACCGTGCCAGTTTTTCCTGTAGCTGGTAAAATTCTTTATCAAGGTAAACCATTGGCCAGAGTTATACTGCTTTTTCATTCCATGGATGTTAATCAGAAAATCAAATCCCAGGCTACAACGGACGATGATGGGAAATTTGTAGCAACTACTTTTAATACTGCTGATGGTGCCCCCGAAGGCGATTATATTATTACACTTGTTGTCCCTAGCAATGAGTCTGATTCCACTCGGGAAGATGCTGCAATTGAGAGACGATTTCGGAAAGAAGGACCGGTCCGATTTCCTTCCAAATATCAAAATCCTACCACTAGCCCATTAAAAGTCAAAGTAACCAAAAATCAGCCTGATTTAGGAATCCTGGAAATCAATTAAGCATTGATATTAGAATCTTTTAAATAGGCCGTCATGTATTCTTTTAGCCGATTTTTTATAGTTTTGGAGCAGAATGAACTGAGAGTGATATTGAACAGCACCTATGGCGATATTGTGTATGGCAAAGGTTAAGCGCCTCTCATGTTTTGCCTGTAATGCGAAACGCCCGCAGGCTTATTAAAAAGCTGCGGGCGTTTTGTTTAATGTGCACTAAAGTTATTCTCGCGATTGTATCGATGCGGTAAGCACTTTTTGGATTCGTTCCTGACATTCATCTAAATGCGCCCTGCTTGCATCTTCAATGGTCAAGGTTTTGTCTGCAAGAACAACGACGATGTTCTTTTGGATTTCCTTCAAATGCATCCTCGCAAGGCTTTTGCCATCAGAAATCCCGACTGGATTCAGGACCAAATCGGAAAGCGATTGCACATACTTCCTTTGCAAATTCCTTCGGATGATTGAGAGATTGACATCCTTTTTAGCTTGCTTAGGTGCGTTGGCAACATCTATCCAAATACCATCGGTCAACGAGCGGAATACCTCACTCATGGCGAGGGGCTTATCATTTGCTGCAGCCTTTGGAATGTTGTTTTGAATTCTTGAAAGCGTTGCATTATTCAAGAACTGATTGATTGCAACACTTTGGATTGAAAGTACTTTTTGGTACAAGGGGAAATCCACGCTTGACATTACGCGGTCGTTGCCCCAATGCATCCAGCGGTCTGCAGCAAGTTTGCGCAGCAACTCGGGTGGGAACGAAAATGCGGTGTCTGCAAGAATGTTTTCCTGCACAAACTTTAAGGCATCGCGTTGCTTGGCGCCACTAACTGGGATAAAAGGATCGCGGGCACCTGGGTCGCCCCGATGATCACGGTGCATGTATTCGCCACCCACAAAGTTAGAGGCTAACGCACCTGCGTTGCCATACTGGTTTAATATCACAGAGAAAGCCGTGCGAACACGTTGATAGCCTTCACCCGGTTCGATGGTTTTGTCTGCAAGGCCCTCTACGAGCTCCTTGGCAATCTGAACTCGCTCTTTGGCGAACAAAAGTGGATCTGCACCTAGGTCCCAAACATTTACCAGTGGATCGGAACTTGCCATCATATCTTCATCGGTCGCATAATCATTGCCCGATGTTGGTGCAAGCTTGGCAATTTCACGAAGCTTTTCGACTTCCCCATCGGTGCCACCTGAAAGGGGTTTGTATGCGTATTCAATGGCCCAGTAGTCGTAGACGCCTAGGGTGTTGGTGTAGTAATCACCTTGTTTTTTCCCCTTAGGCGCAATGTTTGTTGGTGCGTAATCCATGACCGATCCTACCAATCCTTGCTTTCGGGTAATGGTGGTATCATGAAGCTGATCGTTCTTTAAAAAGGTGCTGGCTTTAAAATTGTGTCTAAGTCCAAGCGTGTGGCCCACTTCATGCATAGTCACTTCTTTGATGGCTTGGGTAAGAAGCTCTTCAGGGATTTTTTCGCCAGGCTTTAGTAAACTGCGATCCATCGAAGCCAGTGCTGCAAGGCTTAATTCGTGTTTCATATGCGAACTGCATTGGCATAAGCCATGCTGGCCTGCAAGTTCGATTGCACTTTTGCGATTATCATCAGTGGTATTTGCATTATTCCAGTTAAGGCCCTCGCGGAAAAATCCGGGTAGGGTGGGCGTCTGCAGGAGGTTCAAACCTTTGCGTGCTTCCATGATGGTGCTCGCAGGTTCGTTGTTTGCTGAATACACTTTTGCTTCCTGCCTCCAGAATCGAACCATGCTTGCATCAAAGATGATGTCTGCATCTAAAATTTCACCTGTCAAAGGATTGGCCCGTGATGGCCCCATCGCATATCCCTGATCGGTTGCTATCCATCGGAAAGTATTGTAATTAATATCTTCTGGGTCGAAATCTTCGTTCTCCTGCTGGCGTACTTCAATCGCATCGCGGAATCCAATTTTTTCAAAAGCCTTGTTCCACTCAAGAATCCCTTCCCGCACCGCAGCACGATATTCATCAGGGACTGATTTTTCAATCCAGAATATGATCTTCTTGCGTGGAGGAGAAAGCTTGCTAGGATTCTTAGGGTCTGCAGGCTCAGATCGTTCTAATCTCCAACGATTCACATATCGAATGAATGTGGTATCCGTGTTTTCTGAGCTGAAATCCTTGATTGCACTAATGAAATGGCCCACACGGTCATCTGCAATTCGGGGCTGATAGCCAATTTCTGAAAGCGCACAGATGCCATAATGGATGACAACATTTTCACCACGCGAGTCGATTACGTTGTCGCCATTTCCTCCATGAAATCCCCGGTTGCGACCGCCCGTGTAAGTTGCGGAAACTTCAAGCTCTATATTTTTGGGGAAAGCCTTGACCTTGCTCCAAGTGCTTCGGGTGGGATCAAACATTCCCATTCCAAGTTGAGCAAAATCCGACATAAAGATATCGTTGAGGTTGATGAGAACACTTTGCCTGCCTGGGTTGATGGAAATAATTCGCAGCGCAAACAGTGTGGAATCGGTGTAAGTGGTTTCCACAGCTTTGGCGGTGGGCGATCCTGCCTTGGCAGTGAAGCGCACATTTTTTCTAACCAAATGAACTTTATCGCCTACTCTTTTGAATGCTATAACCCATTGGTTGTCGGAATTAAGAGTATGGCCACCCATGCCTGCCCCACGGGCGATTGCGATGGGCAATAAGAAATTTCGTTCCATCTGATCTGGGCGAATTTCTGCGTAGAGCTTGTCTTCTTTAAGATGAAGTCGAAACAATCCCTCGTATTCTTTTGCTCCTTTTACGACTTTATCAAAGTCCTCAAACTTTTTTTCAACCGCTTCACCTTGCCCACGAACATTTGCTGAATGCATCAGGGGGATGGAAATAATTGCAAGAAGGGAAGCTAAGCCAATCAATCGATAAAACATTACAACTCTCCAACTTTTATAAAAGGAAGAATCAATTTTGTTGAAAACTAGAGCTTTTAACATAGTTGGTTCATGGCGCAACCACAAGTGAAAAGCACCCATACTTGCCCATTTAACCAACCGGAATAATCGTTAAAATCATAACATGGTTAAATTTAAAAACTTCTAGAAGCTGGCGCTCTTTTAAGTCGATGCTATTACATCATTCTTGATTTTATTTTGCGAATGCGCATGCGCATGCACAGAGGGCTTTTCGATGGCTACCAATTTCACTAGGCGAACTATCTTGCAAGGCCTTGCTGTAGGTGCGGTTCCTGCTCTTTTGCCTGCAAATGCTGAAGCTCGGGTCAAACATGATGGCAAGGTAGTTGGGCTCATGTCGGGCGCACGGGCCTTGGTCGAAACCCTACTTGCAGAAGGTTGCGAATGCGTGTTTGGGATTCCCGGTGCTCAGGAAAACGAGCTTTGGGATGCTATGAAATCCCGTGATCTTCCTTATTTGTTTGTAACTCATGAATTTTCCGCCTCAACCATGGCAGATGGTTATGCTCGCGCAACAGGCAAGCCCGGGGTGATCAGCGTGGTGCCTGGTCCAGGCCTTACCAATTCGCTTACAGGAATGGGCGAAGCTCTTTTAGATAGCATTCCAATGGTATGCATTGTGGGCGATGTCGCCCGGGGTGAAAAATACCGACCATTTCAGGTTCATGAACTTCCCATGGAACAACTTCTTAAAGCTGTCACTAAAGAAGTGATTTCAGTAAGCACGGTGGATGAAATCCCTTGTGCAATCCGTACCGCATTCATGAAAGCAAAAGAAGGAGAGCCTGGCCCAGTCGGGGTTTTGGTTCCTTACAATCTCTTCATCGAAGCTACAAGGTTCAATAGCCAGCAATTACCAAACCCAGGCATTCCTTTTGATGAATCGTGCTTTGCAGAGGCACTATGCTTGCTAAAAAACTCCAAACTTCGGGTTGGAATATATGCTGGAATCGGGTGCCAGGATTTTTCTGATGAGCTTACCACCCTTGCAGAGGTGCTGCAGGCCCCTGTTGCAACCAGTGTTTCAGGCAAGGGCGCAATCGATGAATGTCACCCATTGGCAGTAGGTTGGGGCTACGGACCACAGGGAACGCCCACTGCTGAAAAAGCATTTATGGCTGTGGATTTAGTACTTGCCATCGGCGTCAAGTTTAGTGAAGTTTCCACCGCTTTTTATTCTCTTCCACCCAAGCTTTACCTTATTCATGTCGATGCCAACGCAGATAACATGAATAAAATTAAAAAAGCAACCGTTGCGGTGCATACCGATGCTGGCTTCTTTATGAGAAAGCTTTTGGAAAACGAGTCCGCTATCCGAAGAAATAAAAGCGAAAAACTAACCTCTTGCATTGCTTCATGGAAGGCCGAAGATGCCCGGGCTAACGCTAAGCCAAATTCAAAGTGTGGCATTGATCCGATGCAATTCATACTGGCATTAAGGAAAGCCACCAAACCTGATGCCCTCACTTACGTTGATGTTACCTTAAGCGAGCATT
>Ga0194055_10003589_pt1 | contig 11872 bp, 6 predicted proteins | sample SepL449m_MetaG_FD_155482 | JGI IMG/M metagenome (GOLD analysis project Ga0194055, IMG submission 155482) | Anoxic zone freshwater microbial communities from boreal shield lake in IISD Experimental Lakes Area, Ontario, Canada - Sep2016-L442-9m | ecosystem: Environmental > Aquatic > Freshwater >... | reverse complement strand
ATCCGTTCAGGCACTTTACATCGGGCCTCTCATCGCCCTGATCAATGACCAATTTGCGCGTCTCGAAAGACTTTGCGAAGATGTGGAAGTTCCTGTTCACCGTTGGCATGGCGCGGCCTCTGCAACTGAAAAACGCAAGCTCCGCGACTCTCCCAGTGGAATATTGCTCATTACTCCAGAGTCGCTCGAATCCAACTTTATCAACTACGGCCTGCACGTTCCGCGGATTTACGCCGAATTGGATTTCATCGTCATCGATGAAATGCATTCATTTCTTTCCAATGTTCGTGGCGTACACCTCCGCAGTCTTCTTGCTCGCCTTTCTGTCGCCACCGGTCGAAAGCCAAGGATCATAGGCCTTTCCGCCACAATTGGCGACCCAATGGGCGCCCGCACTTTCATCGCCCCCAATGCTCCTGAAACCGTCAGCATCATTGAAGGCCAAAACGACCGACGCGAGGAGGTGAACATCAATGCGTATCTGCGTGGCAAAAAAGCAGATGACCAAACCATCCGCCGCTCCAATCCTCGCGAGGCACTAGACGCTGTAAGGTCGATCACATCAAACCAAGCAAAGCAGGAAAAGCCACTGGATAACTTGTTGGGGGGCCACGAAGAAAGCGTTACCACCAGCGACGAACTAGACGACATTGCCACCGATATTTTAAAAACTTGCGTCGAACACACCAACCTCGTTTTTGGTAATGCCAAACAAGGACTAGAAATTCTTGCAGACAGACTGCACACCCAAGTGAAAGCACTGCGCCTGCAGTATGATCCCTTTCACGTCCACCACGGTTCACTTTCTAAAGATCTTCGCGAAGAAGTAGAAGTAGCTCTGAAAAGCGGCAAACCAGCAACCGTACTTTGCTCAAGCACCTTAGAAATGGGCATAGATATAGGATCCGTGCGCCGCATAGCACAACTCGATCCCCCTTGGAGCGTTGCTTCTATGAAGCAACGCCTGGGGCGTTCTGGACGCAGGGAGGGAGAAACCGCCTTGATGCGGATTTACTCGCGTGACCATTCGCCACAATCCTCTAGCTCAATTACCGACCTCCTTTTCCCAAATCTGCTCCGCTCGGCGGCTCTAGCTTTACTGATGTTTTCCAAATGGCTGGAGCCGCACGATAACGACCGACTCCAACTCAGTACTCTCGTCCACCAAATCCTCAGTTGCCTTCGCCAAACCGGCGGGATGACCGCCAGCTCCCTGTTTATTATCTTAGTCAAGGAAGGGGCGTTTCGAAACGTTGGCAAATCAATATTCCTGCGCGTGCTTCGCTCCCTTGGCAGTCAGGGCCTCATTCAACAAATGGCCTCGGGTGAGATTATCCTTGCACCTAAAGGCGAGCAAATTACCAGCGAACGCGACTTCTATGCGGCCTTCACCGCGTCCGAAGAGTTCATCGTTCGCCACGACGGAACGGATATGGGGAAGCTTCCAAGTTCCATTGTCCCACCCATCGGAGAAAATTTGATTCTTGGTGGCCGGCGCTGGCGCGTGGTGGATATCATCCCGATGACCAAATCTGTCTATGTTGTGCCCGCGACTGGTGGCAAGGCCCCAGCATTTGGTGGTACGGGCGGAGAAATTCATACCCGTGTCATCGAAGAAATCCATGGCTTACTTGCCGATCATAGTGAACATCCATTTCTCGATGACGCGGCGCAAATGCTCCTCAAGGCTGCCCGCGAGACCGCCGCCCGCGCGGGCATCACTTCGCCCGGCTTCATTATCCGTGCCGACTCCGTCCAATGGTTTCCACAACTCGGCACCCGCGGACTTTTCACCCTTGAACTGCACGCCCGTTGCGATGGCTTAGCGGTGGAAAAGGATGCGCTATCTATCACCTACAAAAAAACTGACATGATCCGATGGCGCGAACATCTCACAAAAATCGCCCAAGGCCACCTCACCGCCGTTGATCTCGCTAAGTGCATGCCAATTAAAACTTTCGATAAATTTGACGAAACCCTTGCCGAAGACTTACTCGATGAAGCAAACGCCCATGATCGCCTCGATTTGGCAGCCGCGCTCGAAAAAGCCTCAAAAACTCTAGCCTCAATAAATAATTCCTTTCCACCCGCACCTGAATCTGAAGTTTTATACAGCCAAAAATAGTCCACTACAGCGATTACCCCCCAAAAACCTCCACTCACCCATCTCCAAGAAACCACCCGATCTCGCCGTAAGCGTGCGGGTCTAAGGAGTGGTGCGGTTAAGAAATGGGAGCGGATGCGCAACAACTTGCGCCTGAACCCGAGCGGAAAATGGGGTGGTTTAAATTCCCCTCAGTCAGGCAAGGTCACCGGAAACGCCCTCCGTCGCCAACCTCCATCCGCGATCCCCACAATATCCCTCCGCAAGGCACGGCACGCCCTTAAACTCGCCCGCAACTTCGAAGCTCAGCTTAAAAAAGCCGCACCGGTTGACCCGTGCTCTCCATCACCGCGTGCCAAAGCTCACTCTGCGGATCCACTTTCCTTCGCCCTTGCGTCGCCAACGGAATCGGTAAATGCACAAACGCCCCATGCCAGCGCCCCACCAATAATCCCGTCTTTCCCGCCATCGCCGAGTGCACCGCGTGTTGCGCAAGTTGCGAACAATAAAAATTGTCCGCCGCATTCGCGGGCACGCTCCGAATCATGTAGCTCGGATCAATATACTTTAAATTACACTCCATTTTTCGCTCCTTGAAAAAAGCGTTGATCCGATCCCTCAAGAAAAAACCAATGTCCCCATACTTCCGGTTCCCACTCGCGTCCGTCTCCTGGTGATCCTCCAATAAATCCTGCCCTGCACCCTCCGAAACCACGATCACCGCACTCCGATGCTTCGCCAGCCGATACCGCAACGACTCCAATAACCCGCCCGGTCCATCTAACTGAAAGGGCACTTCAGGAATCAACACGAAATCCACATTACTCCCCGCCAAAGACGCGTAGCTCGCAATAAATCCCGAATCTCGCCCCATCAACTTCACCAACCCCACCCCATTCATCGTTCCAAGTGACTCCACATGAGCACATTTCAATGCTTGCACCGCCACATCAAACGCCGTCTCAAATCCAAACGACTTATCCAAAAACATAATGTCGTTATCAATCGTCTTCGGAATCCCCACCACCGCTTTCTTTAAACCCCGACGCTCAATTTCTTCAGTCAAGGCCATCGCCCCACGCAAGGTCCCATCGCCACCAACCACAAAAAGAATGTCGCAACTCATCTCCTCCAAAAAATCCACCATCTCCCCGATGTCCTGAGGCCCACGCGATGTCCCAATAATGCTCCCCCCAAAACTGTGAATCTGCGACACATTCTCTGGCTTCAAAATGATCGGCGTATGCCCATACCGCGGCACCAATCCCTCGTAACCATACCGAAACCCATAGGTTTTCGTCACCGAATACCTGAGGTGCAATTGCGTCACAATCCCCCGAATAATATCGTTCAACCCAGGACAAAGCCCCCCACAGGTCACAATCCCCGCCGTCGTCTTCGCAGGATTGAAAAAAATCTGCTCCCGGGGTCCTGCCACTTCAAAACTCAACTGCGGCTGGGGCACTTCCCCAGGAGACATCCGATGATCAAACAAAACTCGCTCGCTATCCGTCTTAAATGTCACCGAAAAACCACCACGATTCCGCAACGGCGAAACATGCTCACAGGGCCCCAGTGATCTAATCGCATTATCCATATCGGCGAACATCTTTGCATCCTTCTCACAAAATTCACAAGACGGAAAGTCTCTCCCAGTCAGCTTTCGCCCTTAAATTTACCGAATTCCTAATCCTCCGCTTGCCAACTCCCCCCAAGCGTTCCATCGTCTCTCTCTCAATAAAAAACTGGTCTCCCATCAAGGAGCCCGCAACCATACCAATCTTATGCCTTACGAACTCCCTGCACTTCCTTATCCCTTCGCCGCCCTCGAGCCCTCAATCGATGCCAAAACGATGGAGATTCATCACGATAAGCATCACGCCGCTTATGTGACCAATCTCAACGCCGCCCTCGCCACCTCCCCAAATCTCGCCGAAAAATCCCCCGAAAATCTCATCAAAGATTTAGCCAGCGTCCCAGACGCCATCCGCCCCGCCGTCCGCAATAACGGTGGCGGTCACGTCAACCATTCTTTCTTCTGGAAACTCCTCGCCCCAAACTCCGACGCCAAACCCGTCGGCAAACTCGCCGAAGCCATCACCGCCACCTTCGGCGATGTCGATCAACTCAAAGAAAAAATCAACGCCGCTGGCCTCGGTCGCTTTGGTTCCGGTTGGACTTGGCTGTATCTCAATAACGGAAAACTCGAAGTCGGCTCCACCGCAAATCAAGATAACCCCTTGATGGGTAAAGCAATCGCCGGAATCGAAGGCACCCCAATCCTCGGCATCGACGTCTGGGAACACGCCTATTATCTTCACTATCAAAACCGCCGAGCCGATTACCTCAAAACCATCTGGACGGTAATCAATTGGGCGCAAGCCGAGGCCAATTACCTCGCCGCCCTGCAGTAAACACCCTTCCGCAAGTCGACCCCGTGTCCAGACCCGCGCATCCCTCCCCCATCGCTTCCAGTCTCGCCTCGGGTTCCTTCCCGCTTCGCCACCAGGCGAACCCGCTCCGATGATCTTTCCTCCTCTCATCTGAGCGGGTTCGAGCGCGTGCCTCTCTGATGCCACCGAACCTCCTCGACGCCCTCTCCACCAGCCCCCCGCTCAAGCAAAAACTCGCCGCCGTTCGGGCCCACACTCAACCCGTCCACTTCGAACAGGTCATCGAATCCGCTTGGCCTGTCCTCACCGCTCTCCTCGTCCAATCCTCCAAAGCCCGCTCCTGGGTCGTCTGCCCAAACATCCGCTCACAGGAAATCATTCACAACGAAATCCTCCACTGGTACCCCCATGCCCTCTTCTTCCCAGAAATCGAGTCCGCCCCCGTCGCCGGTTCACTACCCGACCCAGAATCCTCCGCCGAACGCTTGGCCCTCCTCCAAACCCTCGCCTCCTCCAAAAAAGCCGAACTCGTTGTCCTCACCCAAAAAAGCCTCGATGCCCCTGTCCTCCCCCCTGCCACCCTCAAAAAATTCGAGGTCAAATTAACCAAAGGCTCCAACCTCGATCGCCCATCTCTCCTCCTCAAACTCAATAAAGCAGGCTACGAAATGTCCCCCCAAGTCTCCGCTCGTGGCCAATACGCCGTCCGCGGGGGCATCCTCGATGTCTTTTCCTTCCACCATTCGCTCCCCGTCCGCATCGAACTCTTCGATGACGAAATCGAGTCGATCCGCGAGTTCGATCTCGATACCCAAACCAGTGTCCGCACCCTCGATTCCACCACTTTTCTCCTCGGCGATGGCTCCCCAGATAGCCCGTCGGCCACCGCTACCGCCACCCCACTCCGCGCCCTCATCCAGCCAAATGATCTCACCATCGCCGCTGGCACCGACTTCCCCGAGGCCCGCGTCTGGATCACCGAAGGCTCCGCTATTCCTCCACCCGAGGACGCCCCTCTCCCCAGCAATCTGCTCTCCACCGAACACGATGACTCCCTCACCGCTTTCCTAAATCACGGCCTCGGGGACTTCGAAGCCGGCGATTTTGTCGTCGATGAAATGAAGCGCGAACGCTTCTTCTCCCAGCTAAAATCCTGGCGCGAAACAGGTTGGCGCGTGGAAATCTTTTGCAATAACGAAGGCGAAATCGAACGCCTCCACGACCTCCTCCCCCCAGTAGAAGCCGATCCCCTCATCTTCACCATCGGTCCCCTCGCCCAAGGCTTCATCTATCCCCCAGGAAAAATCGCCGTTCTCTCCGATGCCGAACTCTTTGGTCGCTACCGCAATAACCGCGCCCGACGCCTCGCCATCCGCCGCGCCCGCGACCAAGCCCAACGGACGCAAATCGACTTCAGCGATCTCAAAGAAGACGATCTCGTCGTCCATTTAGAGCACGGAATCGGTCGCTACGAAGGCCTCAACGCCATCCCCAGTAATGACGGCAAAACCGAAGAGGTCATCGTTATCGCTTTCGCCGATGATGCACGCCTCTATGTGCCTCTCGATCAGTCGTTTCTCATTTCTCGTTATGTCGGCGTCGGACGACGAAATCCCCCCCTCTCCCAACTCGGCGACGGCAAATGGGCGAAGGCAAAAAAAAGTGCAGAAAAAGCCGTCTTCGATTACGCCGCCAAACTCCTCGCCATGCACGCCGAACGGGAAGTCGCCCAAGGCTTCGCCTTCCCCGCAGACACCAAGTGGCAAGCCGAGTTTGAAAACGCCTTCCTCTATCAGGAAACCGCCGACCAGATCACCGCGATCGCGGCCACCAAAACCGATATGGAAAACGAGCGCCCCATGGATCGCTTGATCTGCGGCGATGTCGGCTTTGGCAAAACTGAGGTCGCCATCCGCGCCGCCTTCAAAGCGGTGATGGCGGGAAAACAAGTCGCCATCTTAGTTCCCACTACCGTCCTCGCCCAACAACACTACCAAAACTTTCGCGAACGCTTCAGCGATTACCCCATCACTGTCGAAACTCTCTCCCGCTTCCGCACCCCTGCCGAACAACGAAAAACCATCGAAGGCCTGAAATCAGGCGAAGTCGATGTCGTTGTCGGTACCCACCGACTGATTTCCAAAGATATCCACTTTAAAAACCTCGGGCTCGTGGTCATCGACGAAGAACAACGCTTCGGAGTCCTTCATAAAGAACGATTTAAAGAGATGTTTCAACTCGTCGATCTCCTCACCCTCTCCGCTACTCCCATCCCCAGAACCCTCTATCTCTCCCTAATGGGCGCAAAAGATATGAGCACCATCGAAACCCCTCCCGCCAATCGGATCCCCACCGAAACGCTCATCTGCCCCTACGATGAACGCATCATCCGCGACGCCATCAATCGCGAACTCTCCCGCCAAGGCCAAGTCTACTTTCTTCATAATCGCGTCCAATCCATCGAAAAAATTCGCGACCGCATCGCCCTTCTCTGCCCAAAAGCCCGCTTGGTCATCGGACACGGACAAATGAACGAGCACGAACTCGAAGAGGTCATGCAAACCTTTATCAGTGGCCAAGCAGATGTTCTGATCTCCACCACGATCATCGAAAGTGGCCTCGATATCCCCAACGCCAATACCATCATCATCGACCGCGCCGATCGCTTTGGCCTCGCCGATCTCTACCAGCTCCGGGGTCGGGTCGGCCGTGCCCAAAATAAAGCCTACGCTTATCTCCTCCTCCCCCGCGATATGCTCAGCGGCGGAGAGGCCCGCAAACGCATCAACGCCATCAAACAATATAGCGCCCTCGGCGCCGGTTTTAAAATCGCCATGCGCGACCTCGAAATTCGGGGCGCAGGAAACATCCTCGGCACCGCTCAAAGTGGTCACATCGTCACCATCGGCTTCGAACTCTATTGCTCTCTCCTCCGCCAAGCAGTCGGCAAACTCAAAGGAGAAAAAGTCGGCTCCCGCCTCGAAGTCTTTCTCCGTACAGACTTTGTCGCCACCCGCGAAACCGATTTTATCCGCACATCACCCTCAAACCTCGCGGGATCTCCGCCGTCAAAATCGCCAACCACCCATTTAACCAAAAATCGTAACCGTCGCGGTTGGCAATCCTCCGACCTAGACTCCGCCCCCCCACCCGTCGACCTCCGAAACGAACCAGCCCGCCCACTTCAAGCAGGAGCTTTTCTCCCCGCCACTTATCTCAGCGAGTCGCAACCGCGCATCCAAGCTTACCGACAACTCGCCGAAGTAACCACCGACGAACAACTCGCCAACCTCGAAAAAGTCTGGCGCGACCGGTTCGGCCCCCTCCCTGAACCCACAAAAAATCTCCTCGTGATGGCAGAGATCAAGCTCGCGGCTGCCAAAAAGAAGATCACCGTGGTGGAGGCTCGCGAAGGCAAACTCATCCTCACCCGCAACGCTGATTTCATTTTAATCGGCGGAAAATTTCCCCGCCTCACCGCGCCCGATCCCTCAGATCGACTCCGCGAAATCCTCACGATGATCAGCAGCCTCTAAGCCCTGCATCTAGCCGACCGAGCGGCGGGGTTGCTCCACCCTCGCCCGCTCCAGATGACGAGGCTCTCAGCTAAAGGCAACGAGGAAAGCACATTCGATCGCCAAGGATTCTTGGACTCCAGACCGATTAAGATTATCGCGCAACAGCTCAAGGGCGGAGGATTTTCGCAAAAGCTCGGCGGTGGTGTGACGGGTAGCCAGCGTGGCAGTCGCGCTCGCAAAATCAGGAAGATCTAACTCCATCGATCCGTGCTGTTGGCGGAGGGCATCCGCCCACCAATTTTCGAAGGTCGAAAGCAAATCAGAGCGGAGCCCGATGTAACGAGCCTCCGTCAGCGCTTTATAATAATCCTCGCGGTCATCCAGCCACTTCCCCGAATCTGAGGTCTGCTTGTAATGTTTCTCATCGGCTTTTAAAGCCGCCTCAGTTTCCTCCACGATATGCTTCTTGCCCTCCGTGAGGAGCGATTGAAAGTCGCGCACTAAGCCAAAGACCTCGGAAATTTGGGGTTTCGGGGTGCGGGCACAAGCACTTAGGTATTGAAGTAGTTGTTGCTCTTGAGCCGTTTGCACCCGAGGAATCATCCGCTGAAGGGGAACCTCCAAACATCGGGAAAGAATCGTCTCCAAAATCTGCTCAGGCTGAGAACTGATCAAAAGCAAATGGGTTCCAGCAGGCGGTTCTTCGAGCGTTTTTAAAAAGGCGTTGGCCGCTTGAGGCTGGAGACGCTCAGCGTCCAAGATCATCCCCACCTTTTTTCCACCAAACAACGAACGCATCTGCAGGGCCTGCTCCAGTTCTCTGACCTGCTCGATGACAATCCGTCGTGACTTCGATTCCGGTTCGATCCGGTGGAAATCCGCATGGGCAAAAGGATCTCCGCTCGGTTGGCAGAGAATCAATCGGCTGAGTTTCCGAGCGAGATCGACCTTGCCCACCCCGCTGGGACCAGTGATCAGATAGGCGTGGGCCAACCTATCTTCAGCATGTGCCCGAAGAAAAACTTGCTCAGCGGTGTCGGGAGTCAGTGCCATAAAGTGATGAAAAAGCTCGGCCTATCGCCACGGTCAACGACTCAACCGATAAGTAAAGGTTCGACATCTTGCCAAATTTGTTCCTCCAGTTTCTCGACCGAATGCGTGGCATCAAGGAGGCGAAAGCGGGGATCACCCTCATTCAATAGGGCAAGGTAACCCGCTCGAACTTCCCGGTGAAAGGCCTCGGATTGGCTTTCAATCCTGTCCAATGTTCCCGCCCGACCCGCCATCCGTTCCCGGGCGATCTGCGGATCGATGTCGAAGATAAAGGTAAGATTCGGCAAGCATGTTCCCACGGCAAAGCGGTTGATCGCGAAGACTTTCCCCGCTTCGAGATGCCGAGCCGCCCCTTGATAAACGGTCGTAGAATCAAGAAACCGATCCGCGAGCACGATCGTTCCAGCCTCAAGAGCAGGCAGGATTTTCTCCCGGACCAACTGCGCCCGACTGGCGGCGAAGAGGAGAACCTCAGTTTCAGGCAAGATCGACTGACCTTCAGGAGCAAATTGCAGGAGATAGCGAAGTTGTTCCCCAACCTCCGTTCCTCCAGGCTCGCGGGTGAGGAGCAAATTTTTCCCCGCCTCAGTCAACCGATTGGCGAGCCGTTTGATTTGGGTGGTTTTTCCACAGCCCTCACCACCTTCAAAACTGATCAAAAGATTGGTGGACATGGGAAATGAGAGAGGCCGCCCGACAGCAAATCAATGAAGGACCACCGTCGGGGAATCGTCGTCCGTCGGGAGCGGCGGCTCCACTGGAACCCCACGCCCCGCCTTCATTGCGGGAATTTCGCGAGCCGCACTCGCCACCCGCTGGTTGGACCGACGCCCCTGCTGCACAAAGTGGTTATTCTCTCCAAACTGTGCCCAAGGCCCATTGGGCACATCCGCGAAATCCACGAACTTCCAATCGGTAACATCGGTATTCGCGAGGCCCAGATAGTCACGGACCGCAGGAGAAATATCTAGACCTGCCGATTGGTTGAGGTTCGGTTTGGGCAATTCGTTGCCAAAAACATACTGCCAATGGTCGGTGCGAAACGGACCGCAGTCGCTCCATTGCCCATAACAAATTTTCCCACTGCGATTCCGGATGGCAATCCAACGATCGCGACACACTGATTTCCCCTCTTCGGTAAAGGCCTCGCGGAACCACGGGATGACCTGCTTGGACTCCGGCTTGGTACTTCCATGGGTGACATCGTTGTAAGGAAGGGCGATGTAAAAGGGGTTTTGTCGAGGGATAAAACCCGCTGGGGCAAATCCATTCCGGGCTGTTGGGCTGTCAAACCCACCGTAACTGGCCTGCCAATTCAAATCCCACGAACTGCTCACGTTATGCACGGGATTATTTCCACCAGCTGGTTCACCGACCCAGAAAATCGTCGTGACAATATGGGTTTTCCACGGGTATTTGCCCGAGACACTTAGGACTCGGGTATTCGTGGGAATGAGGACTTGGGGCTCGAGCTTGAGGATGGCACTTTCGCGAAGCTGAGCCGCGTACTTGGCAAAAGCGGCAGGAGATTGGCTTGGTGACTGCGCAAGCAGGAAGGTGGGGGCGAAAATTAAACTCAGAATGGTTATTCCTAAAGAGGTCACTTTCATAAGCAGGAATGGGCGTATTATTTAATGGAGCACCGAACGGGCGTAAAGGGAAAGTTTTGCCCTCACTTCTCAGGGAAAGACCGCCAAACGGTTTCCCTCGTCTACATAGCACGTGCCATGCCTCTTCCCCCTGCCCAGAAAGGTGAAATCAAGCGCGACGCAGAATCGTGGGCTGACAAAGTTTCGGGTCGGTCTCGGGGTGATCCAAGGTGAAATGAAGCCCGCGGCTTTCTTTCCGCAAAAGGGCACAATCCACGATCAAGGCCGCCACCGTAGCCAGGTTGCGGAGCTCGAGCAGATCGGTGGTGACTTTAAACCCCCAATAAAACTCGGCGATCTCACGCTCAAGATTGCGAAGCCGAGCCGCCGCCCGCTTCAGCCGCTTATCCGTACGAACAATCCCCACATAATCCCACATCAACCGGCGAATCTCCTCCCAGTTATGATAAATCACCACCAATTCATCCATATCGACGGCATCGCCACTCACCCATTCAGGAAGAATCCACGGATCGAGGGTCGGGGGATTCGCCTCCGCGGAATGACGAGCAATTTCGGTGGCACAACGATAGGCAAGGACGGATGCCTCAAGGAGGGAATTGCTCGCAAGGCGATTGGCCCCGTGGAGACCAGTGCAGGCGACCTCCCCAATCGCAAAGAGCCCAGGAAGTGAGGTGGCTCCGTTGACATCAGTCTGAACGCCCCCACATTGATAATGCGCCGCCGGAACCACGGGGATCGGTTGGGTGGTGATGTCAATCCCGAAGCGCAAACAATTTTCGTAAATATGCGGGAACCGTTCGAGGATAAACTCCGCGGGCTGATGCGAAATATCCAGATAAACACAACGCGCCCCCGTCCGCTTCATTTCAGCATCGATCGCCCGCGCCACGATATCGCGCGGCGCCAACTCTTTGCTTGGATGATATTTTTCCATGAAAGGGTGACCGCTGGAATCCGTGAGGCGTCCACCCTCGCCACGGATCGCCTCAGAGATCAGAAAACTCCGCGCCTCAGGGTGAAACAGGCAGGTCGGGTGAAATTGGATGAACTCCATGTTCGCGATATTTGCCCCCGCCCGCCACGCCATAGCCACCCCATCACCCGTGGCGATGCTCGGGTTGGTGGTATAAAGGTAAACCTTACCGCAACCTCCCGTAGCCAAGACCACCCGATCGCTCCGAAGGGTGGAGA
>Ga0194055_10003586_pt1 | contig 11876 bp, 11 predicted proteins | sample SepL449m_MetaG_FD_155482 | JGI IMG/M metagenome (GOLD analysis project Ga0194055, IMG submission 155482) | Anoxic zone freshwater microbial communities from boreal shield lake in IISD Experimental Lakes Area, Ontario, Canada - Sep2016-L442-9m | ecosystem: Environmental > Aquatic > Freshwater >... | reverse complement strand
GGTCGTCGCCACCAACCGATCCTCGGAGTCCCGATAGACAAAAACCCGCAAAACAGAACCAACTACCGTCGTTTTGGTCACATACCGCCTCGGCAACAAAATCTCCCCCAACTCCTCCCCATGAAGGTAAAGCCCAGGCGACGCCTCGCGGACGATCCGCAGTTGATTGTATTGTCCGATCGACGCCATATTTTTTCATCTTAAACTCCCCAAGGCATCCTCGGCAATCTTCGATCGTCACCGCTCACCGCCCATTCCCAAAAAATCATTCGCCGCTACCGATCCAACTCACAACTGCTCACAAACCACCGCGGTTTTAAATCCGCCAACGGAACCTTCAACTTCTCCAACTCTTCCGCAGGCCCGTGAATCTCCAAACGATCCAAGCTCGCCACTTGAAGCATGGCTCCCAGCAATTCCCCAACATTCTCCAAATGAGCCAGTAAACTCGTGGCGTCCACATAGGCTTCCCGACAAAAAACTTCGTCGCCATCCATCGTGAACCCGTAATAGCAACACCCCGCTTCCGTCGCCGTTCGCTCCACAAATTGCGGCAATAACGCCCGAGCCGCCTCAATCTGATCAGGCTGGACTTTAAAATAGGGATGAAGACTGACCGTAGGTTGGCTCATAAATTTAAACAAAATAGCAAATCTTTTTGTCGCAGACTCCTGCTCCAAACAAAAGGAGGAAAAAGCATCTCGATCCCTCCTTCACCACAATTTCCCCTGCCCATCAAGGAAGAAGCCGAATCTCGATGTGCCGATACTCCATCGTGCCACTATCCGCTTCCAAACCAATCGGCCCCGTTTTTGGCAATGCGAGAGCCTCTTCTAAAACCTCGCCATTGCAGGTGCAGTGGGCAACTCCCCCCTTAACCGTGACCTCAATGGTATTCCAATTCTGCGGACGATACGATTTCAATTCCTTGTAAGGGCCCGCCACCAAATAGTCGCGACACTGCAATTGCGGAACCCGCAGAAAAATCCCGCTGTCCGCCCCCACCGACGCCCTAAATTCCAGTCGCAAAATGAAATCATCAGAAAACTCCTTCAGGGTATACAGTTGGCGGAGGCGGGGCCCCTTAGCCGCATCCTGAGGATGCACGGTCAGCACCCCATCGGCTGCCGTATACCGATCGTCGATCGCGCTGACCTTGACCCCCAGATCCGCATCTCCCTTGTAGTGCCAACCACTGAAGTCCTTGCCATTGAACAAGCTCACAAAACCAGGCGCAGGCACCCAGTCGTCACTCAAGGCCAAAGGCGAGATCAATATCCAAACCAATATCGCCAAAAACCGATTGCAAAAGTTCATACCCTAACTCACCTCACCCAAACCAAGTTGGCAAGCCATTCCATCAACGCCCCCCATGGATCAACTAAATGTTTTGCCCTTTGCGCCCACAAGGATTACCCATCTCGACAGAAATATTTTTCACCTCGCTTAACCATCCCAAGATTTTCCCTTTCCCTATGGGCTTCTATTATCGCAAATCCGTCAAAGTCGGCCCCTTCCGTATCAACCTCAGCAAATCCGGCGTCGGCTATTCTGTCGGTGGCCGGGGTTTTCGCACCGGTGTCAGCGGCACCGGACGCCGCTACTCTTCCTTCAGCTTACCGGGAACCGGGGTGGGTTATCGAACCAGCGGTTCCCGTGGAAATGGTTGCCTCTTTCTCGTCGGAGGATTACTCGCCGGCGCCGGACTCCTTTTAAAATCTGCTCTATGATCACCTGGAAACGCACCCTTCGCACCCCATCCTCTGAACGCTTTCTCGCCCAACGATCGGGCGAAGATGTCGCCGCCGTCGACCTCCATTATCTCGCCAATGGAACCGTCGCCGGCACGGTGATTCTCCTCAAAACCGCCCAATGGAAAGAAGAGGACGTACCCAATCTCCTCAAAAGCCTCGATGAAGACTTTCTTCCCGATGTCGATCTAGCCCACGGCAACCTCACCTACACGGTGGTCATCGGCGAAATCTTCGGCAATTGGGAGGCCGAGCCAGATCCCACACCTTAACCGCTCCAGACCAAAGGTCTCCTCACTTTCCCATCGCCAATCCTTTAAAGCCCAATTGGATCGAAAGAATTCTCTCTAACGGGCTGAATCCTTGAGGGTTGACGCAATCAGTCTGCCTATGAATTTTCTCCGACTGAAGATCGCCCGCTATTCCCTGCTTTTCCTCCCCTTAGTCTGCTCTGCGGAGGTTTCATTTAACCGCGATGTCCGCCCGATCCTTTCCGATAAATGCTTCTCCTGTCACGGGCTCGACGCCAAGCGCCGCAAATCCGAACTTCGACTCGATACCCCAGAAGGTGCCACCGGCAAAGCAGAGAGCGGCGCGGTCGCCATCCAACCAGGAGACCTGCAGAAAAGTGAACTTTGGAGCCGGATCACTTCCGATGACAAAGACGAGCGCATGCCTCCGCCGAAGTCCCACAAAACTCTTTCGGCTGCCGAAAAAATCACCCTCCGTCAGTGGATCGAACAAGGTGCCCACTACCAAAAACATTGGTCCTTTGAACCCCAAACCAAAACACCTCCCCCAAGTCTCCCCACCGAAACAACCCCACCCAATCCAATCGACGCCTTTATCGTTGATCGGCTAAAATCTCTCGGCCTCCAACCCCAACCGCCAGCCGACAAAGCCACGCTTCTCCGCCGGGCAACCTTTGCCCTCACCGGCCTGCCACCGAGCGTCGCAGAACTCAACACTTTCCTCACCGACTCCACCCCCGACGCCTACGAAAAAGTGGTCGATCGGTTGCTCTCTTCTCCCCGTTATGGTGAACAAATGGCCCGCCATTGGCTGGATGTCGCCCGCTACGGCGACACCCACGGACTCCACCTCGATAACGAGCGCTCGATGTGGCCCTACCGCGATTGGGTGATCAACGCCTTTAACCAAAATCAGCCTTTTGATCAGTTCACCATCGAACAGCTCGCCGGTGACCTTTTACCCAATCCCACCCCTGAACAATTGATCGCCACAGGTTTCAACCGCTGCAATGCCACCAGCGGTGAAGGCGGGGCAATCAATGAGGAATGGATCTATCGTTATGCCGTAGAAAGAACCGCCACCACCGCGCAAACTTGGATGGGTCTCACCGCCGGCTGCGCCCAATGTCACGATCACAAATTTGACCCGATTTCGCAGAAGGAATTCTACCAACTCTACGCTTTCTTTAATAGCGCCGCCGACCCCGCGATGGACGGAAATAAACTCCTCACCGCTCCGATTGCTAAAGCGCCGACAAACGAGCAAATCAAGCGAGGAACAAGCATCGACGCCCGGCGAGCAGAAGTCGCCACTCGCTTAACCAGCGAACTGGAAAAAATCGCTTACACAGATCCCGGGAGTCTTTTTCTCCCCATCTCCTCCGACGAACAGCAAAACAAAGCCCTCGAAGCAGACGGCCTAGATCCCCGCAAATCTCTCCTCGCTTGGCTGACCCCGCGCGAAGGCAAGGAGACCAAAGGATTCCCGCCTGAGGTCAATCTCATTCTCAAATCTGTCCCCGCCGCCAAGCGGACTCCCGCGCAAGGCAAAGTCCTTCTCGATCATTACTTGGCCACCGAATGCGCCGCCACAAAGCCATCCTTAACCCCACTCCTCGCAGAAATCGCCCAACTCGATAAGGAGCGGGAAGACATCAATAAGGCGACGCCCTCGAGCTTCATCATGCGCGATCTCGAGACGCCCCGAGACAGCTTCATCATGATCCGAGGCGCCTACGATCGGCCAGGCGACAAGGTCTCACGCGCCGTACCCGCGGCATTTTCACCACTCAAAAACCAGACAACTCCCAACCGACTGGACCTTGCCCGCTGGCTCGTCGCGGAGGATCACCCCCTCACCGCCCGCGTCACCGTCAATCGCTTCTGGCAGGAGATCTTCGGCGTCGGTTTGGTCAAAACCTCCGGTGACTTTGGCTCGCAAGGCCAGCCCCCCAGCCACCCAGAACTGCTCGATTGGCTGTCCGTTACTTTCCGTGAATCCGGTTGGAACGTGAAACAACTCGTGCGCCTTTTTCTGACGAGCTCCACCTTCCGCCAGTCCTCCGCCGCCCCAACCGCTCTCTGGTTGCGTGATCCAGAAAACCGTCTCCTCGCCCGTGGTCCCCGCTTTCGCCTCGACGCCGAGGAGGTCCGCGATAACGCCCTCGCCATCTCCAGCCTGCTCGACCTCACCATGGGCGGCAAAGGCGTCAAACCTTATCAACCCCCGAATATTTGGGAACCCGTCGGCTTTGTCGGAAGCAATACCCGCGACTACAAACAAGACTCGGGTTCCGCCCTCTATCGCCGAAGCATTTACACGTTTCTCAAACGCACCGCCCCAGCACCTTTTATGGCAAACTTCGACGCCCCCTCCCGCGAACAAGCCTGCGCCGTTCGAGAACGCAGCAACACCCCGATGCAAGCCCTCCAACTGATGAACGATGTCCAACAAATCGAAGCCGCCCGCGCCTTCGCCGCCCGGATCGGCACCGAGGGCGGGTCGACTACCGAAGCCCGGATTGCCTTCGCCTACCAAACCATTCTCTCTCGGCCACCCGCCCCAGAAGAAATGGCGGTCGTTCAATCCACCTACGCCCATCACCTCGCCACTTATACCAAAGCTCCCGACGAAGCTGCCAAGTTGATTCGACAGGGCGAATCCCCACCAAAACTTCCCCTGCCCGAACCCGAACTCGCCGCTTGGACGCTGATCGCCAATCTGCTCCTCAACCTCGATGAAACCATCACCCGAAACTGACCATGGATCCTCGCCTTGATCATCAAATTCTCCAAACCCGTCGCCAGTTTTTTGGCACCGCTGGCCTTCGCCTCGGAAGTCTCGCCCTCGCTCAACTGGCGGCCTCCTCCGCAACCAGTCGCGCCACACCCACCATCGCCGAATCTGGACACCTCCCGCTCCCTCACCTTCCCCACTTCGCCCCTCGAGCGAAGTCCTTGATTTACTTACACATGAACGGTGGCCCCTCCCAGATCGATCTCTGGGACTACAAGCCCGGCCTCGCCAAACTCTTCAATCAAGATCTCCCCAAAACCGTCCGCGGAGATCAGCGGATTACCACCATGACCAGCAAGCAGGGGCGCTTTCCCGTCGCCCCTTCGATGTTTAAATTCGCCGAATACGGACAGTGCCAACGCTGGGTCAGCGAACTCCTTCCCTATACCGCCAAAATGGTCGACGACATCGCCTTAATCAAGACTGTCCACACCACCGCAATCAATCACGACCCCGCTTGCACCTTCGTGATGACAGGCTCGGAAGTCCCTGGACGCGCGAGCATTGGATCTTGGTTGGCCTACGGATTAGGAAGCGAAAGCCGCGACCTACCCGCCTTCGTTTGTCTCACCCCTCAGTTCCCCCAAGGAAGCAATGGCCAAGCTCTTTTCTCCCGAATGTGGGGGAGCGGCTTTCTCCCCACCCGCTTCACCGGAGTGACCCTCCGCGGAGCCGGCGATCCCGTCCTTTATTTGGAGAATCCTCACGGTCTCCCCACCGAAGAACGGCGAAAAATGCTCGATGCCCTTGGCCAACTCAACCAACGCAGCTTTGACAAAATCGGCGACCCAGAAATCCAAACCCGCATCGCCCAATACGAGATGGCTTTTCGACTCCAAACCAGCGTCCCCGATCTCGTCGATCTCTCCACCGAATCGGCCCCCATCCTCGATCTCTACGGCCCAGAGGTCAAAAAATCCGGGAGCTTCACCCATAGCGCGCTCATGGCTCGACGCCTCGTCGAACGGGGCGTCCGCGTCGTCCAAATTATGCACCGAGGTTGGGATCAACACGGGAGTTTGCCCGCCCAGATTCGCAACCAATGTCTCGACACCGATCGAGCCGTCGCCGCCCTCCTCGCCGATCTCAAACAGCGAGGCCTGCTCGAAAGTACTCTAGTGGTTTGGGGCGGCGAATTCGGCCGAACCGTGTACTCCCAAGGAAACCTCAGTGCCACCGATTACGGACGCGATCACCACCCCAGAAATTTCTGCATGTGGATGGCAGGCGGGGGAATCAAAGGTGGCATCAGTCTCGGAGAAACCGATGACTTTTCTTACAATATCACCGAATCGCCAGTCCACCTCAACGAACTCAACGCCACCATCCTTCACTGCATGGGCATCGATAATTCCCGCTTCACCTTTCCCTCCCAAGGTCTCGATATGCGGCTCACCGGTGTCGAAGAAGCTCGCCCCATCCCCACACTCCTCGCTTAAATTCCCCTTCACCTAAACCCGCTCAGCTTAGTTTGCCTCACTCTTCCCAATGAATAAAAAACATCCCTTCACCCGACGCGACTTCCTCAAAACTTCTATCGCCAGTTTCACGACCTTGACGATTCTCCCCCGCCACGTCTTCGGCGGCAATGGCTTCACCCCTCCCAGTGAAATCCTCACCCGAGCGGTCATCGGAACGGGCGGAATGGGCATGGGCCACGTGACCTCGTTGAACAAAGCCTGCAAACTCCTCGCGGTCTGCGATGTCGACCAGAAGCATCTCGACACCGCACTCAAAGCCGCGGGCCCCGATGCCAAGGGCTACACCAATTGGCAGGAAGTCATTGCCCGCAAAGACATTGATATCATCCACATCCCCACCCCACCGCATTGGCACGCCCTCATCTCGATCGCCGCCGCCGAAGCCGGCAAAGATATCTGGTGCGAAAAACCGATGAGCCGCACGATCGCCGAGGGCGAAGCCGTGGTCGCCGCCGTCGCCAAGTACCAGCGCATCTTTCGCCTCAATACGTGGTTCCGCTTTCAAGACAACTTTTACGGCATGGGAACGCCCGTGAAGCCCATCAAGAAAGTCGTGGAAAGTGGGATGCTCGGCTGGCCTCTTAAAGTCACCCTCAGTGCCTCCACAGGATTCGATTGGAAGTTTCAATGGGTCGGGCGTACCGATTTAGTCGAGCAACCCATCCCCCCAAACCTCGACTACAACGCGTGGCTCGGACCAGCCCCGCTGAAACCCTACAATGCGCACCGCGTGCATAATACCTTTCGCGGCTACTGGGATTATGACGGCGGTGGCCTCGGCGATATGGGACAACACTATCTCGACCCCGTCCAATATATCCTCGGAAAAGATGGGGAAAGCCCCATCGAAATCGAATCCGATGCTCCTAAACAAGACGCCGATGCCGTAGGAGTCTGGCGGCGGATCCGCTTTAAATACGCCGACGGCTGCGAAATCATTCTCGACGGCGCCAACGCCGATAAAGAGGCCGCTTTCATCTCGGGCCCAAACGGCAAGATCATGAAAGGCTTTAAGTCCGACATTCCTGACTTCGAGAAAAAAATCGCCGACCTCAAAGACCCCGAACCTCAGCTGACTGACTTTGTCGTGGCGGTCAAAACACGCCAAAAGTTTGCCCTCAATGAAGTCAACGGTCACCGCTCCTGCACTTTGATTAACCTCGCCAAGACCGCCCTCCAGACAGGGCGAGTCCTCCACTTCGACTCAAAAACTCAGCGCTATCTCGACGACGAAGACGCCAACAAATATCTCAACCAGCCGATGCGCGGACCTTGGAAAATTTGATCGCATTAAGGCTTCACCACTCGCCGCAAATTAAACTGCACGGGCACTTCAACCCGCGCTCGCACGGGTATCCCACCTTGACGCGCGGGCTCAAATGTCCACCGACGAACCGCCGTCTGGGCGGCGGCATCAAGGGCAGGAAATCCCGATCCCTGCTTGATCTCCACACTTGTCGGATATCCGTCGGCACTCACATCGACATCCAGTAGCACCCGCCCTTCATGATGTAATTGGCGCGATTCCGACGGATAGATTGGCTGTGGATTCAATCGATAGCGTGGCTTGGTGTTACCCGCTCCACCACCAGTGAGGAGTTGAGGATTTCCCAAAGTGGAACTCCCTCCACCCGACTTCGCCACAGAAGAAACGGGCGGGCGGACTGATGATTCCCGGGGACGAGTCGGAAGACTTTCCGTCCGATTCGCCTGAGGAGTGGGCTCTGGCAAAGGCGAGACGGGCTCTGGCAGAGGGGTGGGCTCAATCGGGATCGGTTCAGGCGTGGTTTCGACTAAACCCGATGCCTGCGGAGACTCCGAAGGTGGCCCCGCCACCAAGCGGACATCCAAGACCTCAGGGATGACAACCAAGGACGGCGGATGACTTTCTAACCTCAGCCCAAACAAAAAGACCCCGTGACAAACCAACGCCAGAACCCCGCTGATCAAGAGTTCACGCCTCACAGTTCAAGGATTCCCAGGCTTCGACTCCGTCTCGATCGCCACTTGGGTGATCCCGCTTTTTCGCACCAGATCAAAAACCTCAATCGCCCGCCCAAACTCCACTTTTTTATCCCCACTTAAAAAAACTTTCGGATCAGTTTGGCCTGCCATCAAACGGGCCAGCGCCTCTCGCAGTTGATCCAAATCGACCGCCTCCTTGTTAAAAAAGATCGCCCCTTTTTCGTTAATCGTGATCGAAGTAAATTCACTCCGATCCTGAGCTGCCCCAGTTTCAGAGCCAGGCAACTTCACGGGAATCGCCCGATTCTTGACCATCGAAAGCGACACCATCACAAAGGTCGCAAGCAGAAAAAAAATGATATCGATCAGCGGAACGATCTCGATCCGTGCTCGTCGAGTGCTTCGAGGGGAAGGAATGGAAATCATAATCCTCCCGAAGTTTTCTGGACTGCGTCTTTCTGCGATTTTAAGAGCAACAACTCCAAGTGAGCCCCGACATTCTCCATCTCTTGCCGAGCGGCTTCCAGTTGGGTGTTCAGGTAATTAAATGGGAGCAGCGAAATCATCGCGATCAAGAGCCCAAAAGCTGTCGCAATCAGCGCCTCCGCAATCCCACCGGTGATGGCCGTCGGTGCCCCAAGCTCACTAGCACCGAGCAATCCAAAGGCGTGAATCATTCCCGTAACCGTTCCAAAAAGACCGAGCAAGGGTGCAAGGGTAATAATCGTGTCGAGGGTGGAAATCCCACGATTGAAGCGCTGCAATTCCAGACCAGAACACTGGAGGAGAGCGTTAGAAAAAGAGACGGATCGGTGGCGGATTGCGTAGGTCAAAATGACGGCAATAAAGTCTGCCGAACTAGCACCCGCTTGCTCAGCCCCAGCAAAGTCGCCCTCTTCAGCAGCCGCGAAAATTTTCGCCACCGCCACAGGTTGACGACGTCGCTTCTCGCGGATCGTAAAAAACAGCCGCTCAAAAACGATGGTCAGAGCGACCACTGAGACGGCCAAAAGTGGCCACATCACTGGTCCCCCCTTGATGAAAAGATTCGTGAGATTTTGCAAAGGCATGGATTGATTAGCAGACTGAAATTAAAGAATTTGTAAAATATCTCCCCCTCCACTCCAAGGCTTCTTATGGGTGCGAGGCGGTTCGCCGCTAGTTGAAAATCTTCCTTTCAGGTCGCTGACAATCCCGCCTCCACCCCAAGGATCAATCACCTTGAAAAAAACCATGCTCAGGCGGGATTCTTATTCAGTTCCGTTCGTTGCGTTCACCAAGGCGTCCCATTCCATCGGACCAGAATGACCAAACCGCCTCACTCCCCAAGGTCGATCCCGCTCTGATCGCTTTCCATGCAGCGGGCCACATATTACCCGCTGGAATGGAATTGCCACGAACCTCCGTGGCAATTCCAACGGGAAAATCCCTCACCCACAGCGACTCGCCTCAGCGACTCCTCCCCGACACGGGCTTATATCCTTGGGGCACCTCGCCACCGCCAATTTTCCCAAAGTCCACCCCAAAAACCACAAACCCCTCAAAGTTCACCGCATCCGCATTCGTCCCCCACTGCGCCACAAGGTCAAGGTGCGTCCGCGATGTCGGACGCCACTGCACGCTCGGCCCAATCAAGAACTTCCGCTCCGGCGTCCCTCGCGTGCCATTCGTGCTCTCGTCCTTATATTGCATCTCGATTCCCACCCCCAGTTTCTCGTCAATCACCGAATAACTCAGACCACCCTGAATCGCAAATTCTGTCGCCCGCTCACCCCCAATTTCCTGCTCATAGGCAAAGTTTAACCCCCAGTGAACTCGCGGCGTCAGGGTATCTCCAAAGAGCACTTTAAACTCGTAGACATCAGGACCCGCATCGGGATCCACCACCTTATACTCCGCGTAAAGCGTCGGATTAAATAGCAACTTGCCCCAGTCCGCCAACGCCCACCGAATCTCAAACGCCGTGTCCGAATAAAACGCCGCCTTCCCCGTCTCCTTGTACCAGTCCACATAAAGATCCAGCTGAATCCGATAAGGAAGACCAATCTCAATCTCCTCCTGAAATTTGTTCTCCACCGTCCCGTCTCGCCTCTGCCGAACCCTCCACCATTGCTCCGCTCCCACTTCCCAAGGAGCTCGCTGAATGTAAATCCGCGTGGTCGTAAACCGCCGCTTCGATGTCCACTCAGGTCGCTGACTCTCGTCGATCGGCCGATCCTCCGCAAACCCCAAGGAAGTGGATGCCGCCGTCACCGTAGGCAGACGCGTCACCTCCGCTCCAGTGGGTTCCGCAGCCTGAACGACCCCAAGAGCGGCTATCGAAATCGTGGAAAGAAGGATGGGAAGAGGGCGCATTGATGGAGTTTTCTAAATGATTTAGGTGTTTAAATATAGTTCGCCCAACCCACTAGCAAACCCTATGCCACCACCAAAAAACCGCCAAAAATTATTTGCTAAAAATCTCACAAATACCTTGGAAAGAGTAAGTAATCGAAACTAAAAAAATTGGAAGTTTTTCCCATCACCGCTATAAATTCCCCCCAACCCGCCTCCGCCAAGGATATAAATTAACCTCCTCCCCCACCCCCGTGGATACTTTCTATCCCCACTCCGCTCCTCCTCTTGGTCGCATCGATTCCGCAGGCATCCTCCTCTGACTTCACTCCGCCACCAGACGCCCATCCGACGCCCATCCGCTTCCGAGGCGACGGGCAGGAAAGCCCACCCCTTGCAGAAAAACTCGCATCGCTAATGGACCAACGCCCTTAATCCCGGAGGTTTTCCGCGATTTTTTTGTCACAATTCACTGATTTAAAATAACTTAAGGATATTTTATTTCTAAGCTGTGCAGGTGAAGCCAGCTTGAAAGCAAGGGAGGATCGTCGAGGCATCACCCCTCATCGGTCTGATGCCGTGGGCAAATCATCCCCAAAAAATCGCCTAAATTGAGCCAACCATCTTGCAGGTCACCCCGCAAATGTCCCACCCTGCTCGTTAGGTTGCTTTAATCTGATTACCTCAACCTCATCCCGCTTGAATTCCCTTCAAATTCGCTCCTCAAAATCTCCTCTCAGTGAAACGCTCCAGAAAAGCCACTTCCGCGATCATCCAATTCTAAATTAATCCCGGAACTCGCTCCGCTCTCACCTCTCATTCAATGAAAAGTAACCCACCCCTTCCGCCCGAATTAGCTCTCCAGGCCAGCGATCCGCTGACCAACCCTCAGACCTTAGCGGATCTCGCGAAGACCCACCCAACCCTCGGTGGGTTGCTCGCCGCCAATCCCAACACCCCGATGCCCCTGCTTCTCGAGCTCTGGATGACCCATCCATTAGCACTGATCGAAAACCCCGTCCTCGCTTTCCAAGCACTCTCCAGCGGCAAAACCTTCGCCGAACTCATTCCTCTTCGCGTCAAGTTTGCCCTCTATGGAGCGATTCGCCAAGCCGATCGCCTCGCAGATTTGGAAATTTACCTGCCTGATGAAGTCCGTTGCAAGTGGATCGACCTGACCAACCGCCAAGATCTCGCCCTCATCGAAGCTTGGTTGGCCAGTGATTCCATCCCCGCCATTCGCCTCTACATCGCCAAAACCATTCCCCTCGCCCTTCTCCAAGCCCAAGCCAATAAC
>Ga0194055_10003585_pt1 | contig 11877 bp, 9 predicted proteins | sample SepL449m_MetaG_FD_155482 | JGI IMG/M metagenome (GOLD analysis project Ga0194055, IMG submission 155482) | Anoxic zone freshwater microbial communities from boreal shield lake in IISD Experimental Lakes Area, Ontario, Canada - Sep2016-L442-9m | ecosystem: Environmental > Aquatic > Freshwater >... | reverse complement strand
GTTTAGGTACTGCGCATCGACAAGGGGCTGCATCGGTAACTCAACTTGAGATTTTGCCACAGCCACCCGAGGCCCGCGCTACAACAAACCCGTGGCCGCAATGGAGTTTCATTTATCGAACATCTTCGGCACATGAAGAAGGTGGTGAGCGATTGTTCTCAGTGACCACAGATCGGTTTTTGGGTGATGAAATAAATAATGTGCGTGCATTAGTGATCTGCGAGGTTAAGTCTGAGGCAGGATCATTCGTGAAAGTAGAGGGCACTGAGCGCGAGTTGCAGGCAGATCTAGTTTTATTAGCACTTGGGTTTGTTGGTCCAGAAAAATCTTCATGGATTGACCAACTCGGGGTACAAATTGATCCGCGTGGGAACATTGTTCGTAACGACGATTACATGTCAAGCACTAGAGGTGTATTTGTGGCAGGCGATATGGGTCGTGGACAAAGTTTGATCGTTTGGGCCATTGCCGAAGGACGCTCGTCGGCTGCTGCAGTCGATCGCTATTTAATGGGTTCAACTGATTTACCCGTGCCGATTGTCGCATCAGCAAAACCCCTAAATTAGGGCGTTTTGAAAAGTTCAGAAATCGCGTTCACACGCAGGATGTTTTAAATCGTTTACTATGAAGTGTCATGTTGAATCAGAAATTGAAATCAGTGTTCTTCTCGGTAGTTGTGTCGACCTGTGTGCTTACATCTTGTGGTGTTGATGTAACCGGTACAGCGACAACTGTTGTGCCTGTCGGACCAACAGATTTTGCGACTATTCCGCCAGTGCAATCAACTTTGCCAAATACAACAACAAGTTTGCCCCCAGGTGCTGTTGGTGTAGAGCAGGAGTACATCGTGCAAGCCGGCGACTCACCAAATCTGGTTGCCAACTTATTTGGTATCACCTTGACCGAATTGCTCGCATGGAACGGTTTGATTACTGCATCGCAGTTTCCGTATGCGGGTCGCAAACTTAAAATTCCGCCGTCGGCTCAAGTGGTTTCGACGAATGTACAACAAACAGTTGTTGCTAATGAGGTTGGTAAACCAGGTTGTGGAAATCGTCCAGCGGGAACTTACGAGGTGGCACAGGGTGACTTCTTGTTCGGTATTATCAAAAAATTCTGTATTTCAATGGCTGGGCTTGTCAGAGCAAATAATTGGTCAAGTATTGATGTGCTGCTTTATCCTGGTATGAAAATTAATATTCCCGCAGCGGGATCTTGATTTAGCGAGAAGTTTTTCTTCGGTGTTTTGCGTGACGATCTAGCGCGAGATTTATCAAACGATCCAGTAGGTCTGGGTAACTCAGACCCGACGCATTCCATAATTTTGGATACATCGATATCGGTGTGAAACCCGGAATTGTGTTGATTTCGTTGCATAAGAACCCGCGCCCATTTTCTTCAAAAAAGAAATCAATCCGCGCCATTCCGTCGCTTCGCAAGATTGCAAAAACTTTCAGCGCGAGTTGTTGAACTTCAAGGGTTTGTTGCACCGTGAGTGGAGCGGGCACCAGCAACTTTGCCAAATCGCCTAAATATTTATCTTCATAGTCGTAGAACTCGTTGCCAGGAATAATTTCGCCTGGCACCGATGCCTGAGCGGATTGGTTGCCGAGAATTGCCACTTCTATCTCTCGGCCAACTATCGCCTCTTCGATCAGTGCCCACTCGTCATATTCGAATGCCTGCTGCAAAGCAGAAAGAATTTCGTCGCGGGTCTTTGCTTTTGCCACGCCGATCGATGAACCCATATTCGCTGGTTTGACAAAAACTGGGAGCCCAAGTTTGTGAACTGCGCTGTCACAAACAATATTCAAATTTTCGTTATCACGGACAGAAATAAATTTTGGTTGAGGGATTTTATTCAGGGCGAGAATTTGTTTGGCGATACTTTTATCCATCGCAATCGCGCTGCCGAGAACTCCAGCACCGACATAGGCGACATGAGCGAGTTCGAGAGCGCCTTGCACCGTGCCGTCTTCTCCCATTGGGCCATGTAGTAACGGAATCACGACGGTGCGTGACGATGAGTTTGTGCCTTGCAAATTAATGCCTTCCAAAATATGCGAAATATTTGTCTGCCTACCGATTGCTGCAAGACGATCAGCTGGGACCTTTGGTTCTGACTCAACATTCACCCAATCACCGTTACGGGTGATGCCAACAGTTGTGATTTCGTATTTGTCAGCGTTTAAAGCGCGCAAAACGTGAGCCGCAGTTACGCAACTCACGTCATGTTCGGCAGATTCGCCACCGAATAAGACGACAACATTAGTTTTTAAATTATGATTATCGCTATTCATGTACCTTTACGGTACTCGCATAGCCGGCACGATTTTTTCGTTTGATCGGGTGCTTGATATTCGTGCAGTTATAATTAAAGTCTTATGCGCTTGATGGCAACAGATGTTGCGCAAGCCGTTTGCGGAGAACTCGTCGGTGCTAACGCGCATTTAGATGGAGTGTCGTTTGATTCACGAACAATAAAGCCTGGCCAACTATTCGTGCCGATTATTGATCAGCGAGATGGCCACGATTTTATTGCCGATGCACTCAGTCGTGGCGCTGGCGCATACTTAACTTCGCGCGCACCGCAAGGCCGAACCGCGATCACGGTCAACGACACTGTCACCGGTTTGTTGAAGTTGGGTGCGTGGGGGCGAACGCGGCTCAACACTCAATTACAAAATCGTGTGGTAGCAATAACTGGTTCGGTTGGCAAAACTTCGACCAAAGATTTGATTGCGAGCGCGCTAGCAACGGCGTTTCGAACTCACGCAAATGATCAATCGTTCAATAACGACTTTGGTTTGCCGACCACTATTTTGAATGCCCCCGACAATGTTGAAGCACTCGTGCTTGAAATGGGAATGCGTGGCTTTGGTGAAATCGCCAGGTTATGCGAAGTTGCGCAACCTCACATCGGTGTAGTGACGGCAGTTTCAAATGCCCACACACAGAGAGTTGGTTCTATAGCTGGTGTCACCCGAGCCAAGCGTGAACTCGTTGAATCGTTGCCAGTTGGCGGGTACGCAATCTTAAATGCTGACGACCTGAATGTTTTATCTATGCGCAATGCATCAAGAGCGCAGGTGTTTACTTTTGGCGAGAGCAGTTCGGCAGACGTGCAGATGATCGAATGCGAAATTGACCAGCAAGGTCGTGCGATTGCAATGGTTAAAACTCCTTGGGGTGATGCAAAGTTGACTATGAGTGTTCCTGGCAAGCACATGGCGCATAATGCGCTGGCGGCACTTTGTGTTGCTGGCGTTCTAAACATAGATATCGCACAGGCTGCAGAAGCGATTTCAAAGTCAAATATTTCGCTATCGCGAATGCAAGTTAGAAAACTCAAAAATGGTGCTGTAGTGCTCGATGATTCTTACAATGCCAATCCTGCATCGATGCGTGCCGCATTAGAAACTCTCACAACATTTTCTGGTGCTAGAAGATTTGCATTTTGTGGAGTGATGGCCGAACTTGCCGAGCCGAGCGAAGACCATTTGGCAATCGCCCTGCTAGCCAAGCAATATCAAATAGAACTAGTCGCAGTAGAAACTGATCTCTATGGAGTCCGACAAATAGATTTTTCACAAGCCCGCCAAGTTTTGGCAGAACTAGGCGACGGAGACTTGGTGCTTGTTAAGGGTTCGAAAGTTGCCGGGCTAGTGCGACTATGTGACGGTCTAGACGGCAACGAGTCAGTCACTAGCCAATTATAAAACGGCGGGGTTTGAATCGTTACGTTCGAGACGCTCGATATCGCACCACCACCACAAAACAACTGCCCAAAGCGATCCCAAAATAAGTAGCCACTGTGAGCCATAACGGTCGATCAATGGACCAAAAATTAGATTACCCAAAGGCACTGTTCCGCCGAAGGCCATAAACCACAACGCCATGACTCGTGCCCGAATCTCTGGGGTGAGCCCAGATGCGAAAACGGTTTGCATTGAAGTTGTTGTAAAAAAATATGCGGCACCTAAAAAGAAAACAGTTAAAAATGCAAGTTCAACATTTGGCGCCAACGCAAATGCCATCATGCTCACTGCGAAACTTGCAAAGCCCATTCGAATTAACTTTCGGTTGTCAACATCGACGAACAAAGTTGAAACACTCAGCCCACCAAGACATGCGCCAAGGCCCCATGTTGCGTAAAGCCAGTTATATGTTGCGCTTTGAGATTTGATGCCAAAATTAAGTTGGGCAATGGCCGGGAAGAGTCCGACGTACGGAAGCGACAACAAAGAAAATGAAGCAAGAGTTAATATCAGTCGCGATATTACGACTCGTTCTCGGGCAATTTTGAAAGCGAAAGTGAACCTTCGCCAACCTGTAGTTGTATCAAAAGCAATTGCTGGTACCTTCACGCTTAGAAGTGCAAAGATTACAAATAAGTAAGTCGCTGCGTTGATCGCAAAAAATTCAGAAGTTGTGACATGCCACTGTGAAAGCGAAGCGACGATGATCGGGCCGATCACTCTTGCGCCATTGATCACAGTTGAGTTGAGTGAGATTGCCCCAGCGATATCGCTCGGTGGTACTAAAGAAGTCAACATTGCCGACCACGCCGGGATATTTAGTGCGTTGCCAACGCCAACGCCGAGTTGAGCGAGAAAAAGCATCCAAATCGGTGAATTATTTGCCGCAAACAATGCAAGCATTAACGAGCAACAAAGTTGAATCGCTTGCATTGAAATCAGAAATTTTTTGCGATCGGCTCGATCGGCGATAACGCCACCGGGTATTGACAACAACAAGATCGGCCCGAGTTGGGCAAAAATCAGTAATGCAACAAATGAGGCACGCCCCGTTCGCGCATAAACATAAACAGGTAGCACGACGTTTTGAATCCAAGTACCAATATTTGAGGCAAATGAGCCGAACCAAATTCGGCGAAAGTCTCGAACGTGAAATGCTGCTCGAGCACTGCCTATTTTGTGGGGGTTGCGTCGTCGGCTTACCGGTGTTGAAGAATCGGTTGTATCAGTCATACACGAAGAACCTTGACGCTAGTGCAATAATTTGATCATGGAGATAACGCAGGTTGATGCAACACAGAAATTTAATGAGACGGGGCAAGGCGTTACAGATAGTTGTCGCACACGTCACGCCGTATTTTCAGAGTGTCCACACTGTGGTTCGTCGTTGCACGCCGAGCACGCACACTTTAAGTGCGGTTCTTGCGGTTGGCGCGATAGTTGTTGCGACTAGTTTATTAATGCATTAATTAACAAGTTATTGCGTTAAGACATTTAGCGGATCAACAGCATTGAGTCCGAGTGCATTTGCTGCGGCATCATTTGTTATTTGTCCGTCAACTGTATTGATACCGAGTTTGAGTGCGCTGTCGCGTTGTGCGGCAACTCGAGTTCCGTACTTTGCAACATCAATTAGATAAGGCAAAGTTGCATTAGTGAGGGCATAAGTACTTGTGTGCGGTACTGCGCCAGGCATATTGCCAACCGCATAGTGCAAGACGCCGTGCTGTTCATAAACAGGTTCTTTGTGCGTTGTCTCATGAATAGTTTCGATGCAACCACCTTGATCAACTGCAACGTCAACGATCACGGCACCGGGCTTCATTGTCTTAACCATGTCTTGTGAGACAACGATTGGCGCGCGCGCACCAGCGACGAGTACTGCGCCAATCAATAGATCGGCCTGTGCAACGCATCGCTCAATAGCCCCACGGTTAGAGGCGATAGTTGTGATTCGAGAGCGAATAATTTGGTCAAGCGTTCGTAGTCGATCCAAATTCTTGTCAAGCAATAAAACTTCGGCTTCCATTCCTCCCGCGATCCATGCTGAATTCCATCCAACATTTCCTGCACCAATTACGACAACTTTGGCCGGGCTAACACCTGGCGCGCCACCCATCAAAACTCCACGACCACCGTTGGGCCGTTGCAAATAGAATGCACCTACCTGAGTAGCAATTCGACCTGCGATTTCGCTCATCGGTGCGAGTAGGGGAAGTGAAGCATCTTGTTCTTGAACTGTTTCGTAAGCGATTGAGGTCGTCTTGTTTTTTAGTAATGCCTCAGCGACTTTCGGATAAGCAGCTAAATGTAAATACGTGAAAAGTGTTAGGTCACTGCGCAGAAATTCGAACTCTTGAGCAGTCGGCTCTTTGACTTTTATTACTAGTTGCTGCGACCAGGCGTCACCTGCGGTTGGCACGATCGTTGCCCCAGCGGCTGCGAAGTGAGCGTCTTCGATTGATGCTCCAAGACCTGCTCCGGTCTCAACGAAAACTTCAACTCCTGCCCGCTCAAATTCGCGAACTCCGTCAGGGGTTATCGCGACTCGACCCTCTGAAGTTTTAGTCTCTTTGGGAACACCTAGGGTTTTGATTTGGGCAGTATTCATGTTTATATATGTCTAGCCTGTCTCTGACTCGGATTCGGAAGAAGAAAGTTAAATATGTCATGCTTGTAGATGTCAGAATTAATAATTAGGCGAATTAAACAAATTCGTAAATTAATTCGGCATTGTCACTGATCATTTCGGGGGTTTTAGTTGAATAGCGAGCGTGGATCGGTTGAATTATCAAATGTCACCAAGCGCTACGGCGATGTGGTCGCGGTTGATTCACTCAATTTAGAAATTAAGTCCGGTGAGTTTCTCTCATTGCTTGGTCCGAGCGGTTGCGGCAAAACTACTACCTTGCGAATGTTGGCTGGTTTTGAACAACCTGACGAAGGATTTGTGCGGATTAGCGGAGAGTATGTGCAAGGTGTACCTCCATACAAGCGCGATGTGAACACAGTGTTTCAGCACTATGCATTATTTCCGCATATGAGTGTCGCTGAAAATGTTGCATATGGTTTGAAACAAAAAGGCGTTGCAAAGTCTGAGATCGGCACGAAGGTTATTGAAGCGCTTGACATGGTGCAGATGTCAAAATTGGCAGGTCGTCGGCCGCGACAACTTTCTGGTGGTCAGCAACAAAGAGTTGCAGTAGCGCGTGCGCTAATAAATCGTCCAAGTATCTTGCTACTTGACGAGCCACTCGGGGCACTTGATCGAAAACTACGTGAAGAAATGCAGATTGAACTCAAACTTCTGCAAAGTCGTCTCGGGATTACGTTTATCTTCGTGACTCACGATCAAGAAGAAGCAATGTCAATGTCCGACCGAATCGCAATCATGCTTGATGGACATGTGGAACAACTCGGTGACCCTGAAACTGTGTACGAGCACCCGACGTCGGCATTCGTGGCTGGGTTCGTCGGGCGAAACAATTTTTGGCGTGGTGTGGCGACATCTAATGGTGCGAAAGCCAGCGACGGAACAGTGTTTGTTGCGACGCGGCCTGAAGAAACTGTGCCGGCAGGTCAAGACGCGCTTGCTGCGGTAAGACCTGAGACGATCAACTTGTCGGCGACCAAGCCGAGTTCGGATGCGAATTTCGTGAGTGCCCGAGTTGCTGGTGTATCGCATTTCGGCGATGTATTGCAATATGTGGTGACTGCTGGGTCTCGCGACTTGTTGGTGCAAGTGAGCCGCACCGACCCGTCTCGATTCGCGGTTGGCGAATCAGTCTGGTGCACTTGGGCTGCAGAAGATGTCTATTTATTCTCGGCGCGACAGGCAGATCTTGTGCTTGCAGGCACTCCAAATGCGTGAGCGTTTGACTAATATTCATTATCTAAATATTTAAGTAAATGTTTCATTAACAAATCAATCAAGGGGATAGCGATGAGCAATGAAAACAAGCAATTGAAAATGTTGGCACCAGAAGGTTTTCGTGAGAAACTTTCGCGACGCGCATTTCTTCAAGGCGGTACCGCAGTCGCTGGGTTTGCGTTAATCGCAGCCGCTTGTGGTGGCTCAGATAGTGCAACCGAAAGTTCAACTTCCGATACCGCTACTAGTGATGCGACAAGCACCGAGGGCCTTGCCTCAGGTGACTGGAGTCGAGTGATAAATCAATCTAGTGGAACTTTGGCGATGTACACATGGGGCGACTACAACGACCCAGATTTGGTCGGCGCACTCGCTGGATCAACGCTTAACGTGACGATGAAAGTTGATTATTACGCGAGCAACGAAGACTTGATTACAAAACTTGCAACAAGCGGTGGTAGCAGCGGTTTTGACATCGTTGTTCCAACGGGACCATATATTCCGCAAATGATTGAAAAGGGTTTGATCCAAAAACTTGACAAGTCGTTGATACCTAACATGGTCAACGTTGATCCAAATTATCTCGCACAAGATTGGGATCCAACGAATGATTACTCAGTTTGCAAAAACTGGGGTACGACTGGTTACTTCTACGACACAACTAAGATTTCAAAAGAACTTACAACTTGGCAAGACTTTATTGATACTTGCATGGGTGAAGCAAGTGGTAACTGTTCAGTAATTGATGCCGCGCCAAATTATTGTGGTATGTGGTTCTGGGCAAATAAAATTAACTGGAACACTGAAACACCTGCAGATCTTGACGCATGTGAAAAATTCTTGGTTGAAGAGTTTGCGCAACACATCAAAGCATTTGATAGTTACCCTTCAACGAAACTTGCTGAAGGTGCATATTCAATTGCAATGGCATGGAACGGTGACGCACGTCAGGCTTATGTGCGCATTGAAGAAGCTGGTGGAAATCCAAGCAACTGGAAGTGGGTACTTGGTTCGCCAAACACAGAATTGTGGATGGACAATTACTGCGTTGCAGCAGGAGCACCAAATGCCGAGGCTGCGCACGCGTGGATCAACTGGGATTTAGTTCCAGAGATTTCAATCAAAGATCTCAGCTATCACGGCTATCACACGGGAATGAAGAACATGGCACAACTTATTTCTGATGTTGCTCCAGATTTAGTTAATGGCGACATGATCTTCTTCGGTGATGAGCAAGTTGCGACTATGCAGACGCAAGTGATCACACCTGCACTTGATCGTTTGATTGACATCCTGAACAAATCCAAGGCGAAAGCCGGAGGCTGATTTGGTGTGACCGTATCGGTCGCTTCAATTTTACGCAGGAGATGGCGAGGGCCTAAATATCTTCTCGCCATCCCTGCGATTATTTGGTATTTAGTTTTTTTCGCCGCGCCAATTGCGTTTATCGTTCTCTACTCATTCGGTACTAAAGACTCATCAAAACTTGTGCCAGTTGATCTTGGCAGTCTTTCGGCAAAAAGTTATAAAGCAGTATTTGACGAGACATTCTTCAAGACATTTCGCGCGACATTGCGCATCTCGGTTTTAGCAACTTTTCTGTGTGTTGTGATTGGGCTACCAGTTGCGTATTTTGCTGCATTCAAAGTCGCCGAAAAATGGAAGGCAGTGATTCTTGCTGCAGTCGTAGTACCAAGTTTTACTAGTTTTCTAATTCGCACAGTTGCGTGGCGTATTCCGCTTGCGCCTAATGGTACGTTTTCGAAGTGGCTTGTTGGAATGGGTTGGATCTCGAATAACGGAATCCAGATACTTGAAACTCCAATGGCGGTACAAATCGCAATTGTTTATAACTATTTAGGCTTCATGATCTTGCCGCTATTTGTTGCACTTGACAGAATCGATGTGCGAATGCGAGAGGCGAGTAAAGATCTTGGTGCGGGTCGCATTGCGACATTTATGGGTGTCACATTGCCACTTGCTGGCCCGGGCATTGTGGCTGGTGTGTTGTTGACGTTTATTCCAATGTGCGGAGATTATGTCACCGCAACGGTGTTGGGTGGCGCAAAAGGAAACATGATTGGAGCAATGATCGCATCGCAATTTAGCGGCGCGCAGAATTGGCCACTGGGTTCGGCAATGGCAATATTGATGATCGCCGCCGTGCTGTTGGCACTAATAATTGGGTTTGTCGTAACTTGGCTGGCACCTCGAGTTGCAATGTTGGCGTCTCCAATGATCCAAATTGTAAGACGATCAATCTACGAGCGATCAGTTGCCCGTAGACAAATAGTTAAACAAGAGTTTCGTACGAAGTTTGAAGCGTTACCAAAAGTGTTGTCGGCATGGACTGTTTTAGTTTTGGTATTTCTGTTCATTCCAATTTTGCTTGTGTTCCTTCATTCATTTAATTACGGCGGCTCATTTACTATTTGGTCAGGGAGAGCAAGCACGAAATGGTGGGGAGAATTGTTTAATGGCGGCGTGATGGTCGCACTACTAATTCGATTTGCCGTTGTTATTTTCGCGGCGTTTATTTTTGTTCGCATCAACCGACGTCGAGAAAGTTTCTCAAAAAGAGTTTTGTCACTAGTCATGCCTTTGGCGTTAGTTTTCGCTGTAATTCTTAATGGGCTGCTCACACAGTGGTATCGCACGATTTTTGACTTCGCAGGTATCGGTGATTCAATTCGAAATTCTTTCATCGCTGCGTTCGGTGCAACAGTTATCGCAGTACTTATCGGAGGTATGTCTGGTGTCGCCTTGGCGCGCAGACCAGGTAGTTGGACAAAGTTTTTTATGGCGACTGTATTTTTGATTTTGGTAACGCCTGAGATCATGGATGCAATTGCGCTTGCAACTTGGTTTCCTAGAATAAAAGCGATACCAATTGTCGGTGTTATTTTTACAAGTGGTTGGGGGCCATTTAATGGTGGCATCAACAAACTGTGGGTTGGTCAGTCGTTGTATGCAAGTGCTGTCGTTACATTGATTGTTCGCGCCAGACTTTCAGGAATTGACGAATCGCTTGAGGAAGCTGCGGGCGACCTTGGTGCGCCACCGGGGCGTGCTTTTCGTCAAATTACACTTCCATTGATTGCGTCGGCAATGGTTGCGGGTGCTTTGTTGTCGTTTGCACTTTGTCTTGACAACGCAGTGATTTCAACTTTGATTAGTGAAGCCGGGTCAACTACTTTCCCAGTTGCATTGCTTGGTGCAACCCGAAGCACGATTAAACCGTTCTGGGGAGTAGGTGCTGTGTTGTTATTTATTGTGACGCTCAGTGCACTTTGGTTCTTGGCTGTGATTTTGCGTCGCGGTGGAGATTCTGCGAGCAAGATCGCCGCTACATTTACTGGTTCGTGAACTGATAACGATTTGTATTCGTGAATTAAGCAGGTGAAAATATTTCAAGTCATTATGAAATACTCGGCGTCAAATCATCTGCATCAATAAAGGAAATTCGTGCCGCGCATCGATCGATGGTGCGCAAACTTCATCCAGATGCAGATGGGCTAGAGACCGCAGATTTTTCTTTGGCCCTTGCTGCAGTTAGTGAAGCGTGGAGCGTTCTCGGTAACACAACTAGTCGTCGGCTGTACGACGAATCGCTAACTGCGAAATCACGATACCGACAGGCGTCTAATCCAAAAAAACAAAATACTGTTGAATTTGCTGATGAGTTCGCTGATGAATTCGCTGATGAACCTGAATTTGAAATACCACGAGTAGTTGTCAGAGCGAAGATTCCATGGCGATTTATGTTGTCGGTAGTTGCTGTTGCGGCTCTACTAATTTTGTTTCTGCACTCAACTGCATCACAGAGTATTCCGCAGGGGCCAGATTCGCTGATTCAAAGTGGGTCGTGCGTGGCGTTTGACTCAACTCAAGCCGTATACGAGGTATCTTGCGACGGCCCGAACGACGGGGTGGTTAGGCAGTTGATTGGTTTTGACAGGACTTGCTCAAGTGACACATTTGGTTATCGCGATCGTCAAGGAATGGGAATCGCATGTCTCGAACCCTGATGCGGTCTATTGTTTAGGCATGTCGCGTCACTGTGAGCGTCCTGGCTGTTCAAAAGTCGGGGAGATTATCTTTGAAGTTGATCTGCAACGATTGCTGGTGACTATCGACTTCCCCGATTTAACCGACCTGACGCCAATAAACCTTTTATGTCGTCGACACGCTGATTCTCTTACCGTTCCAAAAGGTTGGACGATAATTAATAATCGTGAGGAGGTTCAG
>Ga0194055_10003575_pt1 | contig 11894 bp, 11 predicted proteins | sample SepL449m_MetaG_FD_155482 | JGI IMG/M metagenome (GOLD analysis project Ga0194055, IMG submission 155482) | Anoxic zone freshwater microbial communities from boreal shield lake in IISD Experimental Lakes Area, Ontario, Canada - Sep2016-L442-9m | ecosystem: Environmental > Aquatic > Freshwater >... | reverse complement strand
GCACTTCCGCGATTTCCGAGGCAGACATGGCGGCAACGAGCTTGGCGAGCAACTCGTCCGAGAACTCATCTTCGTGCCATGAGGCCCAATAGGCGGCATCCGTGCCAGTGGCACCGTATTTGGCCTGATTGACCGAAATCGCCAGCAGAAGCTGGGCATAGTGAAACAGATGCGGGATCTCATCGGCCCGCTGGTTGCGAAGCTGCTGGGAGATGGCCTGGGCGAGGGGATCCTTGCCGTCACGGATCGCCGCGGACTTGCACTCCAGCACGATGAACGGAATCCCGTTCACGAAACAGACGATGTCTGGCCGCCTGGTTCGTTCCTGACCGCCACCGCGGCGGTCCACGGAAAACTCCTCGGTCACGTGAAACACGTTACGGCCAATGTCCTCCCAATCCACGAACCGGAAGGGCACGCCCCGCTTGCGGCCGTCCACGGTAGCGTCGATCGAGATGCCGAGCCGGATCATGTCCCAGATGGCCTCGTTGGTGGCCACGAGTCCTTCGTCGGCCGGCTGCTCAAGCCTTCTCACGGCGCTGGCGATTGCCTCGCGTCCGAAGGACACTGGCCCCTGCTTGGTCTCGATCCGATTGAGGGAGCTGAGTTTCTCGGCAAGGACCGACGTCAGCAGAACGCTGCTCTGCCGCCCGCCGCGAAGTGCAAGAGCCTCGTCGGGCGAGATGTACGTCCAACCAAGCCGACACAGCAGCACCAGCGCCGGGATCTGGCTGGAGGCGTCTTCGCCGTACGCCGGTGCGACTGCAGTGATCGTCGATGTCACGGCGCGGGACCCTCAGGGGTAGTTGTTGACGCAAGATGAGGACTCCCCGAACCAGCGAGAATTCTAGACAGTACTCCGATGCGGAAATCCTTAAGCCGACCAATCTGGTGCTTAAGCAATGCGAGTTGGGCATCACACATCTCAATGATTTCCGCAACAGCAGCCTGTTCGGAAATGGGTGGAAGCCATACGCGAGCTCGACGCACTGCGTCGAGGCCAAGTCCATATCGTGTGGCCCCAGTGGCTGCTCGAACAAAGTGCGTGCGAAAAGGAGGAAGCATCAACTGCTTCGCAACAAAGCTGCCGACTGCTAAGTCGGGTTTCGGCCTGATCAGGGCGAGGTGGTATCCCAGCACCACATCATCGCCGACCGGTCGCACTACCGCCGTCGATGCAATGTCTGCACGTGTCTCGGAATCCTTAGTGAGTACGACATCACCTGCCCTGAGACGGAATCGCTCAATTTCGTGCATTGATGCAGATGCCACCATAAACGGCATGTCGTCGTCTATGTAGTCGTGCTTCCACACATCCATGTAGTTGCAAAGCCTTACCCCAGACTCGCCATCTAGCGTCTTCTTATCAACGCTGCTGAAGCGGATGTCGGCTACCTCCGCAAGCGAGTAATCGCGCCATCCAGACGGTAGGGATCCGGGCATGCTGACTTGGGAACCAGAACAGCGGACGAGTCGTCGACCGCAGAGAAGTTCATACCCTAGGGCTCGCCTCATCTTTTGCTTGGCGGCAAGAAGGGCCTCCAGGCGTTCACTACACTCCTCGCTTCGTAGCAGAAACTGCTCAATAGCCGCGTGGCGAGCAAGTGGCGGTAACGCTAATGGGAGTCTTGAGAGGATGTCACCATTCAGGTTAAGCATCGTCTGCCCCACAGCATTCGCCTTTAGCCAACGCTGAGCAGTCGGTGCCCGACAGGCCTCAAGCACCACTGCGGCGCGGGCGGCTCCATCCAGACGCACGCGAACGCAGCCGGTGCCACACAGCGCGGGCAAGTCCTCGGCGCGTACCGAAGCAACACGGCCAATGTCACCACGGCGAGCGAATACCAGATCGCCTTCCTTCAGAATGTGTTTGTCGAGAGCAATTGTAGTCTCCATGCTTACACGTGCTGCATGTCGTGTTTCCAGACGACCGTCGCGCAGGTCGCTAGGCATAATCACAGCGACGCCTTCCGACGTGTAGTCACTCGCGTGCAGTTGGCTACCAAATGGTCCGACCTGCATTTGGTCGCCTGGAGCCAACTCACCAAGCAGGCAATGGACGGCCCGTGAAGGACTACTCATAGCCCGAACTCTCGGAGGGAATCATCGAGTGCCGCGCGTGACTCAGCGAGTCGCTGATCGAGTCTGGCAATCTCCGCTTTTAACGCAGTAAGGTCGACGGCCTCCTCCTCCTCAAACGTATCGACGTAGAGCGACACATTCAGGTTAAAGTCATTGGCATCGATCTCGTCCATGGGCGCGACGTGGGCGTATCGCAAGACGTCCTTTCTCTGCTCCCAGGTCTCGACGATCTGGTTGAGGTCCTCCGGCCGCAGGACGTTCTGGTTTTTGCCCTTCTCGAAGTCCCGGCTGGCGTCGATGAAAAGGACGCCATCGTCTGCGCGGCGGCCGTGCCGCAGGAAGAGGAGCGCCGCCGGAATCCCCACACCGTAGAACAGGTTGGCGGGAAGCCCGATGACGCCGTCGACGAGGTTCTCCTTCAGGACGGCGGTGCGAATCCGTTTCTCACTTGCACCGCGGAAGAGGACGCCGTGGGGCACGACGACCCCCATGCGTCCATCGACCTTGTCGAGCGTCTCGATCATGTGGCTGATGAAGGCCCAGTCACCGCGCGTCCGAGGTGGCACCCCGCGGTGGAACCGGCCGTAGCGGTCCGATCCCGCCCCGTCGTGGCCCCACTTGTCGAGTGAGAATGGTGGATTGGCGACCACGACGTTGAACCGCATCAACCCCTGGTCATCGACGAGTTCCGGGGAGCGGATCGTGTCGCCCCGCTCAATCCGGGCCCGGTCGAGGCCGTGCAGGAACATGTTCATCTTGCAGAGGGCCCACGTGGCCCCATTGAGCTCCTGCCCGAAGGGCATCACGTTCCGAAGGCCGTCCCGGTCCGGGGGCACCTGCTGGCAGGCACGAATCAACAGGGATCCCGACCCGCAGCAGGGATCGCAGACTCGATCCCCGGCCTTCGCCTTGAGGATCCGGGCCAGCAACTGGGCGACCTGTGACGGCGTGTAGAACTCGCCACCCTTCTTGCCGGAGTCACTCGCGAAGTTCGCCACCAAGAACTCATAGGCATCGCCGAGCACATCCTGCGACGCAAGGTGGCTGGGTCGAAGATCGAGCCGCTCGTCATTGAAATCCTCGAGCAGGTGCTTGAGCTTGGCATTCCTAGTCTTGGTGTCGCCGAGGTTGGCCTCGCTATTGAAGTCGATGTTCCGGAAGACGCCGGCCAGCTTCGCGGTGTTGTCGTCCTCGATCCTCTCGAGGACCTTGTTGATCCGGTCACCGATGTCTGGCTCGGTGCGTTCGGCATAAAGGGCGGCAAAGCTGCAGCCCGGGGCGAGGACGAAACGCTCACGCTTCATCGCTCGCTCAACGCGGGCTTCGTCGCCGCCATACTCCTTCAGGTACCGATCCCGTTGGTCGGCGACGAGGTCGGAGACGTACTTGAGGAAGAGCAGGACCAAGATGTAGTCCTTGTACTGCGTCGGATCGATCGTCCCACGCAGGGTGTCGCATGCCTTCCAGACGACGTCGTTGATGTCCTTCTGGGTTGTCACTCGTGGCCGTACCATTTCCAAATCCTCCGGAGTTGTTCTTCGTCGGGTGTTGCTTCGTCGACAGCCTTCATGCCGGCGGCATCGATGTATTGAGCGAGGAGCCGGTCCCGCTCTTCGGATAGCCGGGCAGCCCTTTGCTGGGCCAGCCAGCCGGCGGCAATCAGTTGTTGCAGGGGGCGGTTGGGTAAGGGCACCGTCAGGCCCCGGATGTCCTTCATCGGGATGAACTGCACCGTGGCCCCTTTCGAAACCAGCCGAAGTCGCTGGAGAGTCTCCGGGTGCCGTAGGTACCACGCCACGTAGCCCGGCTCCGCCACCTGGCGGTCGACCGTCAACACCGCCATCTGGCCCACAGCCACCAGCGGAGGCACGTCGTCTGTTGGCGCTGGAACCTCATGCCGACGACCCCAGACGTTCCCCTCGAAGTAGACCAGTCGGAAGGGCCAGCGCAGCAGAAAGACGATGTCATGCTCGCGGACGACATATCGAGACCCAGACTCCCGTTCCGGCCGAATTGTGTAGAGCTCGGCGGGGTTGATGTCGCCAAGCTCACTCAGGGCAGCAGGGCAAAGAGCCGTGTACAGGGCCTGGCCACCGCCGACGGTCTTCTTCACCATCGGCAGGGCCGGCCGCAGGTCGCCTACGTCATCCAGCGCTATGCTGATATCCGCACGACGGCCGATCAGGGGATCGCCTCGCATCTATGCTTTGACTCCGGCAAGGGACTGAACGACGCCCGCGACTGCCTTGGCAAACTGCTCCGCTTCTGCTGGAGTCGGATTGTGCGGGCGGTTCCACGTCACCGCCACACCCCCGCCGAGATCGAGGACCACCCGGGGATTCTCAGCCTTGGCCGCGGAACCACCGACGGGCCGGTCCTTCTTGGGCTTTACCGTATCAGCGGCGGGAGGACCCGCAGGCTCAACGCCGTTCTGGGCCTTCCGCTTTCGGGCAAGTCGGGCCTTCCGGCGATCGCGAGACCGCTCCGACTGGCCCCAGCCCTCGAAGTCAGTAGCCTGCTCCGCCGCAACGGCAGCCACACTCGGCGACCAAAAGAGCCATTTGATTCGGTGCTGATTGCCAGCCCGACTCTTGATGTACTGGACCACGCCGATGTCATGCAGTGCCTTGAACACTTCGATCACCGCTGACGGGTCCGGAAGGGAGCTGACTGCCTTCTGAATCTCGGCGCGAGCGGTCGAGAATGCCGTCTCTCGCCATGCCCGAATCGTGCGTGTGGCCGCAGCATCGAGCAGGGCCCTGGCGACGACGTTGGTGCGGTAGAGGTGACGGAGTCGATCGATTGTTGACGACGCAGAGGTGGCAGGCGAGATGCTCGCCACAAGGGAACTACGAGCCGAAATCATGTGAAAACCTTTCAGTTGAAGTCAATTGAGGAACCAGGAATCGAACCGATTGTCGCAATGACGGATGGGGTGTGCCGAGCCTCGTCGGTCATGGCACCGATCTGCATGTGAAGGACGCGGCCGCTCGCCATTTCCACACGGACGAGGTGCTGACGCCCTCGGTCATCACTTCGTACGGTGAACCCTTGAGCCTCGATGCCCTGACTCAGTGCGGATGCCTTGATCGAGTAGGCCGTTGCCCGAGCTGCTGGTGACGCAGCGGTCTTGGCGATTCGGTTGGCGGTCACGGCACGTGCCTCGAGCCGAGAGAGGATCTCTGGCATCGCGTCACGACACAGATCGCGGAACGAGGGCCGAGGATGCTTCCGTCCGTGGGTCATTTGCCAGCCTCCTTCTCGGAGCCGGTGTCCTCCGCAGGCGCCGGCTTTGTGACGCCCTTCCGCGACCGCCGCGAAGGCAGCTTCGGAGTTGCAGCATCGGCGTGGTCGGGCTCGACCATGGTCGAGTAGTCGCGGTACGTCATCTCCCCGTTGAGGTAGTTGCGAATGACGTTCAGGGCGGCCGACTCAACGCCGAGTTCATTCGGAGTCAGAGCGCGAGACCGGCTGGCCACCGGCGGCAAGCCGATGCTCTGCGGGTCGGTCAGGCTGCGGCAGTAGGCAACGGCCCGAAACGCAATCTCCACCTGCGGCGGGATCTGCTCGGGCGAGAGGACAGGAACCTGGATCGGGAACTGCATGATCTGACTGCTCCATCAGCCTTCCGCTCTTAAGGACGAGCACTGACACTCTAGTGCTCGACAGTTCCTTGGGCGTTGAGGGCATCATACAGGCCTTCTTCGGGCTGTCAAGCACTAATCCGTCAGTGCATTCTTCTCCGGAGAAGCTAGAAGCCTGGGATCGCTCAAAAACCGTGAAAAACAGCATGCGTTGATGCTTGCCGGCGACGAAAGAATCCCTGCTGGACACCTGGCTCGAGGCCGTCGTCGTGGGTGCGTGGGCGTCGGCGACCTCCCTCTTTAGCCGCATCCGGCCCGCCCCCCTGGGCCGACGCCCGCGGTGAACCTTCCCGGCACCGCATCCAGCGAGGCCACCATCGCCATCGGAAGTTGCTGGCGCCGGGCCGAGACGCCAGACGGCGACAGTCGTAAACCCACGGCTGCCGCCCCGAGCGACGCTTCCCTCACCGCACATTCCGCCCCGGCCTGGCCGCGTGAGTTCGGTGTGAGGGGTACGTGAGGGGCCGCCAGATTCTTTGCGACTTCGTGGGGGACCTCGCCCGCGGTAGTCCTCGCAAGAACCGGCGTTTCCCGGGACGCAGGCCCTTTGATCCGGGTGCCAACGATCGATCTCACGTGCCTAGATCGTGGAGGCCTCCGCGGCGAGGCCTGATACGACCGCGTGCGGAGAACCACCATGCAGAAACTGCCCCTCGAAGTCCTGGAGTCCATGCCGTTCATCAAGGAGGTCGTCCGGATGGTCATGGACGAACTCGACCAGGAGCATGGCCGAACGCTGATCGACGGGAAGCTCGCCGTCGACGAGAAGCAGGCGGCGGCACTGCTGAGTCTCAATCCCTGGCAGCTGCGCGATCTTCGCCGCAAGGGGCACATCGACCACCACCGAATCGTCGGAGGCCGAGTCCGCTACGAGATCACACAACTCAGGGACTACTTGGCCCGTGGACATGAGCCCCCGGCACCCAAACGACGCGGCAAGTCGGCCTGAGTCGACGACTAAAAGGCAGGCTCGACATGCGCAAGAGTGTGTGGCTTTTCCAAATCGCCAAGGAAGTCAGAACCAAGGGGGCGGACCAGTCCTCGTGGTACGTCGGCTGGTACGACCTCGCAGGCATCCGGCAATCCGAAAGTTGCGGCCCGGGATCCAGAGGCCATGACGCAGCGCTCAAACGGCAACGGCGGCTACTAGCCGAGCTCGACCTAGGCGTCCATCAGTCCCGACCCAGAGAGTCATGGCAGGCCTTCAGGGAGCATTTCGAGGCGGAGGTGCTTTCGGGCATGGAGCCGGCCACCAGGAGCGCTTACGAGGGTTCGCTAGACGTGTTCGCTAAGCACACCCGCGTGCGGCGCATGGCCGAGATCGATACGCTCCTTGTAGACCGATTCACGCGAAAGCGACTCGAAGATCCCGGAAGAAAGCCCAACAGCACGCTGTCGAGAGCAACCGTCGCCAAAGACCTGCGGATGCTCAAGGCGGCCCTGACGCGGGCGGTGGATTGGGGCTTCCTGCCGGCGCTTCCGAAGATCCGGCCGCCCAAGCAGGCTGAGAAACTCGTGCGGTATGTCACCGACGAGCATTTTGCGATCCTTTACGAGAAGGCCTGCCAGGCCGCCAAGTTGCCTGCGGAGCCCGACCAAGGGTTCACCTCCGAGGAGTGGTGGCGGGCATTGATCGTGACCGCGACGATGACCGGCTTTCGGATCAAGGAGATCCTCGCCATCCGTCGTGAAGACCTCGACTTCGAGAAGGGCACGATCGTCACACGCAAGGCCGACAACAAGGGCAAGCGGGACGAGCGTCTTCCTCTACACCCCATCGTGATCGAGCACCTCAAGCCGCTTGGCGATGCCGAGTTCCCCCTGCGGTGGCCGCTGACCAAGCGGAGGCTCTGGACGGAATGGCAACGGATCCAGAAAAAGGCTGGCATCCACCTCCAGTGCATCGGTGACCATGAACACACCGACTCCTGCCACGTCTACGGATTCCACGACTTCCGGAGGGCGTTTGCCACCAACAACGCGGCGCACCTCAAACCCGAGACGCTGCAGAAGCTCATGCGGCACCGTAGCTACACGACGACCCTGCGGTACATCAACATGGCCCGTCAGGTGGATCACGCCATCGACGCCATCGTGGTGCCCGAGGTGCTGCGGCCAAAACAGGCCGAGCCCACCGACACGACAGCCGAGAAGCCCGGCAAGCAGGACTGCCGATGAACCCTCCGGGCGACGCTGTCGTTCCCGGGGACTTTGCAGGGCTCTAGAGGGCTTCGCGGTCGACCATGGTAGGTTTTTGGTAGGTAGGTGCTCCCGACCAGCCGACCGCCCTCACCAAAACCCCTTAAAAACAAGAGTGAGGCTGCTGGGACTCGAACCCAGGACCAACGGATTAAAAGTCCGATGCTCTACCGACTGAGCTACAGCCTCAGGAATAATCCTACCGACAGCCCGGAGTCGGGCAACACACCTCCGGAGCACGTCGGCATGCAACGGATTCTCCACTGGACGCTCATCGCCGGATTCGCCCTGACATGGGGCGGCACGGTCACCTGGGCACAAGCCACCATCGAGGTGGAAAAACCAGCGGCGGCACGCCCCGTGGTCGTCAAACAGGATGATGACGGCACGATCCTGCTCTACGGTCGCGAGGCGACGATTCGTGGCACCAACCTCCGCTGGGAACCGGAGGAGAAGAAGCGGACGCTTGGGTTCTGGACGAAGGCGGAGGATGCCGCGGAGTGGACCTTCGCCGTCCGTGAGGCCGGCACGTTCGACGTGGAGGTGCTGCAGGGCTGTGGCACCGGCCAAGGCGGCAGCGACATGAAGATCACGCTCGATCCCCTCGGCGAAAGTCCGCTCGCGCTCCCGTTCGTCGTCGAAGACACGGGGGGCTTTCAAGAGTTCCGCCCACGCACGATCGGCCGCGTCGCGATCACCGAGTCGGGCGAGCATATGCTCCGGGTGAAGCCGGAGAGGATCGCCAAGCAGGCGGCCTGCGACATCCGGCAGATCCGCCTCGTGCCGGTGAAGTAGCACCGGCGAATGCCCGAGAGAGGACTTGAACCTCCACCCAGTTACCTGGACAAGAACCTGAATCTTGCGCGTCTGCCAATTCCGCCACTCGGGCGAGTGGACCACTGATGGTATCACCAAGGCCGATCAGGAAAAGCCCCGCTCGTAGCGGTGCGAAAACGGCGACGCATCAATCATCCCGCCATCCACAATCCGTCCTTGGAGTCGCCGCCGTGCCCGCCGCCGATAGTTCCGCCGTGATCGTGATCCCCGCCCGCCTCTCCAGCACCCGCCTGCCGCGGAAGATGCTGCTCGCCGAGACGGGCCGGCCGCTGATCGCCCACACCTGGGAGGCGGCCCGCCGCTCTCGTGCGGCCCGCGACGCGATCGTGGCCACCGACAGCGACGAGATCGCCGCCGCGGTAACCGCCTTCGGTGGCACCGCGGTGATGACCTCGCCCGAGGCGCCGAGCGGCACGGCGCGGATCGTCGAGGCGCTGGCTCGGCTGCCCGCCGCCGATGTGATCGTGAACGTGCAGGGAGACGAGCCGGAACTCTCCGCCGCCGCCATCGACGCCGCCATCGATCTCCTCGACCGCTGCCCCGAGGCCGGCGTGGCCACGCTGGTCACCCCGCTGCGGCGGGCAGACGACCTCCGAGACCCGGCCTGTGTGAAGGCGGTCCTCACGCCCTGGCGACAGGCCGACGGCCGCGAGGAGGCAGGCTGCTGGAGAGCGATCTATTTCAGCCGGGCGACGGTGCCCGCAGCCCGCGACTGGAGCGACTCCCTGCTCACCGCGGAACCACCCTTCTACTGGCAGCACGTCGGCCTCTACGCCTACCGCCGGAGCGTGCTCGAGCGGTGGAACGCGCTGCCCGATTCCCGACTGGCGACGCTCGAGAGCCTCGAACAGCTGCGCGTGATCGAGGCCGGCATCCCCATCGCCGCCGCCAGGATCGATCACGCGGCCCGCGGCATTGACACGCCGAAGGACTACGCGGCATTCGTCGACCGCTGCCGCAGCACCACGCCTCACGGCGCCGGGCCTTCATGACCAGCTAGGCCTTGCGGGGCAGGATCTCGGCGAGCACCTTCGAGAGTTCGCCCGCCTGCAACGGCAGCGGCAGTAGTTTCCGCCGCCCGTCGACCTTTGCCGCGGCCGACACCTGCGGCTGCTTCGGGCTCACCATCAGGATCGCCGGCACGTCGGACAGATACGATTCCGTCGAGAGTTTGTTGAAGGCCTCGATGGCCGCCGCACCGAGTTCCCGGCTGCTGATCACCAGGAAGTCTGCGGGCAGCGGGATTGAGGAGAAGCGGGCGATCGCCCGCTGAGGATTCTCCGTCAGCAGCACGCGGAAGCCGAGCTTCGAGAAGAACTCGCGGAGGGCCTGCTGCGCCTTCTCGCCAGATTCCACGAGCATGACGCTCCCCTTCGACGCGGCGGCCGCGGCAGCCGGAGCGGCGGGCTTCGCCGCGGCGATGGCCGGGCTGGACGTGGGCGGCGCCTCGCCCGATCCCTGCCGGGCGATCACCGCCTCGAGGGCGAGCTTCACATCGGTCGCCGTCTGATACCGTTCGAGCGGATCGACGTGCATCATCCGCGAGACGACATCGACGACGTCCCGCGGTAGGTCTGGGCACCGCTGGCCCAGTGGCACCGCCTGCGTGAACCGCCGCGGGTCGCCCCGCACGCTCCGGTCGCGAGACTCCGTCAGCGGCGCGGCACCTGCCAGGGCCAGGTAGGCGACGGTTCCCAGGAAGTAGATGTCGCTGCGAACGCTGTCGTCGCGGACGCCGGCCATCTTCTCGAGGGCCACGTAGTCGATCGTCCGCGGCTTCTCGACGCGGCCGAGCACCTTCTCACCCGACTCGTCGACGCCGGCGAGACCGAAGTCCACCAGCTTCGCGCGGCCGGTCGACGAGATGATCACGTTGGAGGCCTTCATGTCGCGATGGGTCACGCCGCGGCGATGGGCGTATTCGAGACCGCAGACGGCCTGGTGGATCAGGTCGACCACCCGCGGTGCATCGACGGCACCTCTGATCTTCACGAGTTCGCGAAGCGTCTGCCCCTCGACGAACTCCATCGTGAGGTAACTCGATCCATTCTCCTGGCCGACGTCCTCGATCGCCACGATGTTGGGATGCCGGAGGAGGCGGCCCATCTCGCCTTCGTGCTGGAAGGCCCGGCACTTGTCGGGATCGTTGGAGAACCGGTTGCGGAGCACCTTGACGGCGAGGACGGCGCCGGTGTCACGATGGATCGCGCGATAGACCCTGGCAAAGGAGCCGGCGCCGATCTGATAGAGGATCTTCGCCCGGCCGAAGTAGTAGCCGCCCCGCTCGCCGCGCAGCAATCGTTCCAGCTGGAAGCCGGTGACCAACTCGCGGCGCACCAGCGCCTGACCAAACGCCGCCGCATCGAGCGCGTGGCCACCGGCCTCCGAGAAGGTCTCGTTGAGGGCCGCCGACGGGACGAGTTCCAGTTCGCCGACGAGGTGGAGCAGGTTGTCGGCCGTGGACGGCTTCATGGACAAAACGGCGGCTCACACCGCGAATCGTGCAGGGGCACCAGCCTCCATGAAACCACGGATTTGCCCATTTTGCGACCGCGTTGCCCATTTTCCCTATCTCGGCTGGAACCGGTACGCCAAGGACTGCTAGAAGCCCCCCGGGCAAACCTTCCCCGGATTCCCATGGCCGTGCGTGTTTCCACTCTCGTGACCCCCGTGCGCGCCATGGCGGCGCTCCTCGTCGCCATGTTCGTGACGGGAGTCTCGTGGAGCTTCGCCGGCGACACGCACGACGGCTTCGAGGCCCCCTCGCCAACATGGGCCGCAGTTCCGGCATCCGGCCGCGTGGTGGTGCACGAGCGGTCGGAGGTGTCTCCCCATCGCGGCCGCTCATGCGAACGGCTCGCCATCGAGACTGCGGCCGGCCAACCGCTGCGGATCGAACTCCCGTTCGGCCCCGCCGCGATCCTCGATGAACTCCGCGCATCGGTCTGGGTACGGGCCAGTCGGCCCGACGTGCGACTCGCCGTGCGGGTGGTGATGCCCGCGTGGGTGTCAGAGCGGACAGGCAGGCCCGTCGAAGTGCTGGTCCGCGGCGGCGCCACCCGCGACATCGATCGCTGGGAACTGCTCGACGTAGACAAGGTACCCGAGGCGCTCTCGCGGCAGCTGCCGGCC
>Ga0194055_10003574_pt1 | contig 11895 bp, 11 predicted proteins | sample SepL449m_MetaG_FD_155482 | JGI IMG/M metagenome (GOLD analysis project Ga0194055, IMG submission 155482) | Anoxic zone freshwater microbial communities from boreal shield lake in IISD Experimental Lakes Area, Ontario, Canada - Sep2016-L442-9m | ecosystem: Environmental > Aquatic > Freshwater >... | reverse complement strand
AATAATATTATCATATCAATATAACAAAATGAACTCCCAAGAAAATATAAAAATATTTAAAAAAATGAGTAAATGGTTAAAAATACTTAATTTAGATAAAGAAGCATATAATCATACATTATATAACTTATATTTTACATGGTGTGGATTACGAACCGCTTGTTTAATTCATACAGTTGGACCAAAAAGTTCCGAATTTGCTGAAACATTTGGTCTTGGATTCAAAGAAGGACCTTATTTTGATATACCAGGAAATAACTTTATCTATTTCATCAATAAAAAATTTATTAAAAAGTTTGAACCACTTTTTCAAAGATTAGAAGATACATACATACTTCCAAACCCAAAATCAGAATATTTTGCTCCTGAAATTAACATTGAACGCGCAAAAATAATCGGAACAATATTAGGATTTGATAAAAAATGTGTTATAAAAGTAAATCGAGTTCAATGTGAGAATGACATTTGTATTTTTTTCTATGTTCATCCAACTATAAAATATACAGAACTTTCAGAAGTATTCTCTTATACAGGCAATATAAATACACCAAATTGGATAAGTTATCCGATTGAACTTATGAAACGCTCAAAGAAATATTTAGAACCAGTCGGATTAAAACTTGGGTTTAATGTAATGGACTGGTCTTAAAGAATAATTCTAAAAAAACTTAATATTATTTACACCTTTTTACATTTCAAACGCCGATTTTTAGACAGGTAATTTTTTAATATCTTACTTTATATTATAATGAATAAATTATATATTTTATTTCAAGGTTTCGGTCAAACTATAAATGAGTGGAATGATAAACCAACAAATTTTTTATTAAAATTAAGAAAGAAAGGCACAGTTTTTATTTATCAAAATAAATGGATAGAACAACATAATGATTATCCGTTGTCATATTTAATGATGGATGGTTTCATTAAAGATGTATATTTAAATTTAATTAAACAAATACCAAACGCTCATAGTTTTACATGGATACCAATTGGAGAAAGTTTTGGAGGTTGTTTTGCGTTAACTTTCAGTATATTTTTTAAGAAACAATGTAATTGTTGTGTATTATTGGATAATCCACCTTATTTTACTTTAAATAATAATAAGAATAGAATTAAAATGACAGAAGTTATGATGGGTAATAAATTTAAAATTTTAACAGAAATACAATTCCAAAAAATTAAACAAACAAATCCTGATTATTTACTTGATTATGGCGTTATTTCCTTTGCGAAATTTATACAAAAAAATATTATAGGTAAATTGTTGCCTGTTAAAATTTTAGGATTTTATAATATTGCTTTTCCGGATGTATATGAAAAAGAATTTAAAATTAATCATAATTCGGCATTGTTTGATGAAATTAATAAATTACAAAAATTAAATAATGATAATTATAATTATTATTTATTTGTAAATGCAGGTCATCTTATATATTTAGATAAAAATGCTGTCAATAGTATTTTAGAAAAGATTTAATTAATCGGCATTTGAAATGTAAAAAGGTGTAAAATAACAAATAAAAAAACTAATTAAACACCGACACAACAATCCTCATTTATTTGATAATGCATATACTTTTCAATGTCCGCAAAATTCGCGGAGGATAATATTTAATATCATCTGAAACTATATAATTTTCCGTGTAGTGTATATTTTTACAGGATAGTAATCCGGTTATACTTACTTCTATAATATTATAATTCATATCATAAACAACCGCAATATATCGAATATTGTTCTTCAACAATTTCAACGTTTCGCGAACAGTGTTTTTTGATGTTGGGAATTTCCACGCGCCATTGCTAGCCTGCGACAAAGGGCAATTCCCATTTTTGCTGCACATTGTTTTCACTTGCACATATGTGCCACAATTGTCACAACATAAATCAACTCCTGGATAATTCATTTGTTTTTTGTTTAAATTTGTCCATGTTATGCGACCACACGATTCACAAGGAATGGTATTGCAAATGAACTCTTCTCCGGCATCCCCGATTGCGTGTTTTGATAATACCTCAAATTCGTTAAATTGTAATTTATGTTTTGACGCCTTTTGTCTTGGTGCCCTTTTTGCCACTTTTTTTGAACCAATCTGCTTGGTGTTAGTTTTGGTACTACTAGGAATACTTGTCATTTTTTCGAAATTATAATAAATTCGTTATTCTTTTTGCTCACATATACACCTCTTTTTTGTTTCAATTTTGTAACAAAATAAAATTGAAACGGTTTATATTGTTTAATCATAACAGTAAAATTGAAATATCGTACCACGCCATCATACCAAGAGTGCCAATGTTCGTGTCTATGCTACCAATTACAATGTTATCTGTATTATATGTGGTATGGGTGTATTGGTGTATTAGTTATTCCATCTAAACGCATTATTGTAACAATTAATTATTTGTTATATTTTTACAAATTTAACAAATAATTATTTGTTAAATTTATATTATTATATATTATTATATATTATTATATATTATTATATATTAAACAATATATTGAATAGTCTGTTTATTAAATGACAAAAAAGGTAATAATAATAGGTGGTGGTATATCTGGATTAACAACAGCACACGAGTTAATAAAGAAAGACTTTGATGTTCATTTATTTGAAAGTTCAATGGATATAGGTGGCATTGCAAAATGCATAAGAAATAAATATGGTATAATAGAAGAATATTCGTGGCGAGCTTATGGTTCATTTTACAATAATTTTTTTGATATCGCAAAACAAATACCTATTTATAATTCCCATGAACCATCACATCCATTATTAAAACATAATAACAATAATAAACCTTGTGTAATAAATAATTTATCACATAATAAACTTAATTTCATACTATTTAACAATAATGATAGATATGATGATAGATATGGTGATAAAAGAAATCTTGACTACACTGAATATATAAAAGGGTATTATGATATTTTAAAATATATATGTTCTAATAATCGACGCGAAGAAGATGCGAAAATATTATTAAAAGATTATATTATTAAAAATTATAATAAAAAATCATATAATATAATTATAAATCATATGTGTGGTCCTGGATTAGGATTTGACCAATATACTGTTAGTAAAAAAATACTATTAGATACTATTTCAAATATAATGCTAAATTCAAAGTTAGATGCATATAGTAACTGGCTCATTTCAACGCGTTCACCAACGGAAGGATGGTTTGAACCTTGGAAAGAATATTTGACAAACCATGATAATTTTAAATTATACTTTAATTATACTTTAATAAAAATAAATAAAACAAATGATAAGATAACATCATTAACTATGAGTATTGGTGGGCACGTTCAAGACGTGTATGCTGACGAATATGTTATTTCAATAAATCCATTTAATTTACAGAATATATTAGTTAATAGCAATCTGACAGTTTTACAAGAGAAAAATGAAAAGGTAACTAGTAAAAGTGTAAATAATCAAATAAGTTTTAGATTCGGATTTATTAAAAAAATTAAATTTCACGTAGAAAATGCTTGTATTACGTTCTTAGATTCTTTGTTAAATATTACAATACAAATAGTAGATTCATGTTGGAACAAAGATGTAAGATTAGACAATAGTGGGAAAATAAAAAGTTTATGGAGTGGGACGATTGTGGATTCTACAAGTATACTTCCAAAATATAACAAACAAATCATTGAGTTGACAAGAGAAGAACTTATAGAAGAAGTAAAAAATGAAATATTTATTTCGAAAAGTTTCAATGATTATATTTATAAATATAATAACTTTTATCTTACGCGGGATGATATATACTATGAAGAATTATTTAATCAATACGAATACATAGACGGAAAACTAGAAAATCTACACAATAAAAAATGGGTAAATGATATTTACAATGATTCATACAGCATGGAACAACAAACCGAATATACAAATATGTATATTGGCGGTGCCCATACGAAAACATCTTTAAATAAATATTCCATGGAAGCAGCCACTGAAAGTGGTAAAATAATTGCGAATCATATTTTGACAAAATATAATTATGATAAATGCTACCATTATGTATTTAATAATAAATATGGTTATCAGTTAGATGACTTATTGTATTCTATTCACGGTCCAAGTATAGTAAGCGTACTACTTGTATTTATAATATTTTTAATAATTTTAATGTTAATTAAATTATATTTAAATAAATATAAACAAAAAATAAAATATAATAATAAATTTAAAAATACATACAGAAAAAGGTCATTGAAAAAATAATTTTTAATACATATGATACTTTTAATATTATAGATTATAATTTTACTTGTAACAATATAAAATTGAAACGGTTTATATTGTTTAAACAATATAGTAAAACTGTAATATTCTATCGCAACGCCGCTCCAATGCGCCCTCTCAAACTTGTGAAACATACCGACCTTATACCCGGAAGGAAATACCTGATTCAAGAAAAACGACCCGAATATGCACATCAAAAATTCAAAGGCACATTTGTAAGAAATGATTATCCAAAATCTCCTGTTCATTGTACTATAACCCACTTTACAAATGTCACTTGCATAGGTAATTATAGCTCTTCAGACCTAGGACTTCAAGATATATATTGGAACTATTATGAAGCAGATGCAGTTGCGCTAGCATATACAAACATGGTTCTTCGCGAGATTATAGGTGATGAGTCGTTTACAATGTAAGATTTAAGAATTGCAATCTTGAATCGGTTTTTCAACAGCCACATACTCATATTCCTCAAAAATAAATGATGTCATTGTTCCTGTATTATCCGTCTCAAAATCTACATTAAATCCGCGTTCTTTAAACCATTCTTTAAATTCATTAAAAGCTGCCCAATATTTTACATAACCACCAAACACCATCATTTTCAAAACATTTTTAATATATCTTTCATCAACCACACAACATTCGCCACATTCACCTGCATCGCTACTCACTAACGACCCCATCATTAGCAAATATTCAATATCAATATTCTTGTCAAACCGTTCTTTAAATGTTGCAATGATTCTGTTAAATGAAAATCCTTCACAATGTCCACCAAATCCAAAAAATTCTTCATACTCATATCGATGAATCTGTTTTATAGGCCGATGTAAATATACCACAAATGGTTGCTCAAAAATAGTTATATTAATTTTAGCGGTCAAAACATATGCCTCAGTGTATGCATTATATGTCTCTTCCCATAATAAATTTGGATGTTTCTCCAGGAATTTTTTCGAAAAATCGTCATCAATAGTTGAAATCATACACCCACGTTCTGTATAATATTTACTTTTCAAATCTTTGAATTTTGTAATAACATCAATATATGTAGTTGTAATAGCTGGAGCTGCTTCTTCCATTTTGTTATGTGTGTTTGCTACATAATATCAGATTAATCTTTTTATATAGTTTAGATATATTGATTAGATATATTGATTAGACGTTCAAAAATAATATAATATATTTATAGTATATATTTATAGTATATATTTATACTATATAGTTCATATAATGCATAAAACAGCAAAAAGATGCCGTCTTGTAAGGGGAAGGAAAGAAACGTGTTGTATCAACCCTAAACGCGGATTTTGGTGTTGGAGTAAAAAAACGAAAAAGCGTGTATGGCGTAAAATGAAGCGTGCTTGTTGTAAAAAATAATTATATAAATAATTTAAATAATTAAATTAAACATAATAATTGTTTTATATGGTTAAAAATACCCATAATAATAAAGACTATAAAAAACAATTAACTCAACTAAGGGTGTCGTCATACCATCATCATCGGGTGTTACTCGTTCACCACCCATTAACTTATTTACAACTTTAATATTTGTTATTGTATGTAATGAGGTTTCAACAAAATTAAATAATGCGTGAAGTCCAATACACCAATATAACCCATAATGAAGATAACCATATCCTAAAATAATACCTGTAATAAAAGCAACTATACCATATTTAAATGAACATTTTACATGAACATATCCAAAAACTAAAGCCGATAAAAACACACAAATATTCGTATTTAGAAATTGTTTTGTTACACCGATCAATAATCCGCGATATATTAATTCTTCCGAAAAACTCGTCATTGTCATTCCTGTAAATATAGTTATAAGATTTTTGGTTGTATCGCATACCGTGTTGTGTTTAAAACCGTTAAATGATGAAAACCCAAAAATGATATTAAAAATATATGAAAGCGCGGATATACCACTCCCAACCAAAGATCCAAACCCAAAAAATGAAGGTTTGTCGTCTGTAATTGTATTTCTAACTTTTGGAGCGTCTTGTGGCAATGTAAGATTGATAAACTTAATAGTTAGCAAGTATAATACAATAGCCATTACAAAATATGAAATACGAACACAAAACGTGCTATTCATTTTTTCACATAATCCATAATTAGTTTGGGTTATATAATGAAATGGTAAATCTTTGATATAATTATATATATTGTACGCAACAACCACGATTACATAAATATATAAATTTGTAAACATTTGGTATAATATTATATTACTATTATACTACTATACTACTATTTTATATTAACATTTTATTAATATTTTATCCAAAGTAATAAATATCGATAAGCATATTTTGCAAGTGTATCAATAAATTACATATTACACATTACCTATTACATATTACATATTATTACTAAAAAAGTAATAATATATTCTGCGATTTATCGCACCGCTTCATAATGTGCCGCCTGCTTCAAATAAGCCCCCGTACGAACATACTAATCAACTCCGGTGTCGATGTATCAAATCCAGCCAAGTTCAATGTATTCTTATCCTTCGGGTCAGCGATTGTCAACTGGTTTGCGACCATCCCAACCACGATCAGCTTTGCATCGATTCCTGTTACCCTGCGATACTGCTCCAGTGCTACTTGAGGATGAACAGTCGGTGCATATGTTTCACTGTCCGTGTATACACAAAATACGTCAATTCCAACCCCATTATGAGTATACATTTTGAGCGCCTCGGTCATTGGTAATGCGCAATCTGTAGCTCCAAACGGCACATCTGTGGCTTTAATTGCATCCTGAATTGTCATTTCGGGGCGAATCTTCCCATTGAAATTGTAGAATATATTACTGAATCCATAAATGTGTACATTTTGTGCCCCCTCAGCATATAGTGTCATCATCGCCATCGCAACCGAACCTTCACGTGGTGTAATATTTTTTGCACCAGCGCACATACACATCGACATACTTCCGGATACATCCAATCCAATCATAAACCTCTTCCCTGTCGGTGTGATATTTCCAAACGCCTGCCTAAATGTCGTCGAGAGTGCAGTCGTGATGTAAGAATTTACAGGCCATGTCATTGAACCAAGGTCGCCCTTTCCTTGTGAATATGTCTTCATTCCGACCAATACTTGAAGCGGATGAATCTTTGAGTCCTTGACATTTTTAGCATCAGTCAACATTTTAATAATATCCTGCGATCTTGATGATGCAACTCCGACCTGTGACAGTTTTCCGAGATTGCGAACCAATGCTGTCATTCCCATTCCAGTGAGAAGTGTATTCCAGATTTGCGGCGTATTTAGAAGCTCCGTCGGCAAATGTTCACGCTGAATTTTTTTGTTTTGTTCCATAATTGCAATGGCTGTGGTCGTGTCCTTCTTTTCGCCGGTCTTTGCCAGTTCAATCAATGCCTTCAGAAACCTGGCAGTTGCCACGAGAGGGTCTTCGACATCACTTGCGCTCTTTGCTATTACTACCGATGTTGGAGGTGTAGGCGTAGGCGTAGGTGTAGGTGTAGGCGTAGGTGCAGGTATAGCAGCTTCTACCATCTCAACTCCTGACAATACATATATTTTATTTGCAGGGTTGTATGAAATATCCTGCAACGATTTCGCTGAAGAGATTGCTTTGCCTCCATACCATAGAACCATATTCCCAAATGGAGCAACGCCCATATCAGCAAGTGTAGTCTTGACATTATGTAACTTCTCGGAATCATCAACTCTAAGTTTTATAAGCTCACCAACCATTGAGCTTTCTGGGTGGACTACCTCAAATAGAACAAGTACCTTTTTAGATACGGATGCAAGTGCTGGTGCTGGGGCCACGATGCCACCACCCATAACAGACCCAATAAATCCTTTGCCCTCTACTAGAGATTCTCTGTCAGGAGTTGGAATAGCCATCAATCGTTTAAGAAATTCAGTCCTCTCCATTTTTGCCGGAAGCGTTGTAGCCACAATCCCTTTCGCCGGATTCGCCTCAATCTTGCGTTCAGGTTTGTCTTTTTTCATAATCCATTCCAGTACAAGTCGCCCTCCATCATCTTTCATTTGCGCAGGATTGATATGGAGCAGTGAAATCAAATCCTCGTGTGTCCATCCTTCACGATTTTTATATTTTGTCACCAGAACTGCCAGTTCTAAACCGCCACGCGATGTATAATATTCAGTCAAAACACGTCGCACACCCTTCCCAAATCCCTTCCCTGGTTTCGCCTTGTCTTGCGAGATGTCGCGAATATACTGCACAAGCATAAATAAGTGAGTGGGAATACGACATACCTGATTGATTGCCGCCAGCGCCTGTGCCTTACACGTCTGGTCACGTGCAAATACAATTGCCGCTGCTAGCGACATCATTGTCATTTCCTGTTTCGGTGCTCGTGCATTCACAGAGACATCGATGATATCCCGAATCAAGTGCTCGCACGTAGCAGGCAACGATACAGCCGCCATAATACACCTTGAAATCGTAGTGGCGATAGCCCCGCCACATTGATAGAAACTTCCATTGTCCGACTTGCTTCCAATAATCAAGTATCGCATCCACTCTTGTTCGAGAGGCAGAGGGAACGAATATCCACCCGCATTGTTTGCAACCTGTCCTGGTAGTCCAATAGTTTGCGGAATTTTAACACGCGCCGCTGGATTATTGTGTGCAGACATTGCTGTCTTTAATGCAGAACCGCCTTTGCTTTTTGAACCACCTTTGGCTCCTGATTTGCTCTTGCTCTTTCCGGCCATTGTTGGTTACAAAGACGATAGTGTGAGGGAGGATGACGAACTGTTTGTATTGTTTGCTTATTTATTATAACCATCTTTATTTAAATCAATTTTCTATATATTATATCGCCGACTATAGTAGTAACCTATACAAAAAAATAATATAACAGATGCAGATATTATTAGAACTATATACGCAGTTGTTGCAGGATTTATTACAGAAAGATTCATACTACTATATATATGATTTTATTTTTATATGAAAATACAAATATTTTATAATTTACGTTTACAATTTACGTTTACAATTTACGTTTAAAATTTACGTTTACAATTTACGTTTACAATTTACGTTTAAAATTTACACTGATAAATTTTATATTTTAAATCCCAATTTTTCTTATATTCGCTAAGAATAAGACCATTATTTCTATGGTATTCTGTATCCGCGTGAGCACTTGACGGAACGCGCCAATTTCCATACAATTGTTTCAAGTATAGCCCTGGATCTTTTGGAATCGGATATTCTTTACCGTTCATTGTAGCAGTTTCTAATAGAGGGAATGCAGGATTCGCATAAATATCGCAATAATTTTCGGAACTATCCTCTGTTAAATATACGGATATCAGATTACCGCCCGAGTAATCAGGAAATCCTTTATATTTTCTTTTTACTGTTAGTCCATACTTTGGGAAGTCAACAGCTGTTAAGAGTTTATCCCACGCTGATAAATGAATTGTTACATCTACATCGGTATCGTGACTTAATATTCGCCCTTCGCGAATACATCCAAGAAGCGTACCGCAATCCAAATAGAACGGTATATCACTTTCTTTAAGAGCGAGTGATGTGGCGTCTAATAATTTATAAAAATTTTGGACCCTCTGTTGGGTTTTATATGCTTCAATTCTCGACCTATTGGCTAACTCTTTTTCTAAATTAGGGTTGTTAGTGTTGTTAGGGATGTTATTTATTTGTATTTTAGCAGGCGCTATTATAGGCACATGGAGTGCCATTTTAGGTACAGATTTATTGAATTTTTGTTGTTGATTGCCTCGCGTGAGTGGCTTATATTTAACATAACCATAAAAAGATGTGAAAATATTTTTTAACATTTTTATATTTAGATATATTTATTTTTAGTAATATACTTAAATCCGAATAATCGCGGTGCGGTAAATTTAATATGTTTTTATACCTCAATAATAATAATAATAATAATAATAATAATGGCAACGCCGATTGAAGCGAAAGATACTAATAATGTTGATTTGGATGCGGATGAAGATAAATATTTAACTACAAAAAAACGTAATCGGAAACATAGTGCTCAATCTTTGCCTCAATGGCTAGAACATCATATGATGAAAAAATACGTGGTTTATTATCGCGAATGGATAGATAGGTCACACACAAAAGAGCGCGAATATTTCAAAATAGAAAAACATCCCGATTTACCTAAATCGTGGACATCAAGTAAATCAGGTAAAGTTAAACTAAAAGACAAATTAGAAGAGGCGAATAAAGTTATCGACGATTTAGAGAAGAAACGGAAGGAGAAATTAGAGAATCAAAATACTATCGATACACTATAAATTTAAATTGTTGTACTATATTATATAAAGTTATACTTAAACCATCACCATATATTACATTTAATGATACCTAAAATTATACATCAAACGTGGAAAACATTAGATGTTCCCGACGAATGGAAAGACGCTGTTGATTCTTGTAGAAACAAACATAAAGAATATAAACATATTATTTGGTCTCACGAAATGATGGAAAATTTTGTTAAAACAGAATATTATGATTTTTATAAGGTTTATATGTCATACCCCCATAATATACAAAGGTGCGATGCTTTCCGATATTTGGTTTTATATAAATATGGAGGCATTTATCTAGATATGGATATAAATTGTAAAAAAAAATTAGATTCGTTATTGGAATATGATATAGTATTAGCGAAATCGTCAAATTTAGAATCCTTTTATACTAACTCATTTGTTATGGTTATACCAAATCATCCTTTTATAAAATTTTGTATTGATAGTTTACCACACTATGTTAACTCTTTTTATTACTTTGGAAAACACTGGCATGTAATGAATAGCACCGGACCCATTTTTTTAACGAAAATGGTAAAAAAATATGAAGAAAAAAATATAAAAAATATGTATTTTTTAACAAACGACGAATACGCAGGTGATTGTACTGTTTGTAACGAAGATACTTGTCAAGGGGGTATTTATTTTTCACACATTGTTGGACAATCGTGGAATAGTTGGGATTCATTATTTTATAATTTTTGTTTGTGTAACTATAAAAAAATAATAGTGGGATTATTAGTACTAATTATGGCATATTATATATTTTTTAAACGCAACAAACTATTTAAATTGAAAAAATATTATAAAATATAATATATACAAATATTATAACGACACGTGTTAACACCCATCGCCTCAAGACAATATGCAGATTTTTATCAAGACACTCACGGGTAAGACAATTACTCTCGATGTAGAATCATCCGATACAATTGACACCATTAAAGCAAAGATTCAAGACCGCGAAGGTATTCCTCCAGACCAGCAACGCTTAATCCACGGAGGTAAACAGCTTGAAGATGGTAGGACACTTGCTGATTATGGGGTGAACACCGAAAGCACACTTCACCTTGTGTTGCGACTTCGTGGTGGTGTTTAACTATTTATATCAATGATATAAAGATAATATTATAATAGTATAATATTATTAACTATGGGAAACAAAAAAGAACATAAAATAGAAAATGAATTTGTTCGTTGTTTAATATATAGAACGAAGATGTATAAATCCAAACCATCATCATGAGAGAAATTCATCAATAATATTTACTACAATGAACAAAAAA
>Ga0194055_10003573_pt1 | contig 11895 bp, 9 predicted proteins | sample SepL449m_MetaG_FD_155482 | JGI IMG/M metagenome (GOLD analysis project Ga0194055, IMG submission 155482) | Anoxic zone freshwater microbial communities from boreal shield lake in IISD Experimental Lakes Area, Ontario, Canada - Sep2016-L442-9m | ecosystem: Environmental > Aquatic > Freshwater >... | reverse complement strand
CAGGAATGCGCCAAAGTCGCCCACCCATAGGTGCATCTGCCGTTACGGCAGTGATGTCACCGTTATCAGTAATGATCAAGTTGTCATCATAAAAAACACAGTTCAATGGAACTCCACCAGTTTCTAGAAAATCAACATATGTGCCATCTGGGCGCAAAATGTCTACGCCGCCACCCATAAACGCTGTGATCCATAGGTTCCCTTTTTCATCAATTTTTAAACCGTCGGGTATGTGGTTTTCAGGTAGCTGTGCAATTTGTTCTGATTTTCCACCAGGTCTTATTCGATACACGCCTCGGTCATATGACTCAACCCAAACAATTGATCCATCTTTTTCTGCGACGATTCCATTTGGATAAGACGCAGGAATTTCGTCAAGCATCTCGCCGCTTCCATCTGGGTTAACCGCAAAAATGCGTCCCATTCCACGATTATCTGGAAAATAATCAGCTGGATCTGTAAAGAATAAACGTCCGTCCGGGCCAAAAGTTAAATCGTTAGGTGCTTGCAGTTTATGTCCTGCCACTTCTGTTACTGCAAATTCAACGCGACCATCTGGCCATGCTTTTTGAATTGATGGAACAGACATAACATCTGCTCTCCATGCACCGACAGTTCCGCCGTTTTGTGTAATGTAAACGGCGCCATCTGAACCCAACATGCACGCATTTGGTCCGCCTCCACAAATTGCGTAATCATGAATCCCGCGCTCTGGTGACCAAGCGATGATCTTGCTTGTATAAGTTTCGACCATAACGATTCTGCCGTCAGGTAAAATATCTGGACCTTCTGGATGTCCGAGGCCGCTGCCAAGAGTTTCTACAGGAAATTTCATGATGTTCTCCTTTGTCGTAATTCCGCGAAATAATTGCTCGAACTAATGAAAAAATCTTTTCTTTCACCAACTCTCAAGAGAGTAACAAATGATGTTCTTCCTGCCAACGGGCTTCCCAATTGAAAACGGAGCAACGGTTCAAGTTCTCAATTGTGAACTCAATCAACATAAGGATGTTCCGAGCTGTTGGAACTGGTTCTGGAAATTTCCAACTAAGCGCTTCTTCTTGTTTAGACCTAGTTGCACGGGTAAAGCCAAGCCAAAATTGCTCCAAAAAAGCCACCTAAATCTCTTGACCTACCCGCAGGTAGGGTTTACTTTTACAGGAAACGGTTCCACCCAGAACGGTTCCTCTAGATAGGGAGATAGGTACGCATGAAAAAATCAACACTACAGCGTGGAGTAGTTGTACTTGCAGCAACTGGGCTAGCAATTACTTCTGCAATGAGCGCGTTTGCAGCAAGTGGAGACACTGCTGGAGCAATAAAGATCCTTACAAAGAATAAATTCTTGCAGCTTGCTGAGGGTGTTGGTCTTGCAGCAGCTCCAGCATCAAACAAGTTAGCTGATGGATCAACATTTAAAGTTGCTAAGTCAATCACCGACAAAATTGCTAAGGGTGAACAACTCAACTTCGCAATGTCATACGGTGCAAAAGGTATCCCTCTATTCTCACAGCAATATTTAGCAGGCGAGACAAAGGGCATAGACGCCGCAAAGCGCATTCTTCCAATGAAGCTTCGCGATACATCACCTGAAGGAAACAGCCAAGATGTTCAGAAGCAAATTGCTGGAATCGAAGCTCTTCTTAACACAGGTCAGATTGACTGCTTGTCTATCCAACCTTTGGATGATCACTCCTTCACCGGAATTACACAAAAGGTAATGGCTAAGGGAATTCCAGTCTTTACTGTTGGTGTTGAGTCTGCAGGTAACGAACTTTCAAACTTCACTCAAGTTTCACACAAAGAAGGCCTACAGGCTGCAGCCATCGTTATTGACTGGATGGCAAAAAATAAGAAGAGCCTCAAGGTGTTCGCAGTTTCTGGTGGAGATCCATCAGCAACTTGGGCACAAGGTCGCATGAAGGGCTTTGTTGAGGGAATCACTAAGGGAGTTCCTGGTGCCAAGTTCCTTAACACTGAAGCTAATGCACTAGTAACTACTTATGACTCAGCAAAGACTCTAGATGCTTACAAGGCATACATTGCTGGTCACCCAACTGTTGAATTCATTGAGAACGTTGACATCGGAGCTGAATACGCAGACCGTGCAATTACTGATGCTGGCCTAAAAGGCAAAGCATTCACAATTGGCTGGAACCTCAGCGTCGGCCAACTTGATGGAATCGATGCAGGAATTCAGGTTGCTGCTCTTGATCAAGGATGGGCACAACAGGCTGCATTCGGTCCTGTTGCTTGCGCTATGTACTTGAAGTTCGGCAAAGTTATGGCCAACAATCAAGCACTTGAGCCAGTTACAAAAGTAACAGGTACAGCAACTGCACGAAAGCTTCTAGCTTCAATTCTGAGCTAATAGCTTAAAAAGTTATAGAAGGAAAACTACAGTGGCCGATTATTTGAAAGAATATCGGCCACTGTAGTTCCTATAAATAGAACTTTTATAGAAAATTCGAAAGTTAGGTGGATTCCATGTCAAGCAACACCAATCAAAGAGGCCAGAACTTCAAGCAGTCCTTTGGCCGAACCGCTGGTTTACTCGGTGCGATTCTCTTGGTGGTTGTGCTTTTTGCCATCACTTCACATGGACTATTCCTAAAGCCCGCTAACTTGCTCGGTTTGCTTCGCTACATGAGCTCACTTGCAATCGTTGGATTTGGATTAACTGCAGTACTTATTACTGGTGAGATTGATTTATCATTCGGTGCTGTTTATGGACTTTCTTCAATGCTCAGTGGTGTTGCCTGGATTGTGTGGGGCTGGGATCTTTGGCAATCCATACTACTCGCACTTTGTGGAGCAGCAATAGTTGGATTGTTTAATGCATTTTTTACGACAATTGTGAAAATACCCTCGTTCATTGCAACTTTGGGAGCGAGCACCATGGTCTTTGGTGTCGATTTGCTGGTGAGTAAATCAAATACATTGTCACCCCTTTCGCCTCCCAATGGGCGCGTCATTCCAAAATCAGAACTCAAATTTTTCTCCGAGCTTAGTAACCACGTGCTTCCCGGAGGCTTTCCGATGCAATTGCTGTGGATGCTCCTCGCCGCCTTCGTATTCTGGTATCTCTTAACTAAATCTCTTTTCGGATTCCATCTCAAGGCTATTGGCGGAAATCAAGTTGCCGCAGAATTTGCAAAGATTAAAGTTCGCAAATACAAAATGTGGGCATTTGTCATTTGTTCGGTTGCCGCAGCAAGTGCCGCAATTTTGGACTCTTCTTACATCAACTCTATGCAGCCAGATTCTGGCGCAGGACTTCTTTTCCCAACTTTTGCAGCCGTTGTTATCGGAGGAGCAAGCCTGATTGGTGGCCGCGGAACTGTAAGCGGAACTTTGATGGGCTGTCTCTTGCTTGCAATCTTGGCTAACGGTCTGGCCCTGCTTGGTAGCGGTGCGTTCTTACAGCAAATGTTTGTTGGCGCAGTAACTATCGGCGCTGTGGTACTTGATCAAACAACTCGGGCAAGGCGCAAAGAGTAATGAGCTCTAATAATTCCTCCGATCAATCCGGTATTCGTTTAGAGCATCTTCGAAAAGAATACGGCGACACAATTGCCCTTGAAGATCTCAGCCTCGTGGCACATCCTGGTGAAATCTTAGGTATTGCCGGACCAAACGGTGCAGGCAAAAGCACCATGGTAAAAATCTTGGCGAGTGAAACCAATCAAACAAGTGGAACTATCACTCTCAATGGCGCCCCATGGGATCCTCGCGAACATAAAAAACAAGTTGCGATCGTGCACCAAGAGCCACAACTGTTCGCCAACCTTACTGTTGCTGAAAATATCTTGGTTGGAATTGAAAAATCTAAATATGTCCGACCAAAAAGTTCACAAGTAAATCAAAATCTTCTTGATGAAGTAGGCCTGGCGCAATATGCGCATCGTCGTCTTGGAAGTTTGCCTCTGGCAATTCAACAACGAACTGAAATTGCACATGCTCTTGCAAGGTCAGCAGACGTATTTTTATTCGACGAACCTAACTCTGCTCTAACAGAGGAAGAATCTGGCGAACTTTTTGAGTGGATGCACAAGTTGGCGAATGAAGGAAAAATTGTTTTCCTCGTTAGCCATCGGTTATCAGAGTTGGCAGCTCATTGCGATCGGGTCGTTGTCATCATTGATGGCAAAGCAAAAGTTGAAATTAAGAAAAATGAGTTAACTGAGGAGCGTATTTCTCGAGAGCTCATGACAGGTGTTGCTAGTAAGCGCGCATCACTTGCTCAAGCAGGTAAGAACACTACAAATTTATTGACAGTTTCAAATTGGAAACACGTCGACGAGGCATTCAAGCCCATTGAGCTTTCCATTATGCAGGGAGAAATTCTTGCAGTTATTGGGGTTGAAGGTTCAGGCGGGCGCGAAATCGTTAGATCTCTTGGTGGTTTTGCACCAACGACTGGCGATATAACTATGCAGGGAGCTAAAGGGTCTGCTGTAACAAAGCAGGTTGCTTTTGTTTCCGGTGATCGCTCAAGCAGTTTGTTTACAAACTTCAGCGTTGGAGAAAACCTTTATGTGCGCCTAGAAAACCGCATTAAGACCAAGCTGCGCACTCTTTCGCGATCTAGCTCTCGTTCAATAGCAGAGTCTGCAAAATCAGAATTCTTAGTGCGCGCTGCATCCATTGATACGCCAATTCGCTCACTCAGCGGTGGAAATCAACAAAAGGTTGCTATAGCTTCAGCACTTGCACTTAAGCCACAAATGATTGCGCTTGAAGAGCCAACTCGTGGTGTGGACATATCCAGTAAGGCTGAAATTTATAAACTTGTTAGAGAGTATGTCTCTCAAGGCAATGCTGCAGTTTTCTATTGCACAGAGGTTTCAGAAGTATTTGATTCAGCCGATCGTGCCGCTGTTATCTTCGATGGAAAAATTAAGAAAATCCTTGATGTAACAAAGTTTAATGATGCCGAATCCCTGGCTGAAGCAATCAGCCAGGCAACGGCCTCGTAATATCTTTTTTAGTCTAGGTGCCAGACTTCTTTAAACTCTAGCAAGTTGCCTTTGTTGTCAGCCAAATTAACAATGACATCTTTAAACCATTCAGCCCAACGAGCATTTGCTTCACTCTTGCCAAGTTTTTCGAAAGCTGTTTTTGCATCTGGTTCAACTTCAAAATATCCAATGACATGGGTGCCGCGGCGGAAAAGGCTGTAATTTGTAAATCCCGCACCTTTGATCGCAGTTACTAACTCTGGCCAAATTTCATCATGGCGTTTTTTATACTCTGCCTCTTGCCCTTCGAAAATTTCAAACATAAAACACATTCTGGCCATTGCTCTACTCCTTTGTGAGGTTGTCAGGAAACCTAGGTTAATCAAAGCCGAAAACACTGGTGGTGGTCAAGAGCAATCTGTAAGAAGGTGGCGCAAATACCCTTGTACATTGTTAAAAGCAGTGTTATTTTTCGTGTTATTAAATTAGTTCCCGACGAAAGGCATCACATGGCAAAAATTCGCGTAGGAGTAATTGGTGCAGGCAGTTGGGTGGTTTCATCCCACCTTCCAAGCTTGGCTCGACATAAAGATGTTGAGTTCGTTGCGGTTTCCCGCAAAGGGCCAGAGCTATTAGAAAAAATTAAGAATCAGTACGGTTTTCAAGTTGCTTCTGAAGATTATCGCGATGTTCTCAACGCTGGCGTAGATGTTGTCGTTGTCGGAAGCCCATCGGGCCTTCACCACGAGCACTCCAAGGCAGCGCTTGAAGCCGGCGCCCACGTTATGTGTGAAAAGCCAGTAACGATTACTTCAGATGATGCATGGGACTTAGTCGCAACTGCTGATCGCATGAAGAAGCACCTAGTAATTTCATTTGGTTGGAATTACATGCCCATCATGACTGGTGCTAAAGAATTGATGGAGAAATATGGCATTGGAAAGCTTGAGCAGATGAGCATCACGATGTCTTCCCAAACTCGCGAATTGCTATCGAACACGGGCGCATATCCAGACGCAGCACCAGAAGCACTTCCAGAACCACGCACATGGACCGATTCAAAGCTTTCAGGTGGTGGATACGGTCAAGCACAACTATCGCACGCACTTGGAGCCGCTCTATGGCTTACAGATGCCCGCGTTGAGGCAGGATTTGCTCTCATGAGCGCACCAATGAATGCACCGGTTGAAATGCATGATGCGATTACCTACCGATTTGATGGTGGCGCAATCGGAACAATGTCGGGCGGATCTGCGCACGTCAATGCACACAAGAAGATGCACGCAGTTGAAGTTCGTGCCATCGGTGAACGCGGTCAGATTCTCGTTGATCTAGAACGCGCAGCCGTGTGGTTGCACAGTGACAACAAAGAGCATCGTTTAGACCTTGATGACAACGCTGGTTTCTACCACTGCAGAGGGCCAATTGATGCAGTTGTTTCTGCGGCTCGTGGAGAAGAGTTCCAAAACTGCTCTCCTGGTGAACTAGGAGCACGCACAGTTGAAGCACTTGACGTTGCCTACCGCAGCGCTGCGTCAGGAAAGTTAGAAAAGAGATAATCCAATTAAAAAAGACCCGGCTGAAAAATCAGCCGGGTCTTTTTTAATTCTGCAATAACTATCCGCGCTTAATTCCCCAACGTTCGCGAAGTTGATCGAAGGACACTGCAATAATCAAAAGTGTTCCGCGAGCAACTTGCTGCCAGAATGTATCGACATTCAACAATACAAGTCCGTTGTTGAGCACTCCGATAATCAGAAGACCAAGAATTGTTCCAGAGATTGTTCCACGTCCACCGTTAAGGCTTGCACCGCCAAGAACGATCGCAGTAATAACTGAAAGTTCAAGTCCGTTTGCAGCCATTGGTGATGCCGCTGTGAGTTGAGAAGTAAGAATCAACCCAGCAAAGGCTGTTGAAACACCTGAAAGCACAAAGCAAATCAAGATCACTCGTGGAGTACGGATACCCACTAAGCGAGCTGCTGCTGGGTTTGCACCAATGACGTAAAGGCTTCGGCCAAAAGTTGTGTATTTCATAACAAATACACCAGCGATGCAGATGACTACGAAAACAACCACGGCGAGTGGCAAATTAAAGAATGGACGTAAGAGCCCAAGGTAGGAAAGCTTCGGAACCATAAGGGTTTGTCCGCCACCAACGATGTAACTCAAACCGCGCAAAATTGCCAAAGTTCCGAGCGTCGTAATTAAAGCATTTACGTGAACCCTAGTAATGAGCAAACCGTTAACAAGACCGATAACTACCCCGATAATGATGGAATACAAAATACCCAAACCAACACTTGAGTGATTGATCCAAATACCAGCGATGGTGCCAGTAAATGCTGCTGCAGATCCCACAGAAAGGTCTACTTGAGCAGCAATCAGGAGCATTGTTCCTGGCACCGCAATAATTCCTGCTACAGATACAGCTGAAAGGATGTTGATCCAGTTTTCAACGCCTAAGAAGTATTCCGAAGCGAATGAGAAATAAACAATCAGAGCAACAAGAAAAACACTTAAGGCTGCAAGTTCTGGAACTGAGCGGCCACGTTTTTTCTCTGAATCCCCTGCCTTAACTTCAGTTGATTTGGTCTTCATATGTGAGCCTTCCTTTATCCGCTAGCAGCTTGAATGATGTCAGAATTATTGATTTTCTTACCTTCGTACTCTGTGACTTTCTTGCCTCGTGACATAACAACTACGCGATCGGCAACTTGAATTACCTCTTCATGGTCTGAAGTTGTAATAAGAATGCCGATCTTGTTTTTCTTTGCGCTTTCACGCAAGGTGCTATAAATATCGCGACGGGCGCCAACATCTACACCGCGAGTTGGTTCGATTAATACGAGAATTTTTGCATCGCATTCAAACCAGCGCGATAGCAAAACCTTTTGCTGGTTTCCGCCGGAAAGGGTTGCAATCAGCTGATTAGGATCATTTCTTGATCTGATCTTAAGTAACTCACTCCATCGCATGTAAGCAGCGTTCTCTTTTACTTTAGTGATAATTCCTCTGGAGGAATAGCGATGCCACGATGGTACGGCCAAGTTTTCAGCAACTGGGCGAACCATAAATGCACCTAAACGTTGACGGTCTGCCGGCAAAAATCCAATAAACGCACGAATTGCGTCAACTGGGTTTTTAGGATTGAACGCATTTTTATTGAGCGTGACAGTTCCGGTTCGTTCTGGGTGAAGTCCGAAAATTGTTTCACCCACTTCTTCAGCCCCTGAACCAACTTTTCCATAGAGCGCCAAAACTTCTCCGGCGCGTAAGTTGAAAGAAATATCTGAAAAAGCTTTACCCAAAGATAGATTTGAGACTTCAAGGAGAGTTTCCCCTGAATGCATACCGGCTTCCGGATGTGCTTCGTTAGCAATCTCATGGCCGATCATTGCTTTTACAAGTTCAACTCGTGACGCCTTTTTTGCATCGGCAATAAGCGATTGAGACCCATCTCGAAGTACTTGCACTCTATCTGCGATGATTCCCACCTCATCGAGGCGATGGGTAATGTAAATCATTCCAACCCCGCGACTGCGAAGTGAATTAATAACTTCAAATAATTTATCTGTTTCTGCGGACGAAAGCGCAGCAGTTGGTTCGTCCAAAATTAAAACTTTAGCGTTATCGCTAATGGCGCGGGCTATCTCTACTAGTTGGCGTTCTCCAATGCGGAGTGTGCCAACAAGGCGAGAGGGATCAATATCAATTCCGAGCATTGCGAGCGCAGACTTTGCGCGCTCTTGCATTTTGCTCCAGGAGACAATGCCGCCTTTACTTGACCAAGCTCCCATAGAAATATTTTCGGCAACAGTAAGAAGCGGTGCATCACTGAGTTCTTGGAAAATCATTCGAATTCCAAGTGCGCGAGATTTAATGGGATCGAGTGCGGAAAACTCTTTATCGCCAGCATGTACAGACCCTGAATCAGCCACGTAATCGCCAGCCAATATTTTTACAAGGGTTGATTTGCCAGCGCCGTTTTCACCGAGGAGTGCTAAAACTTCCCCTCTTGCGAGGTGGAGGTCCACACCATGGAGGACCTCCACTCCGCCGAAGGATTTACGGATTGCTGACGCTGTCAGCAAAGCCGAATCAGTTGCGAACATATGTACTTAGCAGCTCGCTGACTTTGGATAGTACTTAGCGATATTGGACTTATCGATCCATACGTGGTTAACAGCAAGAAGTGTTGGGATAGGAATCTTCTTGACTGCCTTGATTAGGTATGGGATACCGATTTCGCCATAGTGCTCTGGGAAGTATGCGGTGTCTCCAGCCCAGTTAGGGTTTTTAACAATCTGGCACCATGAAGTTGGATCTGCACCTTGTCCTGCACCGTACATGTCCTTATCGCGACCCAATTGCTCAGCAGCCTTGAAAGCACCAAGAACACTGTCATCGTTCATTGCGAAAATAAGAACTGTCTTTGCATCTGGAAGAGCAGTTAAAGCATCCTTTGTAGAAGCTTGTGCTTGCTCAATGAATGAAGAGTCAATTGTGTGAAGTTTTGTTAAGTCAATTGATCCACAAACTGATGCAAAGCCTTCTTTTACTCCACCAATACGTGCTTCGTTAACAGCACCTACTCCTGGAGACTCAAGTGCAAGAATTGCATCGTATTTGCAATTGAACTTCTTCTTGATCAAGTTACCAAGACCGATACCAGTTACAACACCTGCGCGGTGGTTGTTTGCACCCATGAATGAAGTTTGCTTTGGTGTCTGGTTAATATCGATAGCGATAACTGGAACTTGTGGGCCAGCAGCATAAATAGCTGGGCCAGCAGCAGCACCTAGGTTGAAGTTCAAGTAACCCTGAACACCCTTAACTTTGAATGCTTGTACGCACTCAAGTGCTTTTGCATCATCAATCTTGGAATCGCAGAACTCAAGCTTTACTCCAGCGATCTTCGCCTGAGCTTTGATTGAATCACTCACGAGCTTTACGAATGGAACAGCATCTCCCAAAGATATATAACCTAAGTGAAGACCTTTTCCACTACCTGGAACAACCTTTTCAAAATCAACATATTCAGCGTTGATGATTGCTTTTGGTTTGGCAGCGGCCACAGATGAAGTAATGCCAATTGGCATTACTAATGCAGTCAGAGCCAAAGCAATGGTTGTATTCCGTTTAATCTTCTTGTTAAACTCCATGTACTTCTCCCTATCTAGGCGTTGCCAGAAACCTTTCCAGCGAACAGGTGTTATACAAGTCTCTAAAGACCTTAAAGTCAATAGAAATCAGACCAGTTCACGTTCTGGCGTGGCGCATAAAACGGAGGCTGAAACGCTTGATTAATAACAAAAAGTTATGCAAAGTTGCCGTGGGTGGCTTCTACTTAGAGTCCAACAGTTTTGTTGGGGGAGCAACCACTTTAGATGACTTTAAAAATCAAACTTTTGCGGTAGGTGGGGCCATTTCCAGGAATAGCGCTGGAAGTGCAAGTGAATTTGCTGGTGCCTGGGATGTTCTCATCCAGGCAGAGTGCGAACTTATACCAACTTTGATCGCGTATTCATCTCCTCGCCCACCGATGACTAAAGATGCTCTCGACACGATTACTGAAACAATTCTTAGCTCAATTCCGACTGATATAGATGGTGTGTATCTGATGTTGCACGGATCGGCTTGGGCTCATCATGAAGACGACCCAGAAGGTGTCTTGCTTAGAAAAATTCGCGAAAAAATTGGGCCAGATAAATTTATTGCAATCAGTCTCGATCTCCATGCGTATTTTACAGAACAAATGTTAGGAGCTGTAGATATTGTCTCTGCATATAAAACTTGTCCGCATTTAGATTTGTATGAGACTGGTGCGCGTTCTGCAGAAATACTTGTACAAGCGTTACGGGGCGAAGTTAAACCAAAAACTGTCATGGCAATTGCGCCAATGATTACTCCTCCGGAACATCACGATCACAATCGCGCACCATTTAAAACACTGATGGATGCGACGAGAAAAACACAGAACGGTAAAGTTTTAATTGCATCACTCCTTGCAACACAACCTTGGCTCAACGTTCCCGAGTTAACTTGGAAAGCAATCATTACCGTTGATGAAGATGTTGCACACGGACAGACGGAAGCTCAAAATTTAATTGATCAGGCTTGGGCACTCCGTAAAGAATTCCTATCTGTTACTGCCAAACCAGTTGCTATTGCTCTTGAAGAAGCCATTTCTATGGATGCCCCCACTGTCATTGCAGATATGGGAGATGCAACAAATGGGGGTTCTTTAGGAGATAGCACCGAGGTGCTAAGAGCAGCAATTGCATCTACAAGTTCAGGATCACTTGCGATTTCCATTACAGATCTAGATACCCCGCTTAAGTATCAAGATTCGATAGGTAAAAAGGTGAAATTAACATTGGGTTCTGGTGGGCCTGGCAGCTATAACGAAAAGGTTTTGGTTGATGCGAAAATAATTGCAACTGCTAACAAAAAGATTTCCTACACACATCCTGCCGCTCTAGATGTTGTAGATGATCCTGGTTTGTCATTACTCATTGAAGTAGAGCACCCAACTATAAAAATCTATATTGTGGTTCATTCGCAACCCGTGCGCGTCATTGATCCAGTTATCTATGAGCTATTTGACTTGAAAGTAAATGAAATTGGCGTGCTGCAAGGAAAGTCTCATGTTTCTTTCATCCCTGGATTTGCGCGGATTACACCACGATATGTCTTGGCAGATACGTTAGGGCCAACGGCTGCAAATCTTCCTTCGCTACCGTTCACAAAACGAATGAAACCTTTATATCCGTTTGAGGATATCTAAAGTTTTCTAAGTATTACCCTTAATTCTTCCCCGATTTTCTTGCTTGCATCTCGAGCGTCTTTAAGAAAACCTTGCATCAACATGAATCCGTGAATCACTCCTTCATACCGATGCAATACAACTGAATTTCCTGCACTCTTTAAT
>Ga0194055_10003572_pt1 | contig 11898 bp, 9 predicted proteins | sample SepL449m_MetaG_FD_155482 | JGI IMG/M metagenome (GOLD analysis project Ga0194055, IMG submission 155482) | Anoxic zone freshwater microbial communities from boreal shield lake in IISD Experimental Lakes Area, Ontario, Canada - Sep2016-L442-9m | ecosystem: Environmental > Aquatic > Freshwater >... | reverse complement strand
CCCCTGTACCTGCCACCGGCGTGCCATTGCCACCCGAAATCAAAGCCGTGTTTGAAGCCGCAGCCGCCGACAATGAAATGGCCAGTAACGTCATTGAAACGTCATTAGGCCAACGACTCAAGCCACAATTGACACAATACATTTTGAAACTCAAAAACACAACCGTAGCTGCAGATGTTTTCAAAGATTATTTTTACGCGTTCAGCCAAACCAACTTCTCTGATCAATCATCGCAACTCAAACAACCTTTTTTGGTTCTGATCGGCCAATACGATCAAGGTGTTTCAGAAGAAATGGTCAGAGCCGTGTTTCCCGGTTTATACCCGCATGCAAAATTAGAGGTACTACCCAATTGCGGTCATTACCCGATGGTAGAAACACCGGTTTATTTGATGACGGTGATTGAGCAATTCATTCTCAATCCGCATTGACTGGATGCATCAACTTTGAACTTTAACTTTGCTTGTTTATGAAGGCTCCCGATACAGGGTGCCCCCCAATGCGCAGGACCGTGTGGATTGGTTTAGCATAACCCTATGAACATGACAATGCCTGTTTGATCGCCATCTTAACTATTAAAAAACAAGACATCGATGATAAAAACTGTATTCCTATTTTTATGTATGCTCGCCAATATGGCATATGCACAAAGTAATCCATCCTGGGCACCCAATAAACCTATTCGATTCATCATTCCTCAAGTTGCAGGTGGCGGTGCAGATGCCATAGGCAGAACCATTGCTCAAGCCCTATCTGAAAAAATAGGTCAACCCGTCGTTGTGGACAACCGACCCGGCACCAATGGTGGCGTCGGTGCAGATTTTCTCATTCGCTCGCCCGCAGATGGGCATCATTTATTGCTGGTGTTCACCTCATTGATGGCCATCAACCCAGCTGTTTATGAAAAAATTTCCTATGACTCTCTCAAAGATTTAAAACCGCTTGGTTCAATTTGTGCAGTGCCACTGGTGATGATTGCCAGCTCTAAAGTGCCTGCCAACAATTTGAACGAACTCATTGCATCGCTCAAATCAAATTCCGGCAGTGTGTTTGGCGCATCAAGCGGCAATGGTTCTTTTTCACACATGATGATAGAGTTGATCAATCGCAAGGCCGGCGTAAATATGACGCACATTCCTTTCAAAGGTGAAGGTCCTGCAGTACAACATGTTTTAAGCGGGCAAGATGCCATCATTTATGTTGGAACACCAGCCATTATTCTGTCGCAAGTGCAAAGTGGCAAATTAAAGTCTCTGGGTGTTACAACCACCAATCGAATGAGTCAAATACCCAACATACCCACCCTTGCAGAAAGCGGAATGCCCGATTTCAATGAGAGCTTTTGGTATGGCATTGCTGCCTCTTCTGGGACACCCAAACACATCTTGGATGCATACAATGATGTCATCGTCGAGTTATCCCGCTCAGATTTGTTGCAAGCCAATTTAAGCAAAATGGGCTGCGAAGCCATGCCCATGAACGCCAATGACTTCACAGAAAAAGTAAGAAATGACATCAACAAATACTCGGCTATTGCCAAGGCCGTCAAAATGAAAGTAGATTGACATGTCCAAAATCCCACAACTCAAACACATAGGCCTACATGTTGACAACATCGACAACATGGCCAAGTTTTACACATCCGTTTTTGATTTGATCGTGACCGATCATGGTGAAGTCGAACGTTTAGACAACAAAAGAATTGTTTTTTTAAGTGGCAGTGATGACGCTCACCATCAATTGGTTCTACTTGCCGGCAAGGATCCAGCAAGTGGTCCAAGCGTTGTTTTTCAAATGTCATTTTTTGTTGATACGTTCAATGACCTGCGACGAATTGAAAAACGACTCAAGTCGGCGGGTGTTGCCTTTATTCAACCCATCACGCACGGTAACGCTTGGTCCATTTACAGCCAAGACCCTGAAGGCAATGGTTTAGAAATCTACATGGATACACCTTGGTATGTGTCACAACCCCATGGCAAACCATTTGACTTATCACTGAGCGATGAAGAGATTTATGCCTTCACCGAAAACATGGTTGAGCAAAATCCGTCCTTTAAGCAGCAAAAAGATTGGCAACAAACCATGCAATCCAAGCTAGAAAAAGTAAGCGCAACTATCAAATAAATTTTTGAACAATTGATCTTTAACATAAAACAGGAGTTGAAATGAAACTGGTATCTTTTGCACACGGTGGACAAATTCATTATGGTGCGCTCAAAAATGGCAAAGTCATCGATCTGAGCGCACGACTGGGTGGTCAGTTTCCTGACATCGTCAGTTTCATTGCGCATGACGGCAAGCAAGTAGCGCAATCCATAGTTGCAGAATCAAAAGGCGACTACGACTACGACAGTTTAGATCTATTACCCGTTGTCCCCAACCCTGGCAAAATTTTGTGCGTCGGTCTCAATTACCACGATCACGTGACCGAAGCCAATAATGCCGTTGGCAACCGAAAGGCTCCAGACCGCGCCATGATATTTGCACGTTGGCCAGAATCTTTAACTGCCCACAAAAAACCCATTTTGCGCCCACGTGTATCGCACATGCTAGATTGGGAAGCAGAGTTGCTGGTGGTCATTGGAAAATCCACTGGTCGCTATGTGCCTAAGAGCAAAGTGTTTGACTATATTTTTGGTTACTCATGTTTCAACGAAGCGTGTATCCGCGATTACCAACGTCACTCCAGTCAAATCAACCCTGGCAAAAATTTTGAAAAAACAGGCTCTAGCGGTCCTTGGATGGTCACTGCAGATGAAATTTCAAATCCAATGAATCTGAACATTGAAATGCGATTGAATGGCAAAGTGATGCAAAAGGCAAACACATCGGACATGATTCACTCGATTGAAGCAACCATTGAATACATCACCGAATGGATGCCCCTAGAACCCGGCGATATCATCGCCACAGGCACCATGGGTGGCGTAGGCTTTGCAAGAACACCGCCGATCTTCATGAAACCTGGCGATATTGCAGAAGTTGAAATTCAAGACATTGGCATTTTAAGAAACCACATCGAAGACGAGTCTGCACATTTAGGTCCAAAATAAAAAGCCATGGATGGATTGAAATGATTCTTTCAATCCAACCGCCCTTTCTTGGCATGGTATTTTGTTAGCTGAAACTGCTCGCGTTGCACCTGCAGGTATGTTGGGTGGAGTGACAGGTGGTGTGCTTGCGGTTGGTCAAGTGGGAGCACTGATGTTTCCTTTGATGTTTCCTTTGATGTTTCCTTTGATGTTTCCTTTGATGTTTTCTGGACTTTTAGAGTTCACTGGCAGTTACGGATTAGGTTTCATTGCTTGCGCATTGCCCTCATTGTTGGTTGGATTGCAAATGATTCGTCCGATTGAAAGTTTTAAAGAAAAACGCTGAATACTTTCAACTATTAATTTAATAATTGTCTCCTTTTTTGCAATTTTTGAATTCTTTACCATTACTTGGGTGCTAAATTTTTACTGATGTTTTTACTGTTGACAAGTCGAACTATTTTTATACACTGTAAACACTGTAAATTTAAAACAGAAGCAAGACGTCTAATCTAAACGGATTATTAAATGATGGTAAATCCATCAACTAAAGGAAGGTTGCGAATGAAAACGCGAATCCGTACAGACGAATTGATGCAACCCATCGCCACGTTTTCACACGCTTCTCAAGCTGGTGGCATGATTTATTTAGGTGCAACAGCTGGCACGGACTCACAAAGGCGATTAGCTGGGGTAAGACCGGGTTTATGTGATGTAGAGATTCAAATTGAAAAAATGCTCGCCAATGTTGATTTTGTTTTATCAAAACTTGGTGCACATAGAAATCAACTGACTCGATTTAAAACTTATGTCACCGATGTGAGAGATTTTCAAATATGTCAGTCTATGGTCAATCAATGGTTACAAGGTATTGAGGTTGATACTATTTTTGTTGGATCTATCGGCTTTCCTCTCCCACAAGCACAAGTAGAAGTTGACGCTGTCGCGCAATTAGCCAAGGCTTCAAAACTTGTTCATTTGAGCGTCTTGGATCAATCACAAGAGCAATCCATAGATGCTCACTCATCAATTAAACGCTTCAATCGTTTTTTTGACAAACTCCAATTGAGTCTTGAACAAAAAAAATTGACTCTAAAAGATCTGATACATGTTCATGTTGTTCTTGATGACAAAGAGCAAGCTACCTATTTAGACCAAGTCTGGGCTAGCAGAATGCCTAAACCGGGGCCTGCAAAAGGCGTTGTTATTACACCGCTATCTCGCATTTCCAGTTGGGTGCAATTTGAGTGCGTGGCTTTTCCAGGCGGGGGCTCTCCACTTTATGAAAAAAATCAATCTGAGGATTTACCCCCGATGGCAGTCATTGCGGGTGAGCATTTTTATTCTGGCGGTATCAGTGGTGAAGGTGTTGATACAAACCCAATTCAAGACGTCAAAACGCAGACCTTAAGCGCCTGGAGTCGAGTCAACTCACTTTTAGAAAGTATTGGATGGACAACAGAAACTATTTTACGAACGCACAATTTATTGGTTGATTGGCGAGACTACGCGCAATTCAACTCAGGTTATGCGGCTAATGTCAGTATCCCTTATCCACCTCGCACGACCATATCGGGCGGACTAATCAATATCACTAAAAGAATGCAAATGGAAGTCATTGCACATCAACAGGGCAATCAAGCCGTTGTTCTTGATGCATAAGGCCTGAAAATGAATATGTCACACAAAAATTCTGAAAAACTTAATACAAGTGCGACAGATGAATCAGCAGATCGACAGCCGCTCATTCGCAAATTGTTTGCGAATTCCCTGGAATATATCGCTGCAAGCATGCTCATTGCAATCTGTGTAGTTTTATTTGCAGGTATGTTTGCGCGATACTTCCTGCAAATCGGCCTTGGTTGGACTGAGGAGGCTGCTAGGTATTTGCAGGTATGGATGACATTCATTGGGGCTGCTGTTGCTGTTAAGCGTTGGGAGCATTTTCAGTTAACGATTGTCAATCAGTGGGTGCCTGATCGCGTACAAAAACCCTTACAAGCATTTTCTATTTTTATAGTTTGTATTTTAGCCTTAGTCATGGTTGTTCATGGTATTGACATAACAAAAATTGGATGGGAACAGACCTCTCCTATTATGGGTTGGCGCATTGGGCAACTCTACTTAGTAGCTCCATTGAGTGGCACGTTGATGCTTATTTTTTGTTTCATTCATTTATTCAATCTCATGCGGGGTCAATCCTTGCCAGGCCACACTCTTGTTTTAAATCAACAGTTGCATTCAAGTGAATCGACTAAGGGAATGCAATCATGATCACACTTGTGATGCTCATCTGTTTTATCGTCATGATTCTTTTGACTGTGCCTGTGGCTTTTGCGATTGGGGTTTCATCAATCATTGGATTGCTTCTATCTGGAGTTGCTCCCTTGATGGTAGTTCCGCAACGATTATTTGGTGGGGCTGATTCATTTGTTCTATTAGCCATACCACTTTTTATATTGGCTGGAGCTCTAATGGAAACCGGTGGCATATCAGCCAGATTGGTTCATTTTGCAAAAGTTCTGGTCGGTCATATTCGAGGTGGCTTGGGCATGGTGGTTGTCGTTGCAGAAATGCTGTTTTCTGGAATTTCTGGCTCAACGGTTGCTGATGTTTCTGCGATTGGTTCTTTGATGATTCCTTCACTGATCAAGGCTGGCTATAAACCCGATCAAGCTGTGGCTATTGTTTCTGCTGCTTCGGCTATGGGTATTTTGGTTCCACCTTGTTTGTTGATGGTCATCATTGCACAAATAGCTGGAATATCTGTTGGTGCGTTGTTTCTTGCAGGATTCATTCCTGCTTTTGTTCTCGCATTAGCAGTTATGCTTTTAATTTGGATTCAAGCCAAACGTGATGGCATTGGTGGAGAAAAAAGAGCAACTTGGCAAGAGGTATGGTCTGCTGCTAAGGGTGCAGTCTTACCGATGTTAATGCCAGTTATTATTTTCGGTGCAATTTTAGGTGGGATTGCGGACCCTACTGAAGCTGCCGTTCTTGCAGTTTTTTATTCTTTCATTATTGGTGTATTTGTTTATAAGGAAATCAAATGGTCAGATTTGCCCACCATTTTGATTGATAGCGCGATTACGAGCGGCGTTGTTATTTTCATGGTGGGGGCTGCTTCTATCTTTTCTTGGATTATGGCGGCCGAACAAGTACCGGCCACGATAGCACGTGTAGTTTTTGGTGAATCACCTTCTTACTGGGTTTTTTATATTGTGAGTATTGGTGTATTTGTTGTCTTGGGTGCGCTATTAGAAGGTTTGCCTGCGGTCATTATTTGCTTGCCAATTTTCTTACCCATTGCTACTAAATTAGGAATCAATTCATTGCATTACTCAACCATTGTCGTCGCGGCAATTGGTGTAGGGCTATTTTTACCTCCAATTGGGATTGGGCAGTACATAGCAAGCTCTTTTGCTAATCTTCGAGTTGATCAAACTGCCAGAGCAATGATGCCTTACTTAGGCGCATTGTTTCTTGGAATACTCATACTGATTGCTTTCCCCTGGCTCGTGCTTGTTTTGCCACAAGCTGTTCTTAATCGTTAATCAAAGATTTTAAAAGGAGTTTTTATGAAAAAATTAGATATTAAAAAACAACCCAATCGTCGCCATGCATTGGCAGGAATTGCGGCAATCAGTAGCTTGCCTTGGTTTGCCCATGGACAAGCGCCGGCCATCGTGAAGGCACCCTCAAAAATTGTTTTAAAGTGTGCAACTATCGTTGCAGAGAGCTTCCCCTATGTTGATGGCCTTCGTCGATGGAAGCAGTTGGTAGAGGAAAGAACGGCTGGAACTGTTGAATTACAAATTTTTCATTCAGCTCAATTGGGCGATGAGAGAACCACTAATGAAGGCATATTGGGTGGATTTGTTCACGCGGGTGTCGGCGCCGGTGCATGGGCTGGCTATGTGCCAGCTTACAACGTTGTAGAACTCCCTTTCCTTATTCGCGATCTAAAGCAAATGTACACATTAGCTGATGGTGAATTAGGTCAACGCATCGCGTTTCAAGCTGAGGCCAAAGGATTCAAGGTATTGGCTTATTACAGCGCAGGAGACCAACATTTTCAAACGACAAAACGGCCAATTCGAAGTTTAGCTGATATCAAAGGACAAAAAATAAGAGTTATTGAAAATCGTGCGTTAGTTGATGGATTTAAAGCACTTGGTGCAGTACCTGCTCCACTTCCCTACCCCCAAATTTACACAGCTTTACAGCAGGGTACGGTTGATGGAACAGCGAATGACGTTCTATCGGTTTCATCTTTAAAGTTATATGAGGTTGCAAAACACTTCACATGGTCTGGCTATGTGGCTGAGCCTCGTCCATTGATCATGTCAAAAACATTTTTTGAAGGATTGCCAACTGATATACGTAACGTACTTGCAACTGCAGCTCGCGAGTCTGCAGTCTATGAGCGCAAAGTTTTTGAAGATCGTTTATCCATTGGAACAGAGGATTGTCGGAAAAACGGGATGCAAATGATTGATCTGATCGATCGCAGTAAGTGGGTTGATGCTGTCCGTCCGGTTTGGGATTCATTTGGGCAAAGCACGCCGGGTGCAGCAGAGTTGATTCAGGCAATTTTAAAAAGCAGTTGAGTTTATTTTTTTCTGCTTAATCAAATCTTCGCTCGAATTCTTTAATTGAATAAAGAGGTGTATTTTGTATTCTATTGCAATTGATATTGGCGGAACATTCACGGATGTGATTGTCATTCGAGATTCCGATGGTCGTATCACAGCGGGCAAGGCGCTCACAACTCCAGATGATCTTCAGAAAGGTGTTTTTGATGGAATTGAAAACGCCGGCTCTGATCTGGGATTGTCAGTAAAAGAGTTGCTTACCAAATGCAGTCGACTTGTTCATGCAACGACACAATCGAGCAATGCTGTACTTGGATTTAGTGGTGCAAAAACTGCTGTAGTCACTACGTCAGGTTTTGCAAATACATTGACCATTATGCGAGCGACAGGTCGCGTTGCCGGACTGAGTGTGTTTGAGCGACACCACTATCGGATGACTCAAAAACCGCAATTGATTGCAGATGAACGCGATATTTTTGAAGTTAATGAAAGAATCGATGCATACGGAAATGTGGTTGTATCTCTGCAAGAAGACCAGGTTCAGGAACTTGGATTGCAACTTGCTACAAAAGGTTATGAAGCTGTGGCAGTGGCATTTTTATTCTCCCATAAAAATTCAAAGCACGAAGATCGAGTTGCTGAAATTTTGACAAAGGTCATGCCGACGGCCTTTATCACCACATCAAATTCGGTAGCACCCGAGATTGGTGAATACGAAAGAAGTGCGACTGCACTATTCAATGCGTATGTTGGACCGGTTATTCAATCTTATTTGCGTCGACTAGAGGATTCGCTCAAACAAGCCGGCTTGACCCAACCACTTTTGGTTGTTCAATCCAACGGAGGTGTCAACACAGCCGCGCAAACGATTCCAATTTTCACTATTGAGTCTGGCCCTGCGGCTGGTGTTGTAGGTGCAGCAGTTATCACCCAGTCTTTAGGTAAGAAAAATGTCATCGCCACCGATGTCGGCGGAACAACTTTCAAGGTGGCCGTGATTGAAGGCGGTCGTTGGCGACATGCTAGAGAGACCATCCTCAATCAATATCAACTGAGATTACCCATGGTTGATATCGCCTCCATTGGTGCAGGTGGCGGCTCTATTGCTTGGGTTGATGGTGGACGTCTTCGAATAGGACCACAAAGCGCATCATCGCGGCCTGGGCCCGCTTGCTATGGGCTTGGTGGAGAGCAACCGACAGTAACGGATGCCGATCTCGTTCTTGGTTATTACAACCCAGAACGATTTTTGGGTGGCAGAATGAAATTGCATGTCAACTTAGCACACGAAGCAATCAAGAAGCATGTAGCAGACCCATTGTTTGGTGGGGATGTTCTAGCTGCTGCCGCTGGTATTCGACGTGTCGTGGATAGTCAAATGGCTGACCTGATTCGCAAATGCACGCTTGAGCGTGGATATGATGTAAGAGAGTTTTCACTGATGGCGTATGGTGGGGCTGGTCCGGCTCACGCAGCTGCTTATGGGCATGAAGCAGGTATGGACGAAGTGATCATTCCTTATTTTGCAACGGTTCACTCTGCTTATGGGGCTGCATTGTCAGATATGCGATTTAGTTTGCGTCATTCTGATCCAATTGTTCTGCCTGTAAAACCAGAAAAAATCGAAGCGATTTATTCAAAAATGGAGCACGACGGTGCTCAATTACTTCGTAATGCAGATATTCCAAAAAATTTACAAAAATTTGAACGATGGGTTGATGCACGTTTCAGACGTCAAGTTCATCATGTACGAATTCCTGTGAGCTCTTTGATCAACGCCAAAGCAATGGACCAATTGTCTGAAGAATTTGCAAATGAGTACGAACGCTTATATGGAAAGGGAACGGCGCTAAAGGATGCAGGTATTGAATTGGTCAACTACGGAGTTGACGCTATTGGTATTACACCAGCGCCACTTGAACATGTTTGGGCCGCTGAGCAAACAGCACGTCATCTCAAAGAACGAATGACCTGGTGCCCCAAAGTGATGGCTATGGTTTCAACGCCAGTTTTTGATGGAACAGCTCTCGAGATGGATACGATGATTGAGGGCCCTGCTGTGATTGAGCACCCTGGTACAAGTATCGTGATTCATACGGGTCAAACCGCACAGATCAATGCGCAACGCCATACCATTATTCGTCAAACTCGACGTGGAGAAAAAGCATGAAAAATGAATCGATTAAAGGAATCGACCCTGTTAGTTTTGAAGTTTTAAACCACCGTTTACTCAGCATAACTGAGGAAATGGGAATCCAATACATGCGATGTTCAGGTTCAAATGTTCTTATAACTGGTAACGATGCTGCTACAGCCATCATGCGCCCAGATGGCGCATTGGTTGCCGTTGGTCCATACATTGTGACGCAAGGCAATGTATTGCCATTGATTGTCAATAGCACTCAAAAATTGATTCATCCAGATGTTGGGATAAATGATGGTGATATTTTTATTTGTAATGACCCCTATTTAGGTGCAATTCATGCACCAGATTTTGCAACTGTCGCTCCTATATTCCATAACGATCAAATCGTTGCTTGGATTGGTGCATCTGGGCATCAGCTCGATACAGGCGGTATGGATCCTGGTGGCTTTTCAATAAAAGCAGTGGACATACACCAAGAGGGAATCCGAATGCCTCCGGTTAAAATTGTAGAGGGCGGCCGTGTGCGTGAAGATGTATTGGCATGGATACGAAACCAAGTACGAGACCCTCTTGTTGCCTTGGATGTTAAAGGTCAGATTGCTGCGCTCAATACGGGCAGAGAGCAAATTCTTGAAGTTATACAAACATGGGGAATTGAAGCTGTCACCGCGGTGATGGAGGGGTCGATCAATCATGCTCGTGAAAAATTACAACAGCGATTGAGTGAATTACCCGATGGGCAATGGAGAGAAGTTCAGTTCATTGATCACGACGGACATACCAAGGATATTTACCAAATAGTTTGTACCCTTAAGAAAAAAGGCAAGGAATTAAGTTTTGACTTTACGGGTACGAGTCCCAATGCGCGGGGTTTAATCAACTCGACATACGCAGGTTTGCAGGCAGCAGTTCTCTCATCGGTTTACATCAACTTGTGTTGGGACATCCCATGGAATAGAGGTGTCAGAGACTGCATCGATATCATCACACAACCAGGCACCGTTAATAATTCAACATACCCTGCGCCATGTGCAATGGCCACGATATCTGCTGTGATTGTCACAATTGATGCAACATGGCGTGCGCTAAGCCATATGTTAGTGTCGAGTGAAAAATATCGCGACCAAGCGATGGCTGTTTGGTCAGGCACTTCAATGGCACCGATTTTTGCAGGTACAAGTCAACATGGATTTCCATTTGCAGCAACAGAGATGAGTCACTTTGGTGGCGGAGGCGGTGCACGTACTTATGCAGACGGTGTAGATACGGCAGGTATTGTTTTTAATACTACGCCCAACATGCCTAACATCGAGGATCAAGAAGCCGAGTATCCTGTTTTATATCTATTTCGCAGGCATCTAAAGGACTCTGGTGGACCCGGTATTTTTAGGGGTGGACGGTCAGGTGAGTTGGCCTACTTGGCCTATCAAACACCAGGAAATATTTTAGAGGGGTTATTTGCGGGAACAGGTGCTGAAATGCCCAATGCAATTGGACTTTGTGGCGGCCTTCCAGGCGCTGCCATTAGAGTTGCACGAGTGATCAAAACTGATTTGCAAAAACGCATCGATAAAACCCTACCTTTGCCTTCTGCGCTAGAAGACATTAATGGTGAAATTTGTATATTGGCACCTAAACACGAACGAACACCCATGGGCACAGGAGACGTTTGGTATCACAGTTGGCAAGCAGGTGGCGGATATGGCGATCCACTTCTTAGAAACCCTGACGCAGTCGCATTAGATGTTTCGCGTCAAGCTGTTTCTGCAACCTGTGCCACTAAAGTATATGGAGTTGCACTTAACTCAGATGGAAGCGTTGATGGTAAAAAAACATTGACCACTCGTTCTGATTTAAGGCACCGTCGCTTGAAAATAGCTAAGAAACCGATTGAGGGTGGCCAAATGAAATTCAGTGGTACTGGGCAACATCACTATGGACAAGCGCTGTCAATTGATGGGGATAAAGGAATTGTTCAATGCATCAATTGCGAAGAAGTGATCGGTAAAACAGGTGAAAATTTAATGCCCAAGTTGCAAGAATTCACACTTGCTTTGGATTCGGCTGGCCCTGTTCGAGGTGAGTCATATGATCTTGGTCGTTTTGAGTTAAGGCATTTGTG
>Ga0194055_10003571_pt1 | contig 11900 bp, 8 predicted proteins | sample SepL449m_MetaG_FD_155482 | JGI IMG/M metagenome (GOLD analysis project Ga0194055, IMG submission 155482) | Anoxic zone freshwater microbial communities from boreal shield lake in IISD Experimental Lakes Area, Ontario, Canada - Sep2016-L442-9m | ecosystem: Environmental > Aquatic > Freshwater >... | reverse complement strand
CCTTAGCGTCGACCTTGGAGCCCATGGTGGCGATCACGTGAGGGGAGGGCCCCACGAAGGTGATCTGTGCTGCTTGGCAGGCACGGGCGAAGCTGGCTCGCTCAGCGAGAAAGCCATAGCCAGGGTGAATCGCATCAGCCCCGGTGGCGACGGCGGCGGCGATGATCGCCGCCTCATTGAGGTAGGTCTCGGTGGCCGAGACGCCGGGAAGTCGGACCGCCAGATCAGCGGCGGCCACATGTGGCGACCCAGCATCGGCGTCGGAGAAGACGGCGACGGTCGTCAGGTCACGGGCCTTGGCCGAGCGCATGATGCGCACAGCGATCTCGGCACGGTTGGCGATGAGCAGCGTCTTCACTGATGCCTCACATCCGGAAGACGCCGTAGCCACGGACGCCGGCGATGTCGTTGGAGTGGATGGCTGAGAGAGCAATACCGAGCACCGTGCGGGTGTCACGCGGATCGATGATGCCGTCGTCGTAGACCCGGCCGGAGTTGAAGAAGGCGTGGCTCTCGCGTTCGATCTGGTCCTCGACCGCTGCTCGGCGCAGATCGTCAGCCGCTTCGTCGAAGGGTATCCCTCGGCTCTCGGCGCTCTGGCGAGCGACGATCGACAACACCCCGGCAAGCTGCTGGGGCCCCATCACGGCCATCTTGGCGTTGGGCCATGAGAAGAGAAAGCGAGGCTTGAAGGCCCGCCCGCACATGCCGTAGTTGCCGGCTCCGTAGGAGGCACCCATGATCACGGTCAGATGCGGGACCTTTGAGTTGGTCACCGCATTGACCATTTTTGCCCCATCTTTGATAATGCCGCCCTGTTCGTACTCTCGGCCCACCATGTAGCCAGTGGTGTTCTGCAGGAACAGCAAGGGCGTGTCGATTTGGTTGGCCAGCTGGATGAACTCAGCCGCCTTTTTGGCCTCATCGGAGAAGATGACTCCTCGGGCATTGGCCAGCACGCCGATGGGATGTCCCATGATCTCGCCGAAGCCGGCGACCATCGAGGTCCCATAGGTCGGCTTGTACTCATCGAAGCGAGAACCATCGAGGACTCGGGCGAGCACCTCGCGAGGGTCAAGAGGAATACGGAGATCCCCCGGGGCGATACCGAGGAGCTCGGCTGGATTGAACAGAGGCTCGTCGCCGGGTCCTGAGGGCCCAGGGCCGCGCTTGGTCCAGTGGAGGGAGGCGACGATCTCTCGGCCGATCCTGATGGCGTCGGCCTCGTCGATGGCGAAGCGGTCGGAGAGACCCGACACGCTGGAGTGCATCTCGGCTCCACCGAGCTCTTCGTCGTCGGACTCTTCGCCGGTGGCCATCTTCACCAGTGGCGGGCCACCAAGGAAGACTTTGGCGCGCTTGTCGACGAGCACGGCGTAGTCGCTCATGCCTGGGACGTAGGCCCCACCAGCGGTCGAGTTCCCGAAGACAAGCGAGATGGTGGGGATCCCGAGGGCTGAGAGCTCGGTGATGTCGTGGAAGATCTGACCGGCGGGAACGAAGAGGTCGCCTTGAGTGGGAAGGTCGGCGCCACCGGACTCGACGAGGTTGATCAGCGGGAGACGATTTTCCTTGGCGATCTCGAAGGCCCGCAGGTTCTTCTTGAGCGTGAAGGGGTTCATCGTCCCACCTCGGACCGTGGGGTCATGGCCGATGATCACGCATTCGGTTCCCGCCACGACGCCAATCCCGGTGACGATCCCGGCGCCGACTTGGAAGTCAGTGCCCCACGCGGCGAGCGCTGAGAATTCGAGGAATGGAGCGTCGAGGTCGATCAGCAACTCGATACGTTCTCGGACGGTGAGCTTGCCTCGGTCTCGGTGGCGCTGGACGTACTCGGGTCCGCCCCCGCCCCGGACCTGGTCGAGAAGTGCCTCGTGCTCGTCGAGGAGCACCTCGAGAACCTCGGTGTTGGCGACGAAACGCTCGGATGAGGGATCGACCTCGGAAGAGAGTGCGGCCACGCCGTATGGTACCTAGCGTCAGGACACGGCGTACAAGGGAGTTCCATGGAGTTCGAGCGGGCGTCTGAGCAGGTCATGTTGGCTGAAGCGGTCGGAGCGGTGGCCGCCGAATTCGGCCACCCCTATTTCGCCAAGTGCACCGCTGAGGGAACCAGGCCCGATGCCCTCTGGGAGGCGCTTGGCACCCAGGGTTTCCTCGGGGTCCACCTCCCGGTGGCCCATGGTGGCGGTGGCGCCGGAATCGCCGAGTTGGCCATCGTTGGCGAAGAGGTTGCCGCCCAGGGATGTCCGCTGCTACTGACCTTGGTTTCGCCGGCGATCTGCGCCGAGCTCATTGCTCGCTATGGCACGGAGTCGCAGCAGTCGACATGGCTGCCATCACTGGGCGCTGGGGCGAAGATGGCCTTCGCCATCACTGAACCAGACGCTGGCTCGAACAGCCACAACTTGTCGACAGTGGCCACCCGTGATGGCGGCGAGTGGCGGATCAGCGGCGCCAAGACCTACATCTCGGGTGTCGACGAGGCCGACCAGATTCTCTTGGTTACTCGGACCTCGACCGACCCCGACACGGGCCGAGGCCGTCTCACGCTGTTCATCGTGGATTCAGACGCCCCGGGGCTCACTCGCCAACTGATTCCCACCGAGACCAAGATCCCTGAGAAGCAGTTCCAGCTCTTCTTTGACGGGGTCGTCGTGGCCGACGATCGGCGAATCGGTGATGTCGATGACGGGCTTCGAGTGGTTTTCGATGGCCTGAACCCGGAACGCATTATGTCGGCGGCACTCTTGAATGGGGTCAGCCGCTATGTCCTTGATATCGCCTGTCGCTACGCCTCGGAACGAGTGGTCTGGGGGACGACACCTGTTGGTGCCCACCAGGGTGTGGCTCACCCACTGGCGACGGCCAAGATCGAGCTTGAACTGGCCCGGTTGATGAACGACAAGGCGGCCTGGCTCCACGACCACTCAGAAGATCGTCGTGCTGCCGGTGAGGCCGCCAACATGGCGAAGTTCGCCGCTGCTGAAGCAGCCGCTCATTGCCTGGATGCGTCAATCCAGGCCATGGGTGGAAACGGCATGGCCTCGGACTATGGCGTGGCGGACCTCTGGGGCATCGTGCGGTTGCTGAAGATCGCCCCGGTCAGTCGAGAGATGATTCTGAACTTCATCTCGACGGCCACTCTGGGTCTGCCTCGCTCCTATTGATCGCAGGACCCAGGCGCATCATCTTTCGCACGTTGTCAATCGGCATGCCAACTCGCTGGGCTCATTGTGACCGTCGGTGAATTGCGGACAACGCCTTTCCTTTCGGCGGTGGAGCAATTCGAGAGAGCGGTCTGGAGCGTGCCGGAATCAAGACGCAGGAAAAACGGGTGGTGGATTTCCCCTCAATCCCTACAGAAATGGTGGTCCTGTCACAGCGCATCATGAGGGAGAGACATCGCTCTTGTGAATGCGATTGTTAATCGCTACCATTCGGTTGAGTTGAACCTCGCAGGGGAGCAGTCACTCGATGATGAATGTGAAGTCGAGTCCTACGGGCGAACCCCATGGCTGAGGTGCGGACGATTGGGAGTTACCAACTCCTCGAGCGCATCGGACGCGGTGGATTCGGCGACGTGTACCGGGCCCAGCGATGGGGAACCGACGAGGTGGTGGCACTGAAGACCCTCAGGGGTGACTTTGCTGAAGACCATGAGATCGTGACCCGGTTCCTCCAGGAGCGATCAGCCCTGGTTTCTCTTAACCATCCGGGTTTGGTCCGCGTTCGGGACTTGATCGTCGAAGGTGGGGTGGCGGCCATCGTCATGGACCTGCTCAATGGTGGGGACCTCAAGGGCTATCTCGCCGAACGGGGCAGGCTTGAGCCCACCGACGCTCTCGAGAAAATGATCGGAATTCTTGACGCTCTGGCGTTCGTGCACGCTTCCGGGATTTTCCACCGCGACGTGAAGCCGAGCAATGTCTTGCTCGATGACAAGGGAAATCCTCACCTCGCTGATTTCGGTATCGCGAAAGTCCTCGAGCGGCCAGGCGTCACGCAGGCATACGCCGTCCTCGGGACGCCCACCTACGCTGCGCCCGAAATGCCGGAAGAAACGAGGGTGACGCCCGCCTGCGACGTGTACTCGGCAGGCATCATGTGTTTTGAACTCCTCACCGGAGCCCCTCCCTTTAGCGCTTCGAACCCACTGGCGCTGATGCGCGCGCACGCGGAGACCACTGTGGGATATCCACCGGAAGTTTCTGAGGACCTTCGGGAGTTCTTCGAGCAAGTCCTCGCAAAACTCCCCGACGACAGGCCATCGGCGGCGGCTGCTGCTGACATGCTTCGCGCTCTCCTTGCCGGCGGCGCAGATCGTCTCATCGTTGGGGCAGTCGCCGGCAGCGTGCTCGTGATCCCCGACGGCGATCAAGAATCCGACCGGACGGTGATCGTGAAGCCAGAGGAAGGCACGGACCACACGGTGATCACTCGAGGTGGTCCCGCCACTGAGGATGACGCGACCGCACTGGGCCCCAAGGTCTCCTCTAGGGCTGACACGGCTGGTGGGGGTCTTGATGTCACCACGAACGATCGGACGATTCTGCAGGGCGCAGGTGTGGCAACGGGTGCGGGTATTGCAGCAGCGCAGGCATCGTCAGCGATTCTGGATTCCGGCGATTCCACACACGACAGCTCGTTGAGCGAAGCTGACGGTGCAAGCGCTCGTCGAAAGAGAACCCTGCTCATGGTGGGTGCGGCCGGTGTGGTGGTCGCCGGCGGTGTTGCCGCAGCGGTGACCCTTCTTGGTGGATCCACGACGTCGCCTGCCGTATCGGCACAGCCGGTGCGGGCGCTGCCTTCGGCCCCCGACCGCCGACCTGCAGCGCCTCAAGCTGGAGATGTCACCACCACCACGCAGGCTGTTGCAACGACGCCCATTCCTGGCGTCACACCGTCGGCACAGTCGACGGCCCCTCAAGGAGGTGGCGGCACTGCTGCACCTCCCCCCACGACTGCAGCGCCTCCGCCGCCTAACCAGCCAACAATGTCCGTGACGCCGTCTTTGGATTCCTCGACCTGCACGGTTGGTGTCGCGTCGAGCAACGGCGCAACTCTTTCAGTCACATGGCACACAACCCTTGTGTCAAACGGTACGACGGCGAGCTACGACTGGTCTGGCGGGGGTCAGTCCGGGTCCGGTTCGGTCACGCCGTCAGACCCAGGATGCCCACAATGGACGCCGACATGAGCCGCTCTTTGCGGGCTTTCGCGTTCCTCTTGATCCTTGGGTGTCTTCCTTGGACTCAGGCTGCACCTGCCGAGGGGGCCGTTGTGTCGAGCGCTGCCTCCTACCAGACGACGTCGACGACATCGAACTCGATCAGCACTGGCCTCAAGACGTTCACGGTCGACGCAGGGCTCTCGTGGGCCGCCAGCCAGAACATCGCCGTGGTGAACACCAGTGCCAATTACATGATTGGCACGGTGAGCTCCTACGGTTCAACCACTCTGGTCGTAGCTATCACCGATGTGCACGGATCTACCGGGCCTTTCAACTCCTGGACCGTGAGTCCGATCGTTCGGGGATGCATCCTCCAGATACGAACCAGTTGCGCGAACACAGACCTGAGCAAGCAGGACCTGAGTGGTCTCGATCTCCGATTCTCAATCCTGGCACCATTGAATTTTTCCAAGACTCGATTTATCGAAACGCGGCTCAATGGGGCAAACCTCAGCCGCGACAGTTTGGTGGGAGCGGACTTTACGGGTGCTGATCTGACAAGCGCCACTATGTCGGGCGCCAACCTTGATCGTGCCAACTTCACCGGGGCCCTCCTTCGGGGCGTCAAGGGCCTTGGCGTGGCCGGGACCCCAAAGGCGCTCCCTTGGCCGTGGATGATTGTGCGTGGCAATCTCACCGGACCCGGGGCGTACCTCGAGTCGACGAACTACGCCTTTCAGAATTTCCGGGGTTTCCGGCTGGGAGGGGCTGACTTTCGCTATGCCTCGTTGAGCGGTGCGAACTTCACCTTGGCCGACCTCAATGGGGCGAATCTTCATAATGCGCAGCTTCCCGGCGCAAAACTTCGATTGGCTGACATCGGTCGAGCTGACTTGACCGGCGCCAATCTCCGAGGCGCTGATGTGAGCCAAGTCAACTCCACTAGTACCAAGACAGATTCCCAGACCATTTGTCCAAATGGGGCCTTCGGTCCGTGCACGTTCTAATGCCCCGTCCCTATCAAGGGTCTGCCGTTTCCCGATATGGCGAGTCGCTGTGAAAACTGACTTTGAGGGCATTGTGCTCGAGTGGGCAGTTTCGACTGACGTTGGGTGTGTCCGAACACTCAATGAGGACTCACAGTTCGCCTCGCCGCCGGTCTTCGTGGTGGCCGACGGCATGGGCGGTCACGATGCTGGCGAGGTGGCCAGCGCCATGACGGTCGAGCAGTTTGCTGCGTTCGCCGGGTCCTCGCCACCAGAGGTTGAGGCAGTGGCCCGTGAGTTCCAGAATATCCATGAACGCATTCGCGGAGCGATGGTCGATGGGGTCGCCGTTGACATGGGCACCACCGCTGTCGGGCTCTTCCTGACTGTCCATGCTGGTGTCGTGGGATGGCTGGTTGCCAATGTTGGCGATTCGCGCGCGTACAGCACGTCAGGTGGATCACTGTCGCAGGTGACGGTGGACCACTCCTACGTTCAAGAGCTGATCGACGCCGGCACATTGGACGCAGACGAGGCCCGCCACCACCCCCAGCGAAACATCATCACGCAGGCGCTCGGGGCTGTTGAAGTCATTGCTCCGGACTTCTGGATTCGGCCCATCCGAGCCGGTGAGCGGTTTCTTTTGTGCACCGATGGACTGACGGGTGAAGTTGAGGACCGCGAGATTGAATCAATTCTCCTTGGGACCATCTCGCCCGAACTGGCCGCGACAACATTGACCCAGAGGGCGCTCGACGCCGGTGGCCATGACAACGTGACCGTCATCGTTGTCGACGTCGTCACGGTACCGAGCGACGTTGACGTCAGCACGGAGACTCACCCGGGGGCCTCCGGAGTTTTCTCGATACCTTCAGCACCTGCCGGTTCGGTCGACCTACTTGCGCCCGATGGGATCAGGGAGGTCCCTCGGTCCCTGATCCTCAGCGATCCTGAGCCCGCGCTCGAATCAATGGCGGTGTCGCAATCGCTCATTGACATTGTGCCGCCAGAGATCGCTCACAGTGAACCCGAACAGCATGAATCGATCACGGCAGTGGTGACGGACTTGATTTCGTCACCTCCTCCGGGAAGCGAGATTGAAGTGGACCAGGGGGACAGCAATGAGTGAATCGCCGGCCAGCACGGTCTGGTTCGTTCCTGGGGGAGCGACCGCATTGGTAGGGGAACATCTCGTGGCGCTTGTGGCGGTTCCTCCTGCTCATTCTTTTGTTCAGGCGTTAGCCAAGCTGATCGAGGGTCACGATGAGACCATCGATGATCTCGCTGCTCTCATCACGAGTACGCCGCTCCATGAAGTTCCGGCGTTTGCTGCGCTCGTCCACACGGATGGTTCCGGCAGCGTCATGGTGCGTGGGGACGTCGAGATCACGGTAACCGAGGAGCAGCGAACCTCGCCGACGCAGGTGTCGGCAGCGGGGTTGACGACATGGGCTGAGGTGATCGTTGCTCAGTGTCGTGAAGTCCGCATGGCCGTGACCGATGCAGGCGAAGTCGACTTCGACTCCACGTTGTACAACGCATCGTTTGGAGTACTGCCCGCCACCGGCGTCCAGATCTCCTGGGAGAGATCAGATGACGAAAAATCGACAGCGGGTCCCACGCCCACCCCTGGGCAGAGGGCTTCAGTGGGAAGTGAGGACGTGAAGGACATGAGTCAAGAGAGCGGGGATCCCTCAGTACCTCGTGAGACTGCGCCCGACCCATCCAGTGTCCTTGATGGGGAGGGTCACACGCTTGCTGCGATGGAAGAGTCTCCGGAGGAGCCCTCAACGGACGTTCACGGTGACGACAACGAATCGGCTGTTTCCGCTACGGGGTCGCCCTTTGCATCACCTTTCGAACAGGTCGTGCCACCGGGTCCGAGTACGTCGTCACTTACCGGAACTTATGACGATCTCTTTGGGTCAACTCAGATTCGGACTGTCGAAGGGGCTGCGGTGAGGCCTGAGGAAGACCTTCACGAGGATGGACAGCGTGTGGTCCTCGAACCCTCCGAACCAGTGAATGATGCTGCTCATGATGGTCGCACCATCACGATGAAGGACCTGTTGGCTATCTCGCGAGGCGCCCAGGATCCAATCAGTTCGCGCCGAGAGGCCCCCTCGATCCTCTCCGTGCTCTGTCCAGACCAACATCCCAATACGCCGCATGACGCGACGTGCCGGGTCTGTGGGTTGCTCATCGCACCTCAGGAGCCGATTCCGATTCCCCGCCCCCCCCTTGGGCGCCTGGCGTTCAGCAGCGGCGAACTTGTCGTCATCGACAGGACAGCGCTCATTGGGAGATCTCCCAAGGCAAGCGGAATGCTCGCCGACGGACTCCCGCCAGAGATCATCAAGGTGGAGAGTCCGGAGAAGGACATCTCAAGGACACATCTTGAGTTGCGGGTGGAAGGATGGCAGGTGCTGGCCATCGATCTGGATTCAGCGAATGGCACCTTCGTCACTGTGCCGGGCCGAGCGCAGCAACGACTTCGTCCTGATGTCCCCTTCATCATCCAGCCGGGGTCTCGAGTGCGCCTCGCCGATGAACTCGAGTTTCGATTCGAGGTCATGCCATGAGTCCGAGTCGTAGCCCTCTCGACCCACCATCGCTTGACGGCTACGTCTTCATCGACCGGCTGGGAGCAGGCGGCTTCGCTGACGTCTTTCTCTATGAGCGTGAATTCCCTCGTCAGAGGGTGGCGATCAAGGTCCTTGATCGAGTCATCGGTGGTGACGGTGGCCAAGCCAGGTTCGTGGCGGAGGCCAATGCCATGGCCAGTCTCTCAACGCACCCCTATATCGTCACGATCTTTCATGCTGCAACGGCATCGGGGGGAAACCCGTTCCTCGTGATGGAGTACTACCCAGGCTCGAATTTCGCCGAGCGTTCCATGACCGAGAGATTCAGCGTGGCACAGGTCCTTCGCCTTGGGATTCAGGTTGCGAGTGCGGTCGAGACAGCTCACCAAGCTGGGATTTTGCATCGCGATATCAAGCCGGCCAACCTTCTGACGAGCGCCTATGGCCGTCCAGGGCTCACCGACTTTGGTATCGCCCTTTCACGAGATACGGCACAGGCGGCTGCCGAGGGACTCTCAATTCCTTGGTCCCCTCCGGAGGCTCTGAGTGGGCCAGATGCCACCGACGAGCGTTCTGATGTCTATTCCCTTGCCGCCACGCTCTACACCCTGCTTGAGCGTCGGTCGCCATTCGAAGAGCCGGCTGGGTCGAACCGGAGTATCGACCTCATTGCCAGGATTGAACGATCACCATTGGCACCGTTCAGCCGAGAGGACGTTCCAGGGTCACTGTTTCGGCTGCTTTCGCAAGCTATGGCGAAGAACCCTGGCAGTCGACCTGCATCGGCCGCTGACTTCGCTCGCTCACTTCAGGCAATTGAATCTGAGCTCCACTTCGATGCCACTCCATTCGAGGTCGTCGGCGAAGGGCCGTCTTCCCCGGGTTCAAAGGCGATCGACGTTGACGCCGGATCCACCAATATCAAGGGTCCGATGGTCGTTGACTCGCAGACCCGGTTTGCGAGTTCGTCGCGACCCTCGTCGCACGACACGGTCGTCCCTCGCGACCGGGGTGCGCAATCGGTCCCAATCAGAGGCGTCCCCTTCGCCGTCCCGGATGTCCCGCGCGTGGCTCCAGCCGCCCAACCAGTCGGACCTGCTGAGGGTTCATCTCGACGGCCATCCTCGGCCTCGTACGATGCTCCTCAACCAACGTCGACCTACAAAGCACCCTTAGGGGAATCGTCACGACGCCCACCACCATGGAAATGGCTTGTGGCCGCTGGCGCCCTTCTTCTTACACTCTTGGCAGCTGCCTTCTTCGTTCTTGGAAGTTCGTCAGGCGAGCCGACCATCTCGGTCTGGTGGTCAAATCCCACCCTGGAGTCGACGAATTGGACGCTTCACTGGTCACCCGCATCGGCGCTCCCAGCAGGAACCTTCTGTCGAGTCTCTCTTGACCCGCAATCGCCGACGCAACACCGAGTTCGATACTCAGTTCCCTGTGCGAAAGGAAGATATCGATGGCCGAACTCCTTTACAGTCACCGGCACCCAACGGGTCCCCCAAAACGCAGATGTTTTTGAGTTTGTGACTCCCGGGGGGACAATGGCGACACCCTCGGTCAGTCCGACTCCTCGGTAATGGGATCAACGTGTTGGTGGTGACGTTCTGCGACGAGCGAATCGAATGCGATGAGGCGAAGCCATTCACCATCGGACGTGATGCTGATCTCGTTGTCGATGAGAACCCCTATCTCCACCGTCATTTCCTGACTATTCAGAAGACCGATGGGATCTGGTGGCTATCGAACACAGGGAGTCTTCTTTCCGCAACCGTGGGGGAGCCCCTTGGCCGGCTCCAGGCTTGGTTGTCACCTGGAGCACGTCTGCCCCTCGTCTTTCCTGAAATCTCAGTTCGCTTCACGGCAGGCTCAACGACCTATGAGATCCAGGTGGAGGTGGAGGGAACGCCCTTTTCCCTCATCGATCCAGGGCCACCCGCCTCGATGACCATTACCCAAGGCTCTGTTCCACTCACTGCAGATCAGCGGTTACTTCTTGTTGGGCTGGCGGAAAAAGTACTGCGCGGCGATTGGCGGACTGGAGCATCGATTCCGACCTCTTCGGAGACGGCAGCCCGGTTGGGCTGGACTCTCACCAAGTTCAATCGGAAACTCGACAATGTCTGTGACAAGTTGACCAAAGCTGGGATTCAGGGCCTCCGCGGCGAATCGGGCGCACTGGCATCATCACGACGGGCGCGCCTGATTGGGTACGCCCTCTCAGCACGTCTCGTCAGCAAGGCTGATCTCGGTCTTTTGGACGCTGGTGGAGCTGATGAATCTTCCACTTTCGCTAGCGATTGATACTTGCTAACTTGCGATTCGTAATAGAGTGGACGTGGCGAGAGGGGAACCGGAATGGTTCGGAGGTGCGCGGAGAGACCTGAAGTCACAATCGGCGTGCCAGGTGCCCATGCGTTCGAAGTTCAGGCCCATTCCCTGGAGGCTTCTGGCCTTGACGAGCGAGGCCTGCCGTGGCCCGCTCGGTAGAGGTTGACGAAACGATCCCCTGTCCATTTATCGGTTCCGGAGAGGCAACCCAGCGGTTGCTGTCTATCGCCTCGGAGAACTATAAGACGGTTTCGGCGAGTTCTGACAGGTTGCAATTCGCCCGAACATTCAGGCCTCTCTGGGCGCTTATCGTCGGAATAGCGCTCCTGCCCGTACTTGTCGGAGTGATCTTTCTCTTTATCCGTTCGACCGAGACGTGGGCGGCCACCATCGAGACTGATCACCGTTCTGCTCGAGTTCGAGTGAGCGGGAAGGTCCTCCCGAGCACATTGGTTGGTGTTCACGATGCGATGGCGGCATCCGTCTCGATGGCCGCTCCTGCAGCGGGGGGATTGGTTTTCGACGCAATCATGACACCGGGCATGATGCCCACCCCGGCCACTGATGGTCGGGATTCGAACGACGCACTAACCCATGGAGCGCAGTTTTCTGGAGGGACCCTCGGCGGGGGACCTCTCTCGGGCGGGGCCTCCACGGCAGCCACGAGTGGGACTGAGGAGTACCCCTGGCTGGCCCCAACCGAGGCAATCGACGGGGGAACGGCTCCTTCAGAGACCGTGATGGCGCCACCTCGTAGCCCCGAACCACAAGGACCTCTCACATCGTCGGCCACGTCGAGCCCACGAGTGGGGCAATCCT
>Ga0194055_10003570_pt1 | contig 11900 bp, 14 predicted proteins | sample SepL449m_MetaG_FD_155482 | JGI IMG/M metagenome (GOLD analysis project Ga0194055, IMG submission 155482) | Anoxic zone freshwater microbial communities from boreal shield lake in IISD Experimental Lakes Area, Ontario, Canada - Sep2016-L442-9m | ecosystem: Environmental > Aquatic > Freshwater >... | reverse complement strand
GGTTGATAAGGAACGAGGCCGGGTAGCCTAGCCCTGCTCGCACTCCGCCAGACACGCCGCGTACCCTGCCAGATCAACCGGCGTGTCTTTGCTCTTCGATGGGCCGTGGTGTCGCGCCAGCTTGTCGAGGATCATCACCATCGCCCAGTCGCTTTCGGTCAGCGGCTCGCGCAGCTTGTGCGAGAAGATGGCGTTGATGGCGGCCACCGTCCTGGCGAAGTGCTCCTTCGGCGGCCCGTAGGTCGCGCGTCTAGCTCCGATGGTGTGGATCGCAGTGCGGAGCAGATGCTCGGCGGCGTTGGTCGGCGTGTCGTCTGGTGCTTTCATCGATCGTGTCCTCCTGATTTCGTGAACCGCCAGCAATAGCCACGAGGCTAGCGTTCCGCTTGTGCCAGTCCACCAGCACCCGCTGAACTTCCTGGCAGCGTACTCCGCCTGCTGAAGATCGTCGTCCGTAAGCCTGTAGCCGGTCACGACGTCCGCACCCGGCCCGACGCAATGCGGAAGTTTTCGACGTTGAACTCCCCGGCCTCGTTGACCTGGACGACAGCCGCCCCGTGGTTCCACTTGTTGACCGGGGCGTAGGCCGGCCGGAGATCGCACAGGCAGCCCGTCGAGAAGCAAACCGTCTCTTTGCCCATCATGTCCGGCTCGCTGTGAATCGACGTCCTATGGCCGTGGCCCTCAAGCACCGTGTGATGTAGACGCATGTACGCCCCGCGCGCCTGGTTGACCGGCGAGCTGATGCCGTTGCCCTTCTCGTGGCCGTGCAGCACCGGGAGACCACCCAGCATGATGATCCGCTTCTCGCCCACCAGGTCGATGTCGAGATCCTTGAGGGCCAGCCAGTTATCTAGGCCCATGATGGGCGACGTCGAGAGCTCGGGGGCGTGCTGGAACAGCCAAGCGTTCCACCTTTCCTCATGATTTCCCTGCTTCGCCACGATCTTGATGTCCGGGAACTGATCGCGGAACCAGCGGAGCAACTGCTGCACCTGCTCAATCTCGGCCAGGAAATTTCTGTATTTGGGATTCTTCTCGTGCCGCGAGATCGAATAGAAGTCTGCGAAGTCTCCGTTTAAGAGCAGCGCGTCGATCTTGTGCTCGTGCAGGTGATCGACCGCGGCCCGGAGGGCCACGTCGTCGTGGTAGGGGCAGTGGATGTCGCTCAGGATGCCGACCTTGCCGACGATCGCCATATCGTAGACGGTCCACGGCACGGCCTGGCTCGTCGGCATCTCGACGCCTTGGCCTGGTGCTCGAGCTGCTCGGCGCACACCGTGGCTGGGCCGCGCCCGCAGTCGCTTCCCGGACTGGCCCAACAACAGACGAATGCGAGACCGTGCAGCGTCGAGCGTGATAGCGCCGTTGCTTTCCTCCACCAACTTCCGAGCCAGCGATCTTGCCGGATGGTCTGGGAACTGCTTAATCAGGTCGAGCGCCGCTTGGCTGATCGCGTCAAGACTTCCTCGGCTTCTTGGGCCTGTCTTTGCCTGTGGCACGCTCCGCCCTCCGTGGTGTTTGGTCGTCTGCCGGCTTCTGGACGTAAACATGGCCGTCTTCATCAGGGCTCAGGCAGCCCTCGACCACGTCGTCGTCGGGCTGGCCAAACCCGTCGGGGCTGCCCACCCAGAATCTCTTCTGCGACTTCTTCGCCATCGCAACCTCCGGTTAGATGGTTGCGTCAACGTATCCTTCGAGAGCAGTACGGGTGACGCTGCCCGGCGCCACCCACGTGAGAGACCAACCATAAGTGCCAACGCCCAGCGTGGACGTCTGGGCACTGGAGAGCGCGACGTTGATCTTGCCAGCCGCCGCATCTGCCACCGTCGTCGTGAACGTCGCCAGTGTCGCGCCAGTCACGGTCGATGTGACGATGGCCGACGCTGTGTAGCCGGTCAGGGTGATGTCAAAATCGAGCAGCGACGAAAACGAGTCGCCCGCCCGCCAGCGCAAGTTCATAGGGCCGGGTAGTTGGTCATACGATGACATTTCAGTAGGTCCCCCCATCCAAGGTAACGCCATCAATCGAGCCGCCTGTAATGCTCACGCTGGAGGCCGCCTGCGTGGCCATCGTGCCCAGCCCTAGATTCGTCCTGGCCGTGGCAGCGTCCGCCAGGTCCGACAGGTTCGACGCCTTGGCCAGCTTGGTGCCGATCGACGTGGTGATCGTCGTGGAGAAGCTGGCGTCGTTGCCCAGGGCGGCGCTCAGCTCGTTTAGCGTGTCGAGGGCAGCCCCGGCCCCCCCAACCAGATTGCTGATAGCCGTGGTCACGTAGGCCGTGGTAGCTATCTGCGTGTTGTTTGTGCCGGCGGTGGCCGTCGGTGCTACGGGCGTTCCCGTAAGCGAGGGCGAGGCCTTGGGGGCGTAAGTGGCCGTGGCCGTGGAGCTCGTCACGTAGCTGGCAAGCTGCGACGAGACATCGACGGCCGCCACCGCGGTTGCCACGTATGCCTTCGTGGCAAACGTGCCACTTCCGCCTATGGCGGCAATCGTAGTGGCCGAGCCTCCAGCACCGCCCGTGCCGACTCCAATGTAAAGAGTGGAGTCTGCTTCATTCCAGGCAGGCTCTCCCTGTTGGAGGCTGGAAGGGGCTCCGGCCGCGCCAGCCGAGTTGCGTCGCTTGATCCTGATTGTGCTGGCCATCAAAAATTTCCTCCGTCAAGTACCGGGTTGTTCTGCCACTTGTTCGCAGCGCCATATTGCAGCACGTCGCCCGCTTGGGCCGACGCGATCTGGACGTTTGAGAGCTGCTCAATCGGTCCACCGTTGGTCCCTGCTGGCCCCTGCGGCCCAACGCCGCCGCCGGCCGACACAGTCGAGCTCAAGCTGGCCACAGTGGCCGACACGCCGGCCGACGTGACGGTGGCAGAGATCGGCTGTGATGTGACGGTTGCGGATATGTCGCTCATCGCAATGACTCCCACAGGGCCACGTCGTCTGCGTAGATTTCACGCACGCGGCCTTCCTGCTCTGCCGTCAGCGTGGGCTTGGCGGCCTCGTCGGTGGCATCCTCCTGCGGAAGCGGGACGGGCAGGCCCAGCCACTCGGCGGCAGCGTCTAGCTCAGTCTCAAATTTGAAGTGGCGGACAAATTCTGCCTGCGGCAGTGGGCCGTAAACTGGCGAGTCCAGATGCTCGTCGATAGTGCGACTGGGCCTGTGGGCGCACATGCTGCGAAATCGCTCTATGGGACTGCGAACAATCAGTCCCAGACCAGCCTCCCCGTTCCAAGCCTCTGGAGGCAGCGATCCAGCCGGGTGCTGGCCGTCTGGCACGCTGGTGTCTGGATACCACGCAGTAATCGCGGCAGATGCCAGCGAGTGACTGCCGCTACGCGGAGTCAGGACGATGGCATTTCCATTAACAGGAGATCGCAAAACGTCGCCCATAATCAGTCCTATGTGAAATAAAGAATTACGGCACCGGCCCCGCCGTTCAAGCTGCCCGTGCCGCCGCCGCCGCCAATGCCAGCGGCCTTTGACGAGTCAAACTTTCCAGACGCGCCCGAACCAAACGCCGCGTCAGTGCCGCAGTCCTCCACAGTTTTGCCTCCAGCAGCCGCCACCGCAGCCTTGAGACCAGAAACGTCAACCAGCTGCTTGCGACCGCATGATGCGGCAGCGCCATTGCCGCCGACAGACCCACCACGCTCGCCATAAAGTTGCCCCTCCCCGCCATTCGCGCCGCCGTCTCCACCAGAGTAGGTGCCGTAGTAGGTCGTCCCCGCTCCACCGCCGGTAGTGCGACCGCTCTGACCACTAATAGTCGTTCCGCCATACGTCACCGTTGTACTGGCCTGTCTCGTCACTCCTCCGGTGGTCCCAGCAGGTGCAACAACGTAGGCAATAGAGCCGCCTCCAGTAACTGTCCATGTTTTGTAAGCCGTTCCGCCACCGCCGCCGCCATACCCCCTACCACCGCCACCCACGGCCCATGCCGTCATGCTCGCCGCGCCAGTCGGCACCGTGTAGCTCGTTCCCGACGTAAGCAAAAACGAAACCGGCGTAAACGCCGACGCCACAGGCCACACTTGCGACGTGCCAAGGTAAGCCTTGGACACGCTCGCGGAGCCGAGCTTGTAATTAGATGGTGTTGCCGTGCCGAGCTTGATAGCCACGAATCACCCGTTAATTATGTAGAGAGTCGTCGCGCTCTTGCTGCCGATCGCGTCATACGATGACTGTGTCAGCGATATGATATTGGTGATCGCGGTCGCGCCCGTGATGCCGGTCGTCGTCGATGGGACGACGCCAGACACGTCGGCAGATGTCAGCGTGACCGCCCCGGTGCGGCCAGCGACGCTAGATACTATCGCCGTGCCGCCCGAGCCGGTGACGGTGACCGGGAGGGTCTGTGCGGCGGTGTAGGTGCCGGTTTGGTGGGCGGCGGTAGGGGGCGTGAACGACGATCCGCTGTAGCGTGCCGCTTTAGTGACGCGAAAATCGTCAATCAGTCCCTGCAATCCATTGCTGCCAGACCTATAAGCCGTCCACTTGCCAACGATGATCGGGAAATTGCTAGACACTGGAGTGTTTAGGTCCGAACGCGATCCAATCAGTACACCGCCGACATACACTCGCCCAACTGCGCCGTCTCGCACTACGGCAATATGCTGCCAAGTGCTGGCCGTTAGCGCGCTGGCACAGTCCACAATTTGTTCTGAATTACCGCTCCCCCAGAAATACGCCGTGACGTTTGCATTGCCGCCGATACGAATTGAAAACTGGCAGCCGTCCCAACCCGATCCAGCGACCAGATCACCTCGGCACGCCAGCCCAGCGTCAGTGCCAAACGATGGTATGTAGACCCACGCTTCAACCGTCCATGCCGTGCCCATGTCAAATGCCGTTTCGTTGGCAAATGAAATGTTTCCTCCACCCATAGACAGCGACCCCGCACCAAACATGCGAGTCGAACTGATTGTAGTGCCGTTATTCGTTCCGGTGCGGTTGCCGGAGCTACTGTCTGTGATGCCTGCGTCACCCTTGAGCAGCAGGACGGTATTCGCCCACTGCGCATCGCCGCTCTCAGGTATTGTCACGCTGCCCGAGAGCGAGCCAGAGCCGCCGCCGCTCCCACCGAGCGTCACGCTGACGATGTTGCCTGCGGCATTCTTGGTGAACATGGCTGGCGACGAGGCATCCCACCGGATCGCCAGTTCGTTTGTCTCCAGATCGCTCGTGGTCGGCACGGCGTTGGCGGTGTAGCTGCGTTTCGGCTTGATCTTGTTCGCCATGTTAAGTCACCGTGAGGGTTGCAGAGTTAGTCGTCACGCTCGCCACGCCAGTGGCCGAAACAATGCAGCGGTAGCGTCGTCCACTCTCAGCCGTCGTCAGACCCGACAGCGAGAGCGTCGCACTGGTTGCAGCGGATACATTGGCAAACGTCGTGCCCGCGTCTGTGGATAGTTGCCACTGATACAAGAGTGTGGCAGTCGATGCGGCAGCGACTGTGAACGCGGCAGTTGCAGCCGACACGCTGTAAGCGTGCGAGCCGGTGCCCTGGTTTAGTGCAACAACAGACGACGAGCCGCCAGCAGCAGCCAACCAACGGCCACTGGCAGGCAGCGTCATCGTCGTCCACGTCTGGCCGTCTGTGGAGTAGGCAGCCGCAGTCGAGTTGTAGCCAAACGCAATAAAGCGACCGGCGGCGTAGACAACAGAACCCCACGTCCTGCTGGATGGCATGGTTGCCGTCGTCCAAGTCTGGCCGTCGCTGGAGTAGGCCGCCGTCGATCCGGTGCGAACGGCAACGTATACGCCACCGCCAAACGCCACGCCGTTCCACGCCGCCGATGCTGGCAATGAATGCGTAGACCAGGTCGTGCCGTCCGCCGTTCGATACAGGGCCGCCGTGGTGCCAGCGGCAACGCCAACAAACCCGCCAGAGCCGTAGCACAGCCACGATATCGTCGCCGGTGCCGTGACCGCCGTGGCCCACGTCATGCCGTTGCTAGAGGTGCTCGAGCTGCTGCCAGCCGCCAGCCAGCGAGAGTTGCCGTATGCAATGGCAAGGGCGTTCACGGGCAGCGTGCCGCCCGTCCACGTCAGCCCGTCTGTGCTGCCAGCGTATTTCCCATCACCCACCGCTACAAACGACGTGCCGTCTGACGCTATGGCTGTCACCGGGAACTGTGGCGAGGTTGAATTGCCACGCAGCGTCCACGTCGTCGCGTCTGTCGATGCAGTCGTGTAGTACGCCGTCCCGCTCGCAAACCACTGGCCTGCAATCACCCATCGCGTGCCGTTGTAGGCGATTGCTCGCCAGTACGTGTTGCCTGTGCCGACACTTGACCAGGCCGACCCGACGTTCAGCGTGGCCGCGTAGTCGGCGGGCTGTGCGGTGATGGAGATCGTCGGCGACAAAACAATACCGACATAGTCGCCGCCGTCGATCACGTCCACGTTGACGTTCGCCAGCAGCGAGTCCAGCCCGCTCACGTCGCTGGTGCTGATGATCACGTCGCCAGTGCGGCCCGCCACGGTCTGGATCGGTGCCGCCGCTGCCGCAGCCGTCGTGAAGTCGCTGATCTGGCTGGCCGTGTGCGTGTGCGTCGAGGGGGAAAACGTGCTGGGCACGTTGGTCAGGTTGGCGTAGCTGATCACCTGCGTGGCGTGGACGTGGTCACTACGGCTGGCCGTCGAGCTCGTGCCAGCCGCCGCCGTCCCGAGAGCCGATGGCGTCGAGTCGGAGAGCGAGGCACCGCCGCCAGAGCCAGCCGCCCCGGCCGGGATTCCGAATGCTAGGGAGACGTTGGCTCCGCTGTTGGTCGTGGTGGCTGTGACGGTCGCCGAGCTGCCAGCAGAGAGCGTGGATGCTGTGGCCGTGAACGCTGGCGTGGTGCCGTTGGTGCCGTTGGTGCCTGCGGCCCCGGTGGCCCCGGCCGCTCCGTCTTTGCCTGCCGTGCCTGCCGTGCCGTCTTTGCCCGCCTGGCCCGTCTGCCCCTGCGGTAGCCCTAGGTCGATGATCGCAGCGTAGGCCGTGCCGACGTTGACCGCCGTCGCAGATGCCGATGGGCTAAGTGTTGCCACCTTGCCGATCTGGAGCGTGCCAGAGACGACCGTGCCGCTGCCGGGCGAGACAGTGCCGAGCGAGACGTTGACCGATCCTCCGTTGCCCACGGTGGCCGTGTACGTGCCTGAGCTCGACGCCGTGACGGTCGACGATCCGGCATTCGTGACGGTGACGTTGATATCGCTCATGGGGCGGAGACGGTCACGTTCCCGGAGAGAATGGTTCGCGTGATGCCGCCCGTGGCCACCTGCGTCAGATACCAGCGGTAGGCCGTGCCTGGCGTCAGAGCGGATGTCTGGGTTTCAGAGAGCCCAACCGTAAGAGTGCCCGTCGAGGCGGCCGAGACGGTGGTGGCAAACGTGGCAGCGTCGGCCCCTGACCGGCTGTAGACCGTCGAGACGGCGGCGCCGCCCGAGAAGACGCTGGTGCCGGACTGGTAGACGCCAGCCGTGAACGTGTAGCCGGTGACGTTCTGGCCCAGCGTGATGGCCACGTTGAGCTCGTCGCCGGCCACGAAGACCAGGTCGAGGGATCCGGGCAGCTGCGAGACGGTGACGGCGGCCATAGAGCATCCTTGCGAGGTGGCGACCCGAGAAATCCTGCCACACCTGCCCGCTCAATCAAGGCGACGGGGGGGCGCCGATCCCAAGACGGTAGCCCAGCTGGTTCAAAGCCTGCTGGCGTTGTTCACATCCGCAGTCGCCACCAACAATGGCAGAAACTCGGTCCTTTGTGATTCCGACCGCAGCCAGCCCGGCCGCCAGGCGGTCGCCGAGGCCGGCAATGCACTCGGCCCGAACGCTGGCGTGAGATACTCGCCGCCCGCAGCGACTGCACGCCAAATCATTGCCAATGTTGCACAGCATGGCTTTTCAGAAATACACCCGGACGGCTGTCACGCCAATTTGTGGCGAGCCAAAATCAACAGCAGAGCAGGTGTTATACGAAAATGTTCTGCATGCCGGAAATCCTGAGATATATGTGCTGTCACTCAAATTACGAATTCTTGTAAAATTGACATCTGGAAACCCTGCCGAGAAGTCTTCGCACGAGGCGTTAAGCGACATACCTTGATAGCCATACCCAAGGTTTTCAACGTAGTCGGTATTACACAGGCTGGCGATACTATCAAAGAGAAACGATGAATTGCCTTGCTTGAAATAGATCGACCATAAAATCTCGCCTGATAATCGCAGACTAAGCGCGTCAGTCTCGTAGACGCCAAGAACAACTGTTAGGTCATATTTAAATTTTCCGCACACCGCACCTCCAAACGACGTCGACCACGTTGACGACACGTCTGTCGTCTCCGTTCTTGTCAGCGACCACGTCCCATTCATAACGCTTCCAGCAAAACCCCAGCCTTGAACGTTGAACTGGTTAACGCAGTTATGAACGTGGTCCGCGGCCGAGATGTCGACCTCGACACGTTGCGCAAGTCGGAGTTGATTGCACTGCCCACAGCACGGGCTACAGCTTCCGCCTAGCATTAGCCGCACTCCGCAGCGATCAGAATCCACTCGCCGGCAACGTAGGCAATCGCACAGGCCTTGCTGCCGGAGCCGCTCACGTTGGCAAAGTAGTTTTTCACGCCCGCGTAGGTGACGCTGGTCAGCGTGGCGTCTGTGACGGTGGCCGTGCTGCCTTTGTTCCACGGGGCCGTGAACGTGCCACGCACGATCTCGCCGTCGCCGCCAGCCGTCCGCAGCTGCGTCCGCTCCATGTCCCGGCCGCCACGCTCGTGGGCCAGCACAGCTCGAGCAATCCGTTTGGCCGACGCCGGCGTGAACGTGACGCTTCGCCCGGATTGTCTCGGAGGCTTGGCCATTAGCTGGGCGTCCCAAAGACCGTAAAGCTGGTTTCCTTGTACGCCCGGAAGTTCAGCACGTCGGGCTTTTGACCGGCGGCCTTGGCCACGCCGCTTGTCAGGGCCACCGGCTGTCGCACCGGCTTCTTGTCGCCGCCCAGAACAGACGCACGCTTTGTGCCGCTGGCCGATGGCGTGCCGTCACTGGTGACAAGCTGATTAAAGCCACAGTCCCACGGCGCCAGATCCCACGTCTCGGCTCGGTAGCGAAACTCCCACGACGTTTCCCAGTAGACCTTCGTTGCCGAGCCGCTGCCAGCCGAGACCGTCATCTCTTTCTTCGTCGCGCCGCGAAACTCCACCTTCCACGTCCTGGCCGGGTAGCTGTTCCACGCCGATGAGTTGACCGTGTTGGACTGCGAGGACGCGATCGAGGACCAGGCGGTGTTCGTGTAGCACTTGGTGAGCGTCAGTGCCGCGTCGCTGGCCTCGATCTCCAAGCCCTCCAGTGGATCGCCGGCACTGTTGGCGATCGCCAGACCGTCCTTGTCTTTGAACACCGGCACGGTAGTCGTGCTGCCGGTTGCCTTCCAATCGTCGGCAGGCATTCCCGTCGTATCGTCGGGCGTGTTTTCTTTGGGAGGGATGTAGTATTTCACTGTCATGATCCAGAACATCCCGACGCCGTCCTCGTCGGTCAGATCAAACTCCATCGCCTTGTGATCGCCAAAGTCGGGGTGAGGGGAGTTAAAGACAATTCCCGGCGCTCGCGAGATGATCACCTTCGACGTGGTCGGATCGTCAACGCGTATCCGCCATTTGCGAGTGAACGTGAAACTCTCGCCGTACTTGCCGGAGAGGCCAGTTCCGCCGATGACTTCATTCACTGCCACGACTGCCATTACGCCCCCGCCAATTCCATGATGTCTTGGTTGTCGTCCCCTGAGAGATCTTCGTGGATCTTCTCAAGGACGTTCAGCTGCTTCTCTTGGATCTCGTCGCCGCCGCCACGAATCAGGCGGAACATCTCGCTGATGCCTTCCTTTGATCGGCTGTCCACGGCCTTAAGGGCCTCGGTGCTCTGGCCGACGGCCGCCACCTCGCCCGCTGGCTTCTGATCTTTTGCGGCGATCGTCTGCGGACTGGCCGCGTTCTTGGCGGCCGCGTCCGCCTTGGCCTTGTCGATCGATTCTTGAAGCGACATTGCCAGGGGGCCTTTCTTGGCCTCGCCGCCGGCCGGCTTTGGCCCGCCCTCGCCAGTGAACGCGTAGTTGAAGTTCTTGGCAGCGGATGCCGCCGCGGCCTCCATGTCCGTACCCAGCGAGCCGCGGAAGGCGTCCATGCCTGCCACGGCACTGTTGAGCGCCGCAGACTCGTAGCCGAGCATCCCGGCCGCCTCCTTGATCCCAGTGAGGATCATGGCAAAGGGCGTCACGATCCCCAGCATGGCAGCCGCCAGCCCGGCCTTAAACGCATCGCCAACGCCAGCAAAGAACGCCGCGGCCCGATTGGCGTATTCCCAGACGGTGTTCCACTGAACGCCTACCTCGCTGGCGTATTCCCAGAGGCTCGTAGCACCGGCAATGAAGTAGTCAGCAATCCCCGCAAAATACACCGCAGCGTTCAAGATGGCATCGCCAATAAACTGGCCAATGTTGGCGCCGCCGATGCCGCCGATCAGGTCCGTGAACGTCGTAACCACGCCTTCCAGCGCTGGCGACAGGTACGCCACGACCTGCTGGACAACGCCGGCCACGGCCTGCTGGGCCTTCTGGAACGAGTCGCCCATCGAGTCGATGCTGTTGGCCTGGTCCTGCGTAAGAGCCAGGCCAAATCGCTCGGCCTCTCTGGATGCGTCGCTGATACTGGCTGCGCCACCTTCAAACATCGGGAGCAGCTCGCCGCCGGCTCGGCCAAACAGCGCCACCGCCAGCCGGGCACGCTCGGCAGAGTCGGGCACGTTTTGCAGTGCCGCCGCAATCGCCTGGAACCGCTGGGCCGGGCTCAAGGCTCCGAGCTCCTCCACGGACAAGCCAAGAGCACCAAACGCCGCCTGCGCCACGTGAGAGCCGTTGGCGGCCTTGGCAAAGTTTACTTCCGATTTCTGGGCTGCGTTGCCAACAGACTCCATCGACACGTCGGCCAGGTTGGCCGCGTGGGCGATCCCGGCAAACTCGCCGTAGGTCATGCCCAGGCGGAGCGACAGGTTCCTAGTAGCGTCTACCACGCCGGCCTGGTCGGCCCCGTAAGAGACAAGAGACCGGGCAGCATTGGAGACGGCCGAGGCCACAGACGAGAACAGCTGGGCCGCCTGGATGCCAATCAGTGCGTTCAGCTTTGAGTTGACTTTCGCCAGTGCAGTCTCGGCACTGCCAAGGGCTCCCGAGAACTTGTTCGCCCCGGCGTTGGCCTGGCGGAGCTCGTCGTCTGCCTTGCTGACTGCACGGTTAAACGTCTGCTGGTTGATCGCACCAGCGGCCAAGAGCCCACGCAGCTCCTCGAGCTTGTTGCCGTGCCGCTCCTCCGCTGTGGCAACGTCCGCAAACACGGCGGCGCCACGCTGGTGAACGTTGACCATGTTTTGAAACGCGGCCTCTTGCGCTGCCGTCACGCCGGTGGCGTCGTTTAGTTCCTGCTTGGCAGATTGCGTAGCTCGCGCAAACGTATCCTGCGAGATCGTACCTTCGCGAAGAAGCGAGCCCAGTTCGTCCGTTGCCCGTGCGTGTTTCTGCTCTGCCGTTTCGTGCTGTCTCGTAACGTCAATTCCTCTTGCCACGGCAGCCGACATGCGGGCGGCCTCGGCCGTAATCATGTCCATCTTCCGCGCAAAGTCTGCTGCCGAGATTGCACCGCTTGCTAGCCCGGCTTGCAGCTTGGCGGCCATCGACTCCATCGTGGCAAGCTTTGCTGTTGCTCGTGCAGCTGCTGGACCAACGTCGCCAACACCTCGAGCACCAGCGTCTCGCAGCACCTTGAACGCAGACGAGAGTTTGCCGGCCTCGCCGCCCATCTGCTTGAACGAGCGAACAGCATCAGCAACGCCGCTTTTGAGCCCGCTGGTTGAGGCGGAGAAGAT